>Ga0209324_10001058_pt1 | contig 19022 bp, 18 predicted proteins | sample Rifsed19ft3_FD_184015 | JGI IMG/M metagenome (GOLD analysis project Ga0209324, IMG submission 184015) | Soil microbial communities from Rifle, Colorado, USA - sediment 19ft 3 (version 2) | ecosystem: Environmental > Terrestrial > Deep subsurface > Rock core/Sediment | place: Rifle, Colorado...
CACCCTGTTCGGAAATGGAGGTCTCGCCGTGCCGTCCCAGAAGATATCTCGGGAGATACCGGAACAACCAACCACACTCGTAATTGGTACGGCAAGAGATACGAACGAGGACTACGCTGTTTTTGAACAGCTATTCGCCGGACCACTTATGAGGGAATTCGTTGAGCAAGTCAATCTCGCGGGCGGGGTCCACCTAAGCGCATATGACACAGCTACCGAGGAGTGCTGGGTGCCTCTGGTAATAGATAGGCGCGAAATTAATGTTGCGGCAGGGGACATAGAGGACGTGACGCAAGGCATTTGCGACGACATAGCCGACGGTACTGTCCACTTTCTGTGGGGTGGCCCTGGCACCGATTGTATTCTCGCTCAAGCCCCTATCGCCAATGAGGCCCAGGTGGTACTGCTTACCTTAGAGGGTGGTGCTGCCTACATCGCGAACGATCCAGATAAACTTGCTAGTTGGCCCTACGTGTTTATCCCCCTGAGCTATTCCGACTGGTACCAGTTGCCGGTTCTGGCTGATACGCTCGACGCCCAGCCGGAGGTAACGAACGACCCGCCGAAGGCGTATGTAGTTCATATTTGGGGTGAGCACGGCGACGACTATCTCGCCGTGGCCGAAGATAACTTCGACGTCATTGCCAGTGTTCAAGTTCCGCTTAACGATGCAGCGATGAACGCATTCGCGGTAATTGACGATGCTATAGCTGCTCTGGGGGACCCGGCGTACCCGAACTATGACATCTTCTGCTGTTTTGCCTATCCCAACCACGTCTTTGCCATTACCGGCGCAGCCATGGCACAAGGCTTCAACCCACCCGCTATGGTATTCGGACCGGGCGCCTGCTTCGGGTTTTACCCTTACTTGTACGGCGACCCACCAGGCCCGTGGCTAGACCCGTCTCGAGACCCGTCTCTAGTGGACGGAATAATGAGTTTCACGGTTGCCGCTTACGATACAAACGCGGAAATTCAAGCTGTATATGATCTGATCGCGGAACGGATGGATGACGATGCGGGCGATCCTCTATCAGGTTTCCCAGGTTTTCCTGGCATACTTACGCAGGATTATTGGGGAACTCCTTGCTACTGGGCAGGCATGGAGATGTGGCTGGCAGCTGTAGAGAGTGTTGGATACGTCGACCAGGAACTGCTAAGAGACGCCCTTGCTGCTTTCGAGGATGACCCGGTCCCTACGGTTCTGGCAGAAGAAACCTGGTTCCGCATGTACGGAGCTCCTGGTGAAGGTGGTGGAAATCTGGATTACCTTTGCCACACCGGTGAGATTGGCCAGTGGCAATCCGGGGTCTTTGAAACCGTAGGTCCTGTTGACGCAGGACAACCTGTTCCTGGTCTTCCAAACTACGTGGTCACTGCAAACGTCATATTCCCCATGACGGACCTGTGGAACTGGCTCCCGTAGTACCCTAGGAGGATTAAGACTCGACATAAGGCGAGGAGTCCAGAATAGTAAGCAGGCTGTCCAGAAGGATATCGGGGGGTAGTTTCCCGAGGGTGTCTTTCTGGGCAACCTGCCTGTGTGTGATAGCCAAGGACAAGAATAGTATTCTCTGCGCCCCGTCACTGCGAGATTAAGGAAGTCAGCCGAAGCAATCTCAGTGGGTAGAGCGCAGGAAGAAAAATAGAGTTGACCCTGTAGCACGCTGCTTTTGCAAGACGAATAAGTGATTATTCTTAATAGCTAATTGCAATATTGTTGCATTTATCCTTCCCATGGGGTAGAATATCCCGGTGGTTCAAGATTCAATTCGGATTTTGCAAGCTCAGGGGCACAAGGCAACCAAGCCGCGGAAGCTGGTGCTCGAGGTGCTGGAAGAAACCGAAAAACCGCTTTCCCCTTACAACATACAAGAGATTTTGCGCGCCAGAGGCCAATATCTAAACCACGTTACTATCTACCGTATACTCGATTTGCTTTGCCACCTCAATCTAGCTCACAAAATGCTATCCAGCGGCGGATTTGTGAAGTGCAGCATGGATGCTGTAGAAGGCTGTCATCGTTTCATGGTCTGCCAGCACTGTGGAGCCATTCAAGAGTTTGCCGATGAAGGATTATGTCAAGGGGAAAACGAGTTTGCCCGGAATCTTGGCTTTCATACCGAATATCATCTTTCTGAATTCTCCGGACTTTGTTCCCAGTGTTATAGAAAATAGCCCCGATTAGCAAAATAAGAAATGGGCAAGAGAATAGCACAAGAACTCAAAGAGCATATCCCTTTCACCGCCCTTGGCGCTCTCACGGGAATTATCATCATGGTCATCATAGTTTTTGGCAATGTACCATCCCATATTTCCCAAACCGCTTTTTATATCTCACACCCGCTCCACGTTTTATTGAGCGCACTTGTAACGACGGCTATGTATATGAGATACAAGAAAGGCAAAATCTGGGTGGCGATTTTGATTGGGTGGACAGGGTCAGTTGGTATAGCTACGGTGAGCGATGCCATAATTCCTTATTTCAGCGGAGCCTTACTTAATGTTCCCATGGAGTTTCATGTGCCTTTTATTGAGGAATGGTGGATAAATCTCTTGGCGCTGGCCGGCATTGCTATCGGCTATCGGAGGCAAACAACCAAAATCCCACACTTTGGACACGTATTAGTAAGTACCTGGGCATCGTTATTCTACTTCACAGCCTTTGGCATAGCTGATTGGATTCATTTGCTCCCTTACGTCTTCTTATTTTTATTCCTCTCAGTTTGGATTCCCTGCTGCACAAGCGACATCATATATCCCCTCTTATTCGTGAGAAAAAAACCGGAGTTACCTTCGCCCGAAAGACAAGAAATCGCCGGATAAAAGTCGCCCGCACTTATGCTATTATATACGGGTACCCTTGATTGCGGAGGCAACTTGTTCGATTTGTTAAAAAAGACTGAACTGGGCGTAAAAAGAAGCAAAGAAACCTGGTTCGGCAAGATAGCTAATATTTTTAACCGGGGCTCTCTCGGGGATGAGGTCTGGGAGGAATTGGAAGAGTTGCTTGTCTCGGCTGATGTTGGTGTCGAGACTACGAACAAACTCCTGAGTAAAGTCAAACAGCGGGTGAAGATGGACAGGCTTTCAGAGGTATCTCAGATACGGGAAACTTTGAAAGAGGAGATGATAAGTTTACTACGTGTCCCTTCATCAAGACCCCTCGCTTCCTGTCATTCTAACCCTGAACCCTTCGCTTTTTGTCATCCTGAGCGGAGCGAAGGATCTTGTAATGCTCAGGGCAAGCTCCGTGAAGGGGAAGAATCCCCTCAGGTTATCCTTGTGGTCGGCGTGAATGGCTCGGGCAAGACGACGAGCATTGCCAAGCTAGCCTATGTTTTCACCTCGCAGGGAAAGCGAGTTATCCTGGCGGCAGCGGATACCTTCCGGGCAGCAGCTATCGAGCAGCTCAAACACTGGGGAGGTAAAGTAGGCGCCGAAGTCATCGCCCATCAGCCCGGTGGCGACCCCGGAGCAGTGGCCTATGATGCCGTTCAGGCCGGGTATAGTCGCCATGCTCAAGCGGTGATTATCGATACTGCCGGTCGCCTTCATACCAAGTTTAATCTCATGGAAGAACTCAAGAAGATAAAGAGAGTGATAGCTAAGCACGATGCTTCAGCCCCTCATCAAGTTTTGCTGGTAATGGACGCTACCACAGGGCAAAATGGACTGGCTCAGGCCAAACATTTCACCGAAGCTGTGGACGTCACCGATATTTTTCTGGCCAAGCTGGATGGCACAGCCAGAGGCGGCATAGTATTTGCCATCTGCGACCAGTTAAATATACCCATTTCTTATATTGGTACTGGTGAAAAATTACAGGACATAGCTCCTTTTGATGCGGAAACCTTTGTCGATGCTATTTTCTCTTAAACGGAAAGGAGGGGATAAATGCTCACTATCAGCATAGACCCGGTTGCCTTTAGCATTGGCTCCCACCAAGTACGGTGGTACGGGATTATGATAGCTATAGCGGTTGCGGTGCTGTTAGTCATTATGCTCAGGGAAACAAAAAGGCTAGGCATCACTCGTGATATCTACGGCATTTTCTTCTGGGGTGTTATTGGCGGTCTTGTCGGAGGCCGACTAGCATATGTCATCTATTATTGGGAGCATTTCATGGCAAACCCCCGAGAGATTATCGGCTTTCAGGGCCTGGCTCAAATGGGAATGATTGTTGGCCTCGTTGTGGCAGCGTTGATCTATATGGGGGTAACGAGAATGCGCTTCTCCACTCTACTTAGTATAGGCGATGCCTTTATTGCGGGGGGCCTTTTAGCCTTAGCCATAGGCAGAATTGGTTGCACCCTGAATGGCTGCTGCCACGGACAGCCCAGTCCATTTAATTTTTTCCCGTTGGCAATAATCTATACTCCCCGCGATACCATCTCGCCTGCATATTGGGGGGTGCCACTTTACCCTACTCAGATTTATCACGTATTATGGAATCTGATAGTTTTTGCTATAGTGTGGCGATTGCGGGAAAAATTTAAACCCGCAGGCAGCCTCGTGTTCTTTGGCTTTTGTATTTATGCCATCGGTGATCTTGGCTTGAGATTTCTTCGTAGTGATCGTGGCGCAACATTGTTCTGGGGTCTTGATAACCCCCAGGTTGTTGACTTTGCCATATTCGTAATTTTTTTATCCTGGCTTATTATCAAGCTGCGCCAATTTCAGAAACAGGCTCCGGTGGCTGAGCTTGCTAACGAAGCTGCGTCGGAGCAAAATCGAGAAGATTAAGGCTCAGCACCTCTTCACCATTCCAGCGACTTTTTTCCAGGTTATAGACAATGTCTATGCGAGATGGAATTTCTTTTTGTTTTCTCTGCGAATCAAAATCCACAGCTTGCCAGGTTATATTTCCTTGTTTGAGTTTTAGTCTCAGCCACCCGCCATGGTTGCCGAAGTTACGACACTCGATTACCTCGACCTGTCGACTGAGAAAGGTCGGCTGCGGGTTGCCATAACCAAAGGGGCTCAACTTTTGGATAAGGTTAAAGGTCTCTCCGCTAAAAGTAGATAAAGGAAGCTCGGCATCAATCACCAGCTCCGGACGGAGGTCAAGATGACCTAACTGGTCTATAGCCAATCTCATAAGCCGTTCTTCCAACTGAGCCAAATTTTGGCGCGCTATGGTGAAGCCAGCAGCTAAGGGGTGACCACCAGAGGCAGTAAGTAAATCACGACATTCCGCTAAAGCAGCCACAATATCGAACTCAGTTATGCTGCGACAGCTACCCTGGCATAACTCTGAACCCAGATTGATGATGATAGCGGGCTTATAAAATTCTCCTGCGAGCTTGCCGGCAACAAGCCCGATGACACCGACGAAGTAGCCTTCGTCACCATCCATGAGCAACGGCAGGTGTAGTTTGGCAGCTAGTTTTTCCTTCGCTCGGCTTAATGCTTCACTAGTTAATTTTTGCCGCTCGACATTCTTTTCCTCCAGCTCTAAGGCCAGGAGGCGAGCTTCCTCCGGTGACTGAGTGGTGAGCAACTGGTAACTTGTGGAAGCATTGTTCATCCTGCCAGCAGCATTGAGGCGAGGTCCCAATACCCAGGAAATATCTTCAACATCAAGTCCCCCCAACTCCAGCCCGGCTAATTTAACCATTTCTTGAATTCCCACACGGGAGCTATTATTAAGCTCTTTCAGCCCCTCCTTGACCAGGTAACGATTCTCGCCAACGAGAGCAACTAAATCGGTAACGGTGGCCAAAGCTACTAAGTCCAGCAATCTAGTTAGCGATTTCTCCCGCCCATCTTTGTGGAATAGCGCTTGCAGAAGCTTGAAGACAACGCCACCACCGGCCAGATTCGAACAGGGATACACTGAATCCTTTCGCTTCGGGTCAACTACAGCTACGGCTCGAGGCAGGCTTCCTGATGGAACGTGATGGTCGGTGATAATCATATCCATCCCCATGTCTTGAGCCTGTTTTACCTCGGTAAGGTCAGTTACGCCACAATCAACAGTAATGACTAAATCTACTCCCTGGGACTGAAGCTTCTCCAGAGCTGAAATCTTCAATCCATGACCTTCGTTGACGCGGTCAGGAATATAAGGAATGACTTCAGCACCAAGCTTTGACAACCCCTCGACAAGAATAACTGTGGCTGTGACACCATCAACATCAAAGTCACCATAGACGGCAATCTTTTCCCGGGCAAGCAAGGCCTTGTAGACCCTGTTTACAGCCTGTGATATGTCAGGAAGCAGGAAGGGATTACCCTCCAGCCTGCTGTCAGCAGACAAAAAAGGGTCGATGTTTTCCAGCTTAACACCACGATTGTAGAGAAATTGAGCAATTAGAGGAGGAAGGGCAGAAGCCTTTAAGTATTCGTCTGGCACTGGAGGCAGGATTTTCCATCGGGCTCGTTGATTCAATTTCATACCTCAGCTTAATGCCTTTGGTTAGAATCGCTAACTATATCCTATGAGAGGGGGGGCAAGCAAGCTCCGGGGCATGGCGATTTGACCACTCGGCCCGACAATAAATATAATCCATATCAATGAGGGTAGCTTTCTATACATTAGGTTGTAAGCTCAATCAGGCCGAAACGGAATCCCTGGCTAACCGCTTTAGCCAAGCCGGATTTCAACTTGTTGCCCCCGGTGACGGGGCCGATATTTACATTGCCAATACCTGCACAGTCACCCATATCGCCGACCGCAAGTCACGCCACTGGCTCAGGCTGGCCAGGCGAAGAAATCCCCAGGCCCTAATTATCGCCACTGGCTGTTGTGCCCAAAGAAGTCGCCAAGAGCTAGCCCCGCTTGCTGACCTCGTAGTTGATAACAAAGAGAAAGAGCACCTGGTTGAGATTGTGACGAGCTTATCACTGCCAACACTCTCTTTCGTACTTGAGAGGACCCCTTTACGTCATTGCGAGCACAGCGAAGCAATCTCGCCGATCACCACCCCCGTCAGGACTCGTAGCTTGATAAAGATTCAAGATGGCTGTCATAGCCCCTGCACATATTGCATTGTGCCCAAAGTAAGACCTCGTGAATATTCCTTGCCCGCTTCTCAGATAATCGACGAAGTTAAGCAAAAAGTGGCCTTTGGTTACAAAGAAGTTGTTCTCACCGGGACGAAAGTTGGCAGCTATAAAGACGACGGCACCGACCTCAGGGATTTGGTTCAGCGTATTCTCCGCGACACGGGCATCGAGAGATTACGTCTCTCGTCTTTACAGCCTTCGGAAATATCCCCCGAATTTCTTGCCTTGTGGCAGGATGAAAGGCTTTGTCGGCATTTCCACTTAGCGCTACAAAGTGGCAGCGAGACCGTGCTGCGAAGGATGAGGAGGAGCTACTCTCCAGACCAATATCAGAAAACAATAAATTTGATTAAAGAGAAGATAGCCGACGTAGCCATCACCACAGATATCATGGTTGGTTTCCCCGGGGAAAGCGATGAAGAGTTTGAACAGAGCTACTCTTTTTGCCAGCAGGCTGGTTTCGCAAATATCCATGTCTTCCCCTTCTCACCTCGCCCCGAGACAGCGGCAGCCGGGATGCCCGCGCAGATAAAAGACAAAGTTAAACGAGAGCGCAACCGGCGGATGCTAGAGCTATCCCGAAGCTCCCGGCGCCGCTTCTGCGAGCAGTTCCTGGATCAAACTATGCCGGTCCTGTGGGAGCGGGAAATGCCAACCTCGTCGAGCATCCTCGGCGAAGTCGGGACCAGTCCCGGCAGCGGAATATACTCAGGGTTGACCGACAACTATATCAGGGTCTTTGCCCATAGCGAAAAGCCCCTGAGCAACGAGATAGCACCTGTCAAACTGGTAGAATTTCATAACCAGGGAATATGGGGAGAGGTAGTAGGTGAAAATTCAGGTTAAGGTAAAGCCCGGGGCTAAGACCGAAGAAGTCAGCCGAGAAGGCGATAGCTTTATAGTCAAGGTTAAAGAGCCGCCCAGGGAAGGCAAGGCCAACCAGGCAGTCATCAAATTACTGGCAGCGCATTTCGGCGTTCCCCAAAGCCAGGTCAGGATTCTCAGCGGCTTTAGGAGCAGAAATAAGGTTATTGAGCTTGCGGAAGATTGATAGTATTTTGAAGAAACTCAGTCTAGCCTGTCTCTTGTTAAGACATAAGAGATCCGAGGTCTTTGCGTTAAAGCCCGGCTAGGTATTCAAGCGAAAGCTCAGCAAACCTCCTTTGCAGCTTGCGAAAATATTCAGATTTCAGTATTCTGTTGTAATCCTCAGGCATGAAAAGATTTGGGTAATGCTTTGGGTAGAGAGCAACACTTCTGAAAGCAGCAGCCCAGCCTAATTTCTCCTCTGTCGAGAGGCTACTCCAAATTGAGTCTATCAAGTCGTGACCTTCATTTGCTTGGCGCGCCTCTTTATCTCTGGGTCTGTTACCAAGCCTTTCAAGTTTCTGTAGCCATTCCTGATCACCATAATGGCATTTCCTACGATGACGACGACCTAGATATTGTGAGGGATAATCCTTGGCTCTATGCAACCAACCGTAGTCATAACCAAAAGCGATGATATCTATTAACCTATGTATGTCATTTGATGGCATCTTTTGTTCCCCTTTATATTTTAACCCAACTCCAGCCACCTTGTTGCTTCCCCTGGACGTTGTTTTGCCTAGTCCAGTGAACGATGGTAAACTAGAGTAAGGAGACGGAGCAAAGGCATTTATGGAGGACAGAGACGGGCTAGACCCTCAATCATTTATAGAACAAATTCTTTTCTCAACGCTGAGAATTGAACTGTTGGATGATAGTGGTAAGCTTCAAGGCATCGGCACAGGTTTTCTGGTGAAAGTCGATTTTCCTCAGAATCAGAGTGAAAGCTTAGCCTTGCTGGTTTCGAATAAACATGTGCTGTCTGGAAGCAATAGGTTCAATATTACCTTCCATCAGAGGAAGACAAACTCCAACCTCCCTGAATTAGGACAAACACTAAGCTATCATACGGCTAATTATAAAGAAGCTTTGTTTCTTCATCCCAACCCTAACATTGATCTTGCGTGTGTTAATATATCAACTGTCATTTCCCAGTTAGGCTCAAAAATATATTACAAGTTTCTAGAGAAGACAGTATTTGCAAATTTTACTGAACCTGAACTTGATGCTGGACAAAGAGTAATCTTTGTAGGATATCCTGAGAACCGCTATGATCAAAAGCACAATCTTCCTGTACTACGAAGTGGGGTCACAGCCAGCCATCCAAGATTAGACTACAACGGAGAGAAGCAATTCTTAATAGATGCTCAGGTCTTCCCCGGGTCAAGTGGAAGTCCGGTCTTTTTAAATATGAAAGAGGCTCAATATAACAGAGGTCAAATCATCATTGGCTCAGGATTACCTTACCTATTTGTAGGAGTTGTTTCAGCTACAATGATCCGAAATAATATCGTCAGTCCATTACCTGTAAATATGGTAGGTATTTCCGCGGAAGTGATTGGATTAGGTCTTGTCTTTAAAGCAACGGCGTTAGATGCCTTATTCGATTTAGCTCTTAGACAAACTTGGGAAAGAATTCATTCTAAATAGCAGAATTCAAGAACAGCAATTCCAAGCCTTACCAATGCAAAAAGAACCGTTCTCCTTAAGGAAGTACTTTCATCCGATTGGCCATACCTCTAGGTTAGTTAGATAAATTAGATAAAGTGAAAGACGACCTTTGAAGAAATCATTGAGTTGCTAGTGCCAGGATATGATTTTTAGGAGCTCGCTCAGTAGCCACCAGATTTCTTGTGCTCTTGAGTCTTGAAACCAAGTTTTTGGCTGCGGTCCACCACTTCCTCTAAAGTAGCTCGGTTGGGACTGCCTCTGGTTTCAGGTCGGGTGGCGTTAAGACCGGCAGCAGCGCTGGCCATGATAAGCGATTCTCGCAGATTGGCTCCCATAACATGGTAGGCGGCAAAGACCCCGGCGAAGACATCTCCACAACCTACTGTGTTAACCACATTTAGACCGAGCTTCTTGAGGGGCAGGGCCGGGACTTCGATCACCATACCGCTAGCCATTTCAAGCATGACTGCTCCTTGAGCGCCCAGTTTGAGCACCACGTTATTGTGGAATCTCAGCTCCTTCAGGCGCTGCAAGCTCATATTTAACTCAGAAGTTCCCAATAGAGCACTCGTCTCCGTTTCATTTAAGAAGAGGACTTCAGCTTCTCTGGCAAGAGATTGCAACACTTTGCGGTCCTGGTCTATCAGAATTCCCGGATCCCACAACACAGGGATGTCACGTCGTTTTGCCAGGTTTACTAGCTCCTCGGCTACCTCTAAAGGGGGGTCGGTGAGGACGATGCCTCGACATTCCTGCAACTGCCGCTTAAGCTCTGCTTTGTTCAGGTGTTCTAGCCTGAGCCTGGCATTCGCCCCCAGATGGTTGGCAATAACATTCTCTCCCGCCTGGTCAACAAGGATATAAGCCTGCCCCGATTCCTCTCCCACAATTTGGTGGACTCCCTCGGTGATGACTCCTTCATCCTCCAAGATGGCGATTTGCTGGCGAGCGATGTCATCCTTCCCCAGAGCGCCTATCAGGGCAACTTTTTTAGCCTCTAAAATCCGTGCTGCCGCTACAGCAACGTTGCCCCCCGTCCCTCCTGATACTCGAGTGATTTGTTTTATGATAACCTTTTCACCAGGCACCGGCAGCCGCTCTACGAAGCAGCTAATATCCCAGTTTATGGCGCCACATACTACCAAGCTGACCATCTTACTCCTCCAACATACGCGATAGAAATAGCTTTAGAAAGCGAGCCCCATCCACAGCAGCGGCTACATGTATCAACTGAGAGTTATCAGAGGGCAAGATACGAGTAACTCCTCTATCCCAGTCATTACCTTTAACTATTTCTACCTTTGCCAATGTAAAATCGAGCAAGGAAGCATCCAGCAACATTGCTAAAGCTAACGGGTCATGCATGCTACAGCATCCATGGTATTTTACCGCGTATTCTACCAGTTGGGCTACTAGATGTGCAGCCCGTGTATGCCTGGTCTTAATTTGCTCCAGATGCTGACTATTCAGGCAAGTCGCAGGGTCCATGGTTACATCCAGACCCACAGCGAAGATGTCCACTCTGGAATTGAATACTCTATGAGCAGCTTCAGGGTCCTGCCAGATATTGAATTCGGCATAGGGGGTTTGATTTCCTTTGCCATAAGGCGTGAGACCGTAAGCGCCTCCCATGAGAACCAGTTTGGCCAAAAGCCCCGGCAGTTCGGGATGAAGCTCAAAGGCATAAGCCACATTGGTTAGAGGTCCCGTGGCTACCAGAGTGACTTCGCCAGGAGCATCCAAAACTAACCGGGCAAGGAAATCCCAGGCTGTAGCCGGGTATAGTGGAGTCTGGGGAGACGGCAACTCGCAGTTGCCCAACCCATCTGGGCCATGGTAGCTTAAAGCATCTTCTAACGGCTGGTTCAAAGGGTTTGCTGCCCCCTTCACTACCGGGATACTGCCTGCATTCAAGTATTCCAATACCCGGCGAGCGTTGGCGCTGGTCATTTCCAGAGGAGCATTGCCTGCCACCGTGATTATGCCCAGAACCTGGACTTCAGGCGACTTTAACGCCAGAATTAAAGCCAGGGCATCATCGATGCCGGGGTCCATATCCCAAACGACTTTGTGCATCGAATTCTACAGGATACACTATCATAAATTTCGGGAGAGCATAAGAAGTTAAACGCATAATCTCGTATAAAATTCCTCGCCCTCGATGGGAGAGGATTAAGGCGAGGGTGGACACAATATAGGAATTCAAAAATCAAAGGGCAAAAATCAAAATGACAATTCAAAACGCAAAATTTTTAACCTTTGCTCTGTAATTTTGCACTTTTATTTTTACCCTTCACATTTTGAAGGGACTTGTGGTAGGGAATTAGACCCCCAGCTTCCACCATATCTATAAACCACGCTGGAATTATCAGACGAAATTCAAACTCCTTGCCCGTAGTGAGGTTCTTAATAGTCCCCCGTCTCAGGTTAATCACTATCTCATGCCCGGTCTTAAATTCAGCGGAAATTCCCGGCAAATCTATGGCCGGGCAGCCCAAGTTCCAGAAGTTCCTGAAGAATATCCTGTGTATTGAGTCGGCAACCACAGCCTGGACACCCTTAAACTTCAGGGTTTCCGCAGCCTGCTGCCGGCTTGAACCAATGCCAAAGTTCTCTTCGGCAACTATAATGTCCCCTTTGGCAACCTTGGTGAGGAAATCCCTGGGCACATTCTCACGATGCCCGACATCGCTCAGCCCGCTTTTAGCGATGAACTCTTGATATTGGCTCTGGCTCGTTTCATCACCACCCATGATAAACCTGCCGGCAAAGAGTTCATCAGTGTCCACATCCTTACCAAACTTCCAGACTCGACCTCTGAGTTCCATCTATGCCTCCCGGAAAAACTCCCGTGGGTCACTTATTTTGCCTTTCAACGCCGAGGCTGCCACGGTCGCTGGTGATGCCAGATATATTTTGGCAGTCACATCTCCGACCCGACCCTGAAAGTTACGATTGGCTGTGCTTATACAAACCTCGTCCGGTCCCAGTATGCCCATATGCGCTTCCATACAGGGACCGCAGGTAGGTGGACCGACCACAGCCCCAGCCTCCACAAATGTCGCTATTAATCCATCTGCCAGAGCGGCTTTAAGGACTTCCTGCGAGGCCGGTATGACGATAACCTTGGTAAACTTATCTACCTTCCGACCCTTGAGTATTCTGGCAGCAATCCTGAGGTCTTCCAGGCGTCCGTTGGTGCACGAGCCTATAAATGCCTGGTCGATTCTGGTACCCTCAACCTCAGTAACTCCCACAGCATTGGACGGCTTCGGGGGTACGGCAACCATAGGCTCCTTGATATCATCGGCGTGAAACTCCAGTGTTTCCGCATACTCCGCATCTTGGTCGCCTTGAATAACCTCGAAGGGCTGGTTGGTTCTAGCCTTGAGAAAATTCACTAACTTCCGGTCAGGCTCGATGATACCATTGGTGGCACCTGACTCTATGGCCATATTGGTTAGAACCATGCGGCTCTCAATGCTCATCTGGCTGATAGTCGAGCCCGTATATTGAAGAGATTTAAACAGGGCGCCGCTTATGCCTAACCTCTTCAATATGAAAAGCATTAAATCCTTCGACATTATGGGGGGCTTGAGCTTGCCCTCAACATTTATCCTGATAGTGCCCGGGACTCGCTCCCATAATCTTCCTGTTTTGAACACCACAGCCATCTCATCAACGCCAATCCCGGTGGCAAAAGCTCCCACTACACCCGATGTCGTAGTGTGGCTATCCACACCAACAAGAATAGTACCTGGCAGCACATGCCCCTTCTCCACAAGCACCTGGTGGGCTATGCCCCCTTTGCCAACTTCATAGTAGTTTTCTATACCTTGTTCGAGGACAAATTTCTTTATATTAAGACACTTTTTAGCAGTGTCGATATCTTTATTAGGCACATAGTGGTCCAGCACTACTATTATTCTCGCGGGGTCCCAGACCTTTTCCACGCCCAGTTCCCTGAACTTGGCAATCGTATGTGCACCCAGCGCATCGTGTATCAGAGCCCGGTCCACAGAGACCTCGACAATCTCGTCCGGTCTGACAACTTTTTTCCCAGCTTTTTTAGCTAATATCTTCTCGACAAGAGTCATATTCTTCTCCCGTTTTGGAGATGCTTATCTTATCTGATTCACCCAGGTTGCCGCAAATGCTCCATATTTTTGTAGTTGCTTGATTCATCAAGCTTCTCTTGTCATTCTGAGCCCTTCACTTCTTGTCATTGCGAGCGAAGCGTGGCAATCTCAGAGATTGTGGAGCCTGTTCCGAAGCGTAAGTGAGGAATCTCAACTCCTCACAATGACAGGATTAATGTGTCATTCTGAGTCGAAGGCGAAGAATCTCACCCTCACCTTACTCCTCTCCCGTCGAGAGAGAGGATTTTGTACTAGATTGTGCAGCAGTCATCTTTGCATCAAGAGGCGCGACATGATATTTTTGAGCCAGTGGCTATCAAAGAAGTTCTTGAGCTCTTAGAACAGGAATATGGCCCTCGCCAGTGGCAGGCAGACAAGGACCCTATCGATGTGCTCGTAGGGACCATACTTTCCCAAAATACCTCGGATGCCAATTCGGGAAGAGCTTTTGCCTCCCTTAAAGCTAGCTTCGATAGCTGGGAAGCTGTAGCTTCAGCTCCAGCAGAGCATATCGCTCAGGTCATTCGGTCCGGGGGGTTATTCCAAATCAAGGCCGCTAGAATCAAGCAGGTACTGGAGCAAATTGAAAAGGAACAGGGTCGTATCAGCCTTGATTCCTTCAAATCGAAGTCTATGGCCGAGGCCGCAGATTACTTAATGCGCCTGCCCGGGGTAGGACATAAGACAGCTAGCTGTGTGCTGCTTTTTTCCCTGGGGAAGCCATCCCTGCCCGTGGATACCCATATTTTCCGGATAGCCAAAAGATTGGGACTGATTGATTCCAAGGTATCTATAGAGAAGGCACATAGCTTGCTGCAAGAGCAAGTCCCACCCTCCAGGGTGTATCAATTCCATATCCATATGATAGAGCACGGCAGAAAGATATGTCGCGCCCGACAGCCTCGCTGCGATAAGTGCATATTGAGGAGCATTTGCCCTAGTTCGCTTTACTAATCTAGCCTGTTAGCAAGTGCTATAATGGTGAACATGGCGCAAATACTAAAGAGCAAAAATCTGGCTACTAAGTTCCAGATAATGGTGGAAATAGCCGCACATCAGCCTAACATACAGCAGAAAGACATCGCCCCAAGATTGGGCATCACTTCGCAGGCGGTTTCCGAATACATAAGAGAATTGATAAAGGACGGCTGGCTGAGCTCTCAGGGTCGCTCTCAATATAAGGTAACCAAGGAGGGTGTAGATTGGATTTTGCAGATGTCCCGGCAGTTACATAGTTACGCCTGGTTTGTGAGCAAAGCCGTGGCTGATATATCAACTACCACTGCCATAGCTGATAGCGACTTATCCGTTGGTCAACCGGCATCGTTATATATGAAGGACGGCTTGCTCTTCGCCTCCGAGGTCATTCGCGGCAAAGGGGCTAAAGGGATAACCGTAACCGAGGCTAAAAAAGGACAGGATGTCGGCATTCGCAACATTGAAGGAGTAATAAAGCTCGCGCCGGCTAAAGTAACGATAGGCAAAGTGCCCAATGTGCAGAATGGAGGTTCCCGAAGCACCGACCTTGCCCGATTAAAAAGAGGGGTAAAGGAAGCGAGGCTGGTGGGGGCACTGGGCATGGAAGCCATCGTAGCATTGAAGCAGATAGGTGTAAAGCCTGATTACGTTCATGGTGTCCGGGAAGCAGCTATAGAGGCAGCTTACTGTGGCCTGCCCTCCCTGGTTGTCTGTAGTGAGGACAAGGTTGCAATTTTGGTGCCGAGATTGGAAGAGGAGAACCTGGACTATGAGATTGTTGACCTGAGGAAAAGATAAGGAATTCTCTCTCTTAATTGCATATCCCTTCAAGCTGCAAAATCTTCTCAAAATAATCCCTGAAATCCCTTGACATTTTATCCGTCAATATTTAAAATGGGGAAAACAAGTGCACTTGTATAAAATAAAGTAATTTTGTGTAAAGGGAGGCAAAAATGACCCGCATGAGAAAGTCCTGTAAGCAAATCTTTGCCCGAGGCACAAACTGGTTCCTGGTAGCACTTTTGAGCCTAGCTCTTGTCCTGACAGCCTGCAGCCCTAGCGGGCAGACACCAGTAAACTATGTATTTGATGACCTGGGCAGGCTGGTCGCCATTAACGGAACACCCCAAAGAATTATCTCGCTGGCTCCCTCTAACACCGAGATTCTATTTGCCCTGGGTCTGGGTGACAAAGTAGTGGGAGTGACAGATTATTGTGATTATCCTCCGGAAGCTCTGAACAAGACAAAAGTAGGGGGATATGCCACACCGAATATAGAGAAGATAGTTGTTCTTAACCCTGACCTCGTACTGGTTGCATATGGTACTCCTATGGACGTTATCAATAATTTGGTAGGACTGGAACTTACAGTATTTGGCATAAAGACTACTGATTTAGATGACTTGCTTAATGATATTAAAAGAGTGGGGGAAATAACCGATAAGGAAGTGGAGGCCCAAGCACTTACATCTGCAATGGAAAGCAAGATCAAAGCGATAGCCGATGCAACCTCGGAATTGGAAGAAAGGCCCAGGGTCTTTTATATCGTCTGGGGGGGTGAAGGTAGTGCGTTGTGGACTGCTGGCTCAGGGACTTTCATCCATGAGCTAATTGAAAAAGCAGGCGGAGTGAACATCTGTCAAAATCTCACAGGTTATAAAGAAATCGGACTTGAGTATGTTCTTGCCCGCGATCCTGAAATAATTATCACCAGCGTATGGTGTTACGACTGGGCGCTCAATGCGACTGAACTGGAGAGTACCACGGCAAGACAAACTAATAGAGTCTTCACATGCAATGATGACCTGGTTCAACGCCCGGGTTCTAGACTGGTCAAGGGCTTAGAGTGGTTTGCCCATTTTATTCAACCCGATATATTTCCTGAGGTGCCTGAGGATTAGCTAAATGAAGGTTTTTTCATCCTGGAGCGGGGGTAAGGAATCCGCCCTGGCGACATATAAGGCAATTTCCCAGGGGCACAAAGTCCTGTATCTACTTAACTTCGTCTCCGAAGATGGCCAGAGGGCGAGGTCCCACGGGACTAAAGCCAGTGTTTTAGCTCTGCAAGCAGAAGCCATTGGCATCCCTCTCATCCAGGTGAGGACGTCATGGGAAAATTATGAAGAGAACTTTAAGAAGGTTGTCGGGGAACTCCAGGACAAAGGCATAGAGGGGGGCGTGTTCGGCGATATGGACTTAGAAGAGCATCGGGCATGGGTGGACAGGGTATGCAGCGAGGTCGGGATAAAGGCGTTTTTGCCCCTCTGGGGGATAAAGGCAGAGGAGCTAATCGAGGAACTCCTTAAATTGAAATTCAAAGCCATAATAGTCGCCACCAGATTAGATGAGAACTTCCTGGGAAAGGTTCTCGATAAAGCTCTGGTAGGACAAATCGGCAAACTTGGCTCCCATCCCTGTGGTGAAAATGGCGAATATCACACCTTCGTTACCGAGGGGCCCATTTTCAGGAAAACACTCAAGGTTACCAGAGGTGAAAGTAAAAAAATAGATAACATATGGTTCTGGGAAATCTCGGCTGAGTTACAATAAAGGGGGACCGAGATGAAAGAGAAGGGCTTAATTCAAGTTTATACCGGGGCCGGCAAAGGCAAGTCCACCGCCGCTATTGGTCAGGCAGTTCGCGCTGCCGGGCACGGTTTCAAGGTCGGCTTCATCTCTTTTTTTAAAGACCCTGAGGTATTCGGGTACGGTGAGTATAAATCCCTGAAAAAGCTGGGGATAAAGACTTTCCTCTTCGCCAAGAAGCATCCCCACTTCTACAAGGAATTGAATCCCGACGATGTCTGCCAGGAATGCTCCCGGGGGCTGGAATTTATTAAGGAGCTTTTCCAGGACCCATCCTGGGATATGCTGGTCCTGGATGAGATAAACATTGCCCTGCGCGATGGCTTCCTGAAAGAGGAAGATGTTCTTTCTCTTTTGGAGACCAAGCCAGAAAAGCTAGAGCTTGTCTTAACCGGTCGGGGCGCCACAGAAAAGATTATAGAAAAAGCAGATTTGGTCAGCGAAGTGAGGGAAGTTAAGCATCCTTATAGTCAAGGAATAAAAAGCCGGGAAGGCATTGAATACTAAGAGAAAGTCAAAATGAAAATGCAAAATGACAGGTCAACAGTAAATAAAAAATGAAAATGCAAAAACCAAGGATACAAAGGAGGGTATAAAGATTTTTAAGTTTTGCATTTTGAGTTGTCATTTTGATGTTTGACCTTTGATTTTTGATATTTATGTAGGATTTATTTAACGATGGCACGTACTGCATCTCAGGTGTTTAGCCAGCCCGTTATCCCTTTTGCCATTCGCTGGCAAAGCAGGGTTTACTCTTTGCTGTTGCTGGCAGCGCTGCTGGTGCTGGTAATCGTGTTCGCCACGACTGTGGGAAGCGTTCCTATACCCTTTACCACTACCTTTCAAGTCCTTCTCTCTCAACTGCCCTTCGTGCATATCACCCCTGCTTCCCCCGAAATTTTCGGGGCGCCGTTGAGCCTGGAAATTCTGGAAACGATAATTCTGGATATCCGACTGCCGCGCATACTTCTGGCCGGTCTAGTAGGAGCAGCCCTGGCAGTAGCCGGAGCTACTTATCAAGGACTGTTTCGCAATCCTCTGGCTGACCCTTATCTTTTAGGTGTGGCCTCAGGAGCTGGACTGGGGGCTACTATTGCCATACTTACTCCTTTCACATTAGCCTGGATGGCTTTTGGAGCCGTGCCGTTATTTGCCTTCATTGGTGCCGTAGGTGCCGTGGCTGTGGTCTATTTGCTGGCCCGTGTCGGCAAAACCCTGCCCGCCACCACGCTTATCCTGGCTGGAGTAGCTATGAGTGCTCTGCTGGCCTCCATCACCTCCTATCTCATGACCATTTCCGGTGAACAACTGCACGGGATTGTATTTTGGCTGCTGGGCGGACTTTACCTGACTAAATGGTCTGAGGTGTGGACGGTCCTCCCCTGTGTATTAGCAGGCCTGGTAGTCATCTGGATTCATGCCCGACCGCTCAATGTCATGCAGCTTGACGAAGAGCAGGCCCAACAACTGGGCATCAATGTGGAGAGGGTCAAGCTGATATTACTGGCGGCTGCCACTCTTATTACTTCTTCAGCGATTTGCTTCACTGGCCTTATCGGCTTCGTCGGCATACTCATCCCTCATGCAGTGAGGCTTATTTGGGGGCCGGACTACCGGTTTTTGCTCCCTCTATCCACGCTGGTTGGCGCCATCTTTCTCATCCTGGCTGATACTTTAGCCCGTACCATAATTCCTCCTACGGAGATTCCAGTAGGAATAATTACTGCTTTCTGTGGAGCACCTTTCTTCCTTTATCTATTGCGGAGGAGG
>Ga0209324_10001062_pt1 | contig 18981 bp, 17 predicted proteins | sample Rifsed19ft3_FD_184015 | JGI IMG/M metagenome (GOLD analysis project Ga0209324, IMG submission 184015) | Soil microbial communities from Rifle, Colorado, USA - sediment 19ft 3 (version 2) | ecosystem: Environmental > Terrestrial > Deep subsurface > Rock core/Sediment | place: Rifle, Colorado...
TCTGCGGCGCGGCGGGGAGGGTTGCAACGGTGCAATGAGGGACCGGCAGGTACGAGCCGAACGCCCCGCCCGTACGCGAGGCCAGCGTGTTGAGGCTGGCGATTAGTTGTTCGCCCAGCAGCGTTAGCTTGCCGGTGCGGGGATCGAAATAAACCCCGTCTTGAGGCAGCGCCGCAACCGGCGCGCGCGCGGCCATTAAGCCATCTCCTCAGCGGACGGGTTGACCCATACGCCCTGCACGGCAAACCCAATCGGATCGCTGATCCGGCATTTGAGCAAAAATCCATATTCGGTCTCGGCGCGCCCGAATTGGAAATCCTGCACGCGCATGGAAAAGTCGCCTCTAGCCGGCAGATCGATGGTCCGCTCGGCCCCTTCATCCGACGCCCAGGTTTTCCCATCGTCGGCCGAGTAATCGACCATCATCGCCGGCGCCGCGCCTTGGCCCGTGAGCGGCTGGGCAAAGCAGCGGATATTCCACACCAGCCGGTTGACCGGCGTGCCTCTAGCGACGGGAACCTTGACCGTGAACACGCGCTCAATCGGATCGCCGTCGTCCGTATACGTATCGGGATCGAACGCCCAGATGTACGGCGAGGAGGCCGACGCACAGAGCACTTCGTTGAAGGCTTGCGTCACGAAACTCACGTCATAGGAGTTTTGCCCGTAGCGGGTGCGTTGGTGCCAGGTCTTGCTTTCGAGATCGTAGACGAAACCGCGTTCAAGGGCTGTTTTCAGGCCACAGAACTCCTTGCTGCCGTCCTTATACGACCACGCCTGTCCCGCTTCGATTTGCGCCGGCGTTAAAGAGCGCAGCGCTTCTTCCATGTCGCGGTTGGGGATCGGAACAAGCGCCGTGCCTGACACGCCATAGGCGACGCGATCGTCGCCGATGATGATCCCGCCCGCGCTGGTTCGCGCGAAGAGATCGCGCCCGGCGATCCCGCGCCTTTGTGTCCCGGTCAGCGGCGCGAAGGCTTCCGCTTCCGAGCCGCCGGTCGGCGCCCAAAACTGCGTCGAGCGCGAATTGAAACTCGCCAGATAGCCGCCGACCTCTTCTTGCGCGACGATGGGATCGGAAAGGTAGATGTCCGCCGCCACGCCGGCGGAATCCCAATCGAACGGATCTCCGGCTTTCGACCAGTTGAAAGTGTCGTTCGCGGAATCGGCCGCCAAGAGGCGCGAGCCGACAACGGCGAGGGTTGAAGGCGACGACGGCGCGTCCGCGTCGGTGACGTTGGCAAGGCTTGAGCCATCCCAAACCTTGAGCATGGACGAGGCCAGCATCGCGAGGTTTTGGCGAAACGCGCGCATCTTGACGACGCTTCCCCCCGAAACCGTGCCGACATCGGCGGCGGCATAGGAATCGGTCACCTGATAGAGCGCGCCGCCGGCGGGCGCGAACAACATCCCGTCGCGGCAACCGGGCTCGGAGAATAATCCCCGCACATTGCCGCCCAAGGTCGCGCGGCGCACCCGTCCTGGCGTCGGCGCGATCACGTAAGGCGAGCGCGTCGCGGCGGCGTCTGGGTTCTTCTCGATGAGGCAGTTTTGCAGCGTCAGCGGGGTAAGCCCGCGCGCGGAGCGGTTGTCGGTGGAGGGAGCAAACGGGAAGTAGGGCATTTAGCGCGCCCTCACATCCGGCTCTTCCTTGCGCCGCGACCCGGAATAAGCGCCCACGACGCCGCCCGTCAGCCCAACGCCTTCGCCAAGCGCTCTCTCGTACGCGGCGATGAAGGCGTCATAGCCGCCGATCTTGTTCTGCGCCATTGCGGCGAGAAGGTCTTTGGTCTGGGGCGTGTTGGCCTGGCCAAAGAGCCGATTGCCAAGGGCTTCGTTGACGCCCTGGTTGTAGATGCCAGGCGAGCGCAGCCGGTCGTAAGCGGCCGCGCCTTTGCGCAAGAGCCATGGCTTGACGGACCCGCCCGATTGCACAAGTTCAGAGATGAACCCTAATTCGTCCTCGCCGCTCGTTAGCGATTTGATGTCTTCGGCGAGGGGCGTGGTGCGCGAGCCGGTGCGGACAAAGTTGTCATTGCTGGCCATGCTAGCTTCGCGCGACACGCGACCAAAGAATTTACGCGCGTTGGCGGAGCCGCCCAACGCTTCTGTGAGCTGGGCGCGAAGGTTCTTATCGCGCACCAGCCTGGCGACAAAGGCGGTGTCGCCCCGGTTCACCTTCTCGGCGATCGCGCGCATAACGCCGACCATCCATGCGTCGCGATCCGCGCCGGTCATGGATTGGGTAAGGCTCGCAATCTCGAAATCGTCCGCCTCGAAGACGCGCGTGCCCTCCTTGACCATTTCCTCTTGGCTCTTGGATTGGGCGACGAACTTGCGCGCCTCGCCAAAGGCCGGAACCTCCGCATCGGCCAGTTTGTTGAACTCGGAACGGTTTTTCTCGTAAGCAGAGCCAAGCGTCGTGCCCTTGCCTTCGCCTTCCGCAATGGAGCGAAGGCCGCGCTGGTAATAATCGACCGCGCGCACCGACACGCTCTCCGGGCCGCGCCCAATCTGTGCAATCTGCGCTTCGATCTTGGCCTTGGCGGCGGGGTTGTTCGCATTTCTGGCGAGCGCCGCTTGAAGCTGAGGAATGCGCGGATCGGCCGTTCCGGCGCGCAATGCCTCTATTTGCCCTTTGGCCGCCCGTGCATCGGCGATGTCGCCGGCAAGCTTCTGCACTAGCGCGCCGTTGCCTTGGCGCTGGGCGGCGCTGATTTCGGCCTGAATGCGCAAGAGTTCGCTGTCGGCGATTTCCGCCGCCTTGGCGAGCGCCTTGTCCTGAACGCCGCCGCCCATCATTTGGGGTTTCAGATCGCGGGCGAACACGTCATCGGGGATGATGTCCTTGTAGGCCGTATCGTAGAGCGGACCTGCCTTCGCGGATCGTTCTTGACCGAGGCGTTCGAGAAACGGGCCGATCTCTTCGATGCCTTGTCGCCCGCCAACGCCTGTCGCCCTCGATGCTGCTTGCGTGACGCGCTGCCCAACGCCCGCCTTTCGAGCCGCGAAGGCGTCTTGCGCAATTTGTTGGCTCGGGCCTCTCACAGCAAAGAGAGCCCGCGCGGCGCGCGGCCCCGGCTCGCCTAGCAACTCGAATAGAAATTCTTCGGTAGAGCCGCCGCCCGCCTGAACCTTGTTCGCCGTCGCCTGCAATTGCTGCGGCGTGATCTTGGCGTCATTCATCATGCGCCCGATCATACGCAGAGTACGCTGGTCAGCCGTTGCGCCCCAGCGCGACATGATCCCGCCCAGCGCGCCGAACGCTTTGCCGGTCAGCCAACCGCCTGCGCCAAAGAAGGCCGCGCCCGCAGCACCCGCAGCAGCCCCGCCCGGCGCACGCGCCGCGCGGTCTCCCACATCGCCTTCGCCCGTACCGAAGCCATAGAGCCCGCCCGCCGCTGCGCCCGTCGTGAGCAGCGCGGCTCTGCCGCCCATGCCAGCAGAGCGCAGCGCTTGATAGCCCTTGAGCGGAACAAGCATCCCGCCGCCGATCTCCGCAGCCGTTCCGGCTATCGGGCGTTCCTTTTGGTACTGCGCCGCCTGGGCGCGCTCTTTGTCGGCGATCTCCTTATAGGTGTCGCCATAGGCTTGGCCAGCCGCGCCTAGGCGCTGGCCCAACGTCCAGCCGCCCTTGTCTTGATCGACAACAGAGTAACCGCCCTCTGTCGGGTCGAAGAACGCCCCCGCGCCCTTGATTGCGCCCCCGACGCCGCCGGAAATCTCGTCGGCGAAGCCGAACGATGAGCCCTGATTGACCTTCGAGAGCGCGCCGCGCGTTTCAGTGTAGCGATCCGGGCGCGTCTGCTTGGCGATATAGGCGCGTACTTTTCGCCGGGCGAGATTTTCATCGTCCGTGTTCACTTCGTAGATCGTGCCGTCAGGGCCTTCGACTTCGATCATGGGGGTTTAGTCCAGCTTGATGCGGCGGGGCGCGCCTGTCGTTCCCCCGCTGGGGAGGCTGTCTTGTGATTGCGGGCGCACCAAGCCGCTCTTTGGCGTCCAGTATCCGGCATCCGGGTAAGGGGGCTGCTCGCCGATGATGATGGCGGCGGCATTGGCGATACGCTTACGGTTGCCGCCCTTCTTCTTGAGCGTTTCGTAGTTGTCGCCAAAGCGCGGCTGGTTAGCGCGCACGAACCGTTGTGCTTCGCTTTCAGTTACAGCGGACCCAGCGAACGCGGGCATGATGGATTGCTCGAAACTTTTGGAGGCCGCTTCATAGTCGGTATAGTCCTGTCCGCCCACGACGCGAGAAACGCTGCCGCCGTCCCACGGCGCCGCCTCCGCAAGGCGGGCGCCCCAGTCCTGGCCGTAGGGCGTGCCTCCGTGTGAATTGTGCGCCTTCTTCTCCGCAGCATCCATCTGTGTGAGGGCTTCGATCATGTTCGGAAAGGCCAGCACGATGCGTCCGCGCTGTTCAGCGCCCGCAAGCATGTTGCCTTTGGCGCCGGGTACTGTCTTTACGTTGCCCGTCTCGTCGTCAATCAGGAATGGCGAATCCGTGCCATAGGCGGCCATCTCCTCTGGCGTTGCTGGACGCCATTGCGTCCTGCCGCCGCGAGAGCGAGCCTCGATCACCCGGCTGTGCCGCGTGTCTTCTGCGAACTTGCGTTCTTCAAATTCCAGATCAATCGCCTTCTCAACGCTCAGCGCTTCATTGATGAGTTTGCGGGAGAGGCCGGGGCTCCACACTTCGGGAACGCCTGAAACGTCAACGCCATTAGCGGCGTATTCGGCCCGCTTTTGCGCATAGGCCACTTGACGCTGGTTGGGCGGGAGTTGTTCGATGGCCTGCAAATCCATCCCCAGCCTGGCGTTGCTCTCGCGCGCCTTGGTGAGTTTTTCCTCATTGAGCGCCTTGAGCGATTGAGCGAGTTGGCTCACTTCCTGCGTCGGGCGGTTGGAGCGCACCGCAACGCCCAGCGCGCCCTTGTAATCGCCGCTCGCGATGAACGGATTGACCTCCTTTGAGTAAGCGCGCTGATCGGCGCGCTCGTCGTACGCGCCATAGGACTTGGCGGCGTCGAAATCGCCATAGCGCAGCGCGGCCTTCTCCGCGCCCTCGTAATTGTCCGCATCGATGTAGGATGAAAGTTCGCGCTGGTAGCGCTTGCCTTTGCGGCGCGCGCTTTCTTCCTCGATGGCCGCGCCAACGTCGGGATAATACCAGCCGTCGATGATCTGACCTGTGTTGGGCATGGGGATTAAACCGATGGAGTGGGTGTCGGCGCGCTCGACGAGTTGTCGCGGTTGTTCCACCAATCGTCGATGGCGCCGCCGATCGTGCCCCCGACATTGTTGAGCGCGACGTTCCAGGCGTTCGCGCCGGCTTTCGCCGCGTCCGCCTGCGCCTTGGCGTTCGCGCTATAGGCCTGCGTCGCGGTTCCGACGAAGGACTGGCCGCCGCTGGCGATCTGCGCTCTGGCGCCATAGCCGCGCTCGACGTCTCGGCCCAGCGTGTCGAGATAGTCGCCATAGGCGAGGTTTCGCCCGGACGCATAGGTGTCGTAGGACGAGCCGTAGCCGCTTTGGCGGTTGGTGAAATAGGTCGCGGCGTTGTCGTAATAATCGCGCAGCGCGTCGGAATAGGTGTCTTGCTGGCGGCCATAGGCGCCCGTTCTTGTGTCGGCGAACTGATCGTAAGCGCTGTTGCCGCGCGTGTAATATGCGCCGGCGGCCTGATCGTAGGCATCCGAGCGCTGGTCGTAGGCGGTCAGCCGCTCGCCGGTAAATGTATCCCACGCTTGGCCAAGCTCGTCGTAGAAGATGCGCGACGCGCCGGAGAGATCGTCTGCATAGGTGTTATACGCAACCAAGCGCTCTGACGCGTAAGGGTCGTAATCCATGCGCGCGCGGTCGCCCTCATAGAGCGCGCGGTCCATCGCGTATTTCTGGGCCACGTTGCCGATATTCTGCGCGGTCTTGCCAACCTGCCCGGTGACGCCGCCGCGCGACAGCGCAAGATTGATAGCGCTATCGCGCTGTGCCTGAGCGATAGCATCCCACGCATCGACCTCGCGCCCGGAAATGTCGCGGCGCGTGGCGTAGCTGTCGTCCGCCAGCGCCATGCGCCCGCCATAACCTAGCCCCGCAAGGTCAAGCGAGTCCTGAAACCGCGAGCCGGCGAGTCCGGTGCGCGTATCCAGCCCCTCGCCGGCATAGCCAAGGCGCGTATCGAAGTCGGTGCTGGCGCGCCCTTCGGCGTCGAGGCGCTCGGTTCCGGCAAGCCCAAGGCGCGAGGTCAAATCCTGATCGGCGTAGCCCAGTTCGCTGGCGAAGCGCTCGTCCGCACCCGAGCGCGTCGCCGCCAGATCGTCGTCATTGATGTCGGTGAGACCCGCATAGGTGTCGTCGATCAATTCATAGCGGTTGAGGAAGTCGTCCTCATTCATCTGCCAGAGCGGCTGATTGTAGAGATTGGCGAGCGCTTGTTCGCGGGTGACCGTGGTGGGCGCGGCGCTCGGCGTTGGCGCCTGCTGCGTCGTGGTCGTGGGCTGCTGTTGCTGCTGATTGCGGCGCGCAAGCAATTGAGCGATGAGGCTGGCGAGACCGCCGCCGAGCGGCGCGCCGCTCGGGGCTTGCGGCTGCTGTGTCGTCGGTGCTGTCGTCGGCGCGAAGCTATAGGGCGCGTAAGAGCCCTCGCCATAGGTCAGCGCATCGAGATAGGCTTGCCCCTTGTTCTCGCGCTCGATATAGGGCGCGAACAGCGCCTCGTTTTTGGCGCGCTGTTCGCGCGCCAGTTCGATCGATTGGGCGGAGGCGTCCGCTGTTGCCTGCGCGCCCTTCTTGGCGGCGCTAGACGAGATAAGCGCGCCGCCAACCGTCGCGACCGCGCCTATTGCCGCTCCCGGCATTCGACCACCTCCATCCGTCCCGGCTCAAGGCGGATGATGGCGTCCGCAATGTCTATGATGACAGGGGCGTCGCTCACCAATTCAAGTTCCGCATAAGCCGCAAACCGCGCCCAGTCATTGTAAGCCCACAGCGCTTTGTGCGGCTTTCCCGCCCACGCCATGGACAGCGCCGCGCCAACGGCGCGGTCGTGCGCCTCATCGTCTGGGTGCGTTGGTATTTTTGAGCCGGCCGCGATCTTTGCGCGCTCTAATTCTTCGTTGAACCAGTGCCCAAGCGCTGGGAGTTCCGCATCGAGCGCCCGCCACCGCTCGAGGTGCAAAACCTGAAACGAGATGTCCACCCTCTCACCGCTCGGCGTGGGCCAGCTTTTCTCGCGGCGAAACGATTCCTGAAATCCGGCGTGACGCGCTAGCGACCACGCCGCGCGGTTGTTAGCTGGAACGCGCGTGCGCAGCTCAAGGCAGTCCGTTGCCGTGAACATGAAGCGACGCGCCTCGACCATCGCAGCGAGCGCGCAGCGCCCGCGCCCCTCGGGCAAGAATTGACTATGAACCTCAAACCGGCCTGGCCCATGCTCGTGAAAGAGGAAGCCGCCGTGCTCGTTCGCGACCGCCACCGTGGACGGAACCGCCATGATCGGCCCGTAGTCAACCGGCCCCTCACCGCCTAGCCACGGGCGGACTTCTGGATGGTTGGCAATTTCGTTAAGAAAGGCCGCGTCGGTTTGGAGATGCAATTGCCCCATGGATGGAGTATAGGGGGCAAGGTCAAAAAGGAGGGCTCAATGCGATTGGCTGGGTTTTTAGCGCTGCTAGCGCTGGCGGGTTGCGCCTCTTCCTCAGGCGTGTACGCGGTTTCTGAGCCCGACACTTACAAAATTACCACCAGTGCGTGGACCAGCATGGGCGGCGCCGGAACCGCTCAAGGCGAAGCCGTGAAATCCGCTACAAAGCACTGCGCCTCGCTCGGCAAGACAATGGTGGCCGTCGATAGCAGCAGTGATTCTCAGCTTACGCAAGGCAGCAGCGAACTGACGTTCAAATGCGTATGACACTTGCTCCCCGATCTTCTGTCCCTACCATTTCACGTGAAGCGGGAAAGATCGTCTACACGGTGCTGGCGTTTGTCACGGCGCTGACGGGGCTCCTGGGTCTCAATGCCTTCTTTCCCGACAACGGGGTCAGTTGGCATATGCCGCTGCCCTTGGGCCTTGGCCTGCTGGCCGGGGGCGGCGCAGCCTTCTATTTGGTTGTGCGCTTGGGCCGCCGCTTCGGCTTAGACGAGGGCTGAGCCGACTTCAAGAACTGGTTGAGTTCCCCACGCTCGCCTGCGGCGGCGGGGATATTCGGCTTGATGTCGGGGTAGCGGTGAGCAAATGGCATGACCATCCGCCCGGCGGCGAAACCCTGACCGGTGCGCTGCAGCGCTTCGGCTTGGGCAAAGCTGTTCTTCGCATCCTCCAAGCGGCGGTAGTTGGCCTCGGACCTCTCCGCGTCTAGCGCCGCTTGCGCCGCCGCTAGTTCGCGCTTGGCGTCCTCGACAAAGGGCTGCATCGCCGCCGCCTCGATCCCTCCCAGCGCGGCATAACCAAGGTCGGTCCCGCGATAAAGCGAGGGGCCAGCGGGAAATAGCGTTGAAGCGTCCGCTACGTCCTTGGCTGTGCGCGTGGTAAAGCCTTGCTCGGTGCGCGCGGCCTTGAACGGGACATTCTCGCCCGCGCCGCCCTGGCGCCAGAACTCGTTGATGTTCTCCGAGCGGCGGACGGCTTCTTGGTTGGCGGCCTGACGCCTTCCGAGGCCAATCCTCTTGCCCGTTGGAATTTGCACAGGGTCAAGGTTGAGCAGCGCGTCCACTCTCGCGTTGCGGCCGAGCGCCTTCTTTTCGACGTTCGATACGGCGCTCAACCGGCCCAGCCCTTTTGGAGCGAACTCCGCGAGCGCCACGCCGCCGCCAAACGCCGCCATCGGTCCCCACTCACGTAGCGTTTCGGTGGCCCCACTAGGGCGCGTCGTGGCGAAGGCCTCCTGCTCTACAAGAGCCTGTAGGACTTCGCGCTCCTTGGCGAGCGCGGCGTCATTGCGTGCACGCACCTGCTCAAGATACGCTTCGGTCTCCGGCCCCATGCGTCCGTCAGGGCGAACATTGTAGCCCTGCTCGATGAGGAATTGCTGCTTTTCCGCGACCGAGCCGGTCGAGAGCTTGCGGTTGACCTCTTCCATGTCGGCGATCCGCGCGCGGGACTCGTCCACTGGCGTTTTGGCTCCCGCTGGCGCGGCATAAGCCGAGCCTAGGAGATCAAACTCGCCGCCGCCCCGAGCGATCATCGGCCCTTCGCTCGGCCGCGCCTTCGGCGGTGGAGGGCCAACGCCAAGGCCCCTGAACACGCCGGCCCACTTGTCGGCATCGGCCTTGGCGCTCATCTGCGCCTGGCGCTCTTGCTCGATAAACGGCTCTAAATTCTCCGCGCCGAGCGTAGGCGAGGCTTTGTTTTGATCGTAATTGTCCGCCGCCATGACGAACGGCGCGGACGCAAAGGGCGCAGCGGTGGTGGCGACGCCTTCGAGGATGTCGCCGCCGAGCTTGGCGGTGTCCTGCTTGCGCGAGTTGAGCCAGTTCTGCGCGGAGCGTCCGGTGGCGTCGAGACGATACTTCCGTTCGTCGGGTGAGGCATATGGATTCAGGGCCATCAGCGCATGTCCAACCGGCGCCCACAAGCTCTCGCTCCGCGTCGGCGCGGCATACATCTCTTCGCTGCGCTCTGGCTGTTCAAGCGGTGTTTCAGCGTACCTCGCCGATCCGCCCAGCATCGCGGGCTTCAGCCCTTCAAACGGGTCTACAGCGCCTTCTCCAGCCCCTCTAGGAGGAGGCGAACCAAGGCGAACATTAGAACGAACGCGCTGACCCGAAGGCCCGTTTCCAGCAGCGAGAGTTTCACCTTCAGCATCTTGCGGCGATAGTACCGCAGCCGCGCCGCCAAGGGAAGCGCCGGTCGTGACAAGATCGCCTGCCCGCTTTTTCCAGTCGTGCGGCTGGATGATGTCGGGGTCGAGGGCGACATAGGAATACTGGCCGGGCTGTTCGTACTGGTTGCGGTAGCGCACGCGCTGGACGCCAACATCGCGCAGCGCTTCGCGGGCAAGGCGCGCATCGTGCTGTCCGGGCGGCTTGCTGTAAGCCTCGCTCATTCGCGCGAGAACCGCATCCGCCTCTTCTGGCGACAGGCCCTTCACGTCGCCGCGCGTGAGCGCGCCTTCCCATTTGCTGGGGTCCCATGTGTCCAGATCGGGCACTTCAATTTCCCGCCCCTTGCCGAGCGTCACCTTGTCTACCCACTCGCCTTTGACGCCTAGCGCGGGGCGCTGCCCGATGCGCACGCCATCGCGCGTCGTGACCATGCCAGGGACATCCAGCCGGGCTTTGGCTTGCTCCTTTGAGCCAGCGTGAAGGCCGAAGCCTTCGCCCAAACTCAGATCGGGAGAATCGCCCTTGACGATCCATGGCGCATCCGAGCCATGATAGGCAGTCTTTGGGCCAGCAATGCGAGGCTTGAACGGCGCGGCCTCTGCATCTTCTGCTCCAAACAGAGAAGCGCCTGCCCCGCCTGTTGCACCAACGCCCAGCCCCAGCATCTTTCTGAGGTTCACGTCCTTGTCGTTGAAGATGACGTAGTTGGAAGAGCCTTCGCCAGCAGAACGAGAGCCTTGGTCGAGATAGCGCGTTCCCTTGAGCCCTCGCTCACCTAGTTCCTCGGTGCGAAACTTGTCAGCGGGGCGATCAAAGACGCTGTTGCCTTTGATGATCTCGGCGCCGGTCGCGTCGCGGCGAACTCCGACCATCCGGTTTAGTTCATGAGACCGTTTCGATGCTTGGTTGATGTCGAAGTCGCTGATCTTGCCCGTAAGCGCGCCAATAAGCCCGTCGTCAACGAGCCTCTCGGTTGCGTCGTATTCTTTGCGCAGCTCTGGCGTCCAGCCGAAGACTTCTTGCACGTCATCTGGTTGTCGGTACAGCGGCTTATCCCAATCCAGATACGGCCCTTCGGGGAGGTCTACTTCGTAGAGGCGGCCTAGCGGTTTATAGCCCTCGTCCTCCAGCAGCTTAAGCGCCATATCGTAGCGCGGCAGTATTTCTGCGTTGCGGGGATCGCGGGCCGCATAACTGCGCTCAAAGCGTAGGTCTTCGATTGCCCTTAGCCGTTGCTTCTCCGGCGTAGACATGCGCGATAGCGCATTAAACCTGTCGTTCGCCATTTGCTGTGCAGCGCCAAAGTCGTCGCGCCCGTCTACGGACTTCGCGCCAAGATTTTGCTGGTAGGCCTTTGCAACGCCTGGGCTCTCCGCAAAATAAAGCCCATGCCCATAAGCCTGCGCTCCTTCTCCCGTTCCCATCTTAGAGAAGTCGAAGCGGTCAAACGTGTGCGGGCTGCCGTGATAGGCGAGGATACGGCCTGAGGGGGCGGCTTCGTTGGTGAGCTGGCCGAGAGCAACGCGCGATGGCTTAAGCAGCGGAACCGCCTCTGCTTCATCGCTTGCTCCAAACAGAGAATACCCCGTAGCGCCAGCGCCTAGGGCGAGGGGCGCAGCAAAATCAGCCGGCGGGAAAGGGCCTTTCTTGCCGGATTTGGCGAGCGCACGCACAGCTTGCGCGCTCATTCCCGTTTCAGACGCGATCTGTTCGGCTGACGTTCCGCCTTCTGTTAGGAATTGTTTCACCGCCTTACGCCTTTGGCCGAGCGCTACTTCAACGTGGTTTTTCGTCTTGCCAAGTCGCTCGCCAATCGCGGCGGGCGCCACGCCCTGCCCGAACAACTCGGCCGCACGCTCCGGGAATCCCGAACGCGGTCTGCCCGCCATTTTCCCGTCAATGAAGCGGTTGAGTTGATCGGGCGTGATGTTGAGATCATCCGCCGCTCTGCCGAGCAGGCCAGCGTCGCGGTCAGCCGCGAGGTTCTTGCGCAGTCGCGTTGCAATGACCGTAGCGGACGCCGTCGTCATGCCATAGCGGTCGGCTATGTCGCCAACTACCCCGCCCTGCCTTGCCGGGGTGTCCAACTCGTCAATCCAATCTAGGATCAGGTCGCGGCTCTTGGGCGTGTACTTTTCACGTGGGTAGGGACGTTGCGAGGCGGCCAAAGTCGGCGCGCGTTCACCCGGCGCGCGCAGGATCGCGGCGCCTTTCTCAGGCCCCAGTGTGACGCCCTTGAGAGCCTCTCTGGCCTTCACCTTCACCTTAGGCTTGGGTTTGATCGGGGGAAGCTTGCCCGCCATCTAGCGGCCCCCAAGAAGCGAGGCCAGCCCGGCAAACAGCGGGTTGTTCGGCGCGGGATCGTCCTCGCCGTCTCCCCACGCTTCCTCATTGTCGTTGCCGCCGCTCTCAGGCTCGATGCGGGCCTCCTCGAAGGTGACGGGCTTGGACCATTTCGAGTGCGAAACGCCCGCCAGAGCGGCTTGGGGCGCGATGGGCGGGGCCATGGGCGGTTGGCCCATGTTAGGCAGCCCCATCGGCGGCGGACCGCCCATCCCCATCCCCATGCTGGGGGGGCGCGGCGGCATACCCGGCGGCGGCCGTCCGCCCCGCGCTAGGAAAGCGGCAAGCTCCGGCGGGGTTCCCGCCATCGGGCGCATGAATTGCGCCAGCGCCTCTTGTAAGCGCCTGCGGTTCTCGGCCTGCTCTTCGGGGTCATAGTCATACATCGTCGATGGAATCCATGCCCCAGCCGGTTTGACCGGCGCCGCCAAGGTTGGACAGGCCACCGTCGAACACCGCATCTGGCGGCTTCACATAGCGCGCGCGAAGGCGTGAGCGCCCCGCCCGCGCCAGCGCTTGATCGGTTGGGGAAAGATTGGCGCCGTACTCGCCCTCAAGCCGACGCGCGAGCATCAGCGCCACGATTGTGTCGAACTCGTCAGGGAACGGAAGGTCGTCGTCTAAGCCCAGATCGGCCACGCGCGCCCAATTGCCAGTATCGGCGCGGAACACCCAACTGCGCTGTACGCTTGCCGTGGAGATCGTGATGCTCGCCGCGCTCTCGATGAACAGGCCATTGCCGGAGAGCACGATGTTGGAGGTGGCCGCCGTCCCCTTCACGTCCTTGATCTCGACGCGCGCGCCGTCCACGGGATGTTCAGGCAGCGTGATCGTAACGCCCGTGAGGCACAAAAACCGCACCGCGCGCTGGCGACCGCTCATCTCGTAGGATTCATCGATGACGACGGTCTCTACGGGATGCGAGCCGCCAAAGCCGACCAGCGACTTGATGAGGTCGCCCAGTTCGGTGAGCGCGTTAGCTGCTTGCGCGCTGCTTGGGTTTCGTCCGATCCCCAGCACGCGGAGCTTGCGCAGGCCTAGCGTTATGGTCTGCCGCGCCGTCGCCATCCCCGCTCGCCTCCGTTGCCGTGTCTTCGCCGCCTTCAAGAAGAGCGATCTTCTCGTTCTGCGCGGCGACTTGCGCTTCCAGCTCGATTGTAAGGGTCTTGAGCGTTTCGTAGGCTTGGATAAGTTCGCCTTCCCTCGCTTTGAGGCGGCGGTTCTCTTGTTCGAGTTCCCCGACGCGCTGAGGCATCTTGTTCGGCGCAAGCGCGGCCTTCTTGCGCTCGGGCTCGACAACCGGCGTTGCGGCCATTACGGCGCGCATCTCGTCATTGATCTCTAGCCAGCCCGGCTCGACGTCTTCTTCGGTTGCGAACAGGCGCCCTTCGACGGCGCCGGCCTTACTCAGCCGATAGAGGTTCTTCGGGTACTCGCTCGCCATCGGTGTTGCTTTCTTCTGCTGGCGGCGCGGTCAAATGATCGAGCAGCCGTCCTCCAAAGTTAACCTCGCCCGCATGCGTGAAGGGAAGCGTCGGGTCCATGGCGATCTCAAAGCCCATCTCGCGAGCCTTGAAGCAAAACGCGATGTCGCCCGAAGCGCGCTCGCCGCCCATGAGCCCACGCTCAAAGATTACCGGCACTTTGCCCGCGCCGACGCCGACCGGATCGAAACAATTGCCGTCAAGGTAGGCTTTGCCGGCCATGCCTTCGAGCACGCGGCGCGAAATCTTCATGAAGCCGGTGGGAAGGCCAAGGATGCCGTTGCGCACCACGCCGTCTTCGCCCGCTTGGAGCGTCACGCCCGGTTCAGTCTTGAACGGCCAGCTCGGCGGGTATTCCTTACGGGGATAAACGCCCGCCACCACGTCGCCCATAAGGACGGAGAGCCGGGCCAGTGCTTCGGGCGGAAAGCCAACGTCCGCGTCAATGAAGACGAGCGCTTCGCAGTTGGTGTCGAGAAACGCCCTCACGCAAATGTTGCGTGCGTCATCGACATGCACGCAGCCCATCAGCAGGAAGTGGTCGATAGCGATCCCGCTGCCCATCACCAGCGGCAGCGCCCTGGCGATAGAGGCGACGTAGTTGCCGTGGAGGTTATTCGCGGGGGTGGCTATCATCACATGGGGCGAGCCTTCGACCGGTGACGGCGCGTGATAAAATTTGAAGTCAGGCATTCAACATCTCCGCGAACGCCATAGCGCTCTGATCGTCGGCGCGCGCGCCAAACCGGGGTGTTGCGTCGCCTTGCCGGCCAAGCAGGAGCGCGCGCACGCGCATCGCCGCCACCCGGTACCAGTTCATGTCCACGTTTGGAGGCAGATCGATGCTGGTGACATAAGCGCCGTTGCGCTCGAACTCGTAGCACTCCACTTCGCCGCCACGATAGGGACGCACGGTCTTTTGAACAACGTAGAGGGCCATTACGCCGCCAACTCCCTCTTCTGTTCTTCCAGCCACTCCATCATCTGCGCAGTCACGCTCCAGTTCGGCGCGATGATGTGCGTCATGCGAATGGTTGGATCAATGAACACCTTGCCGCCGATTTGGCGGAAGAGGTGGCAAAAGCGCGAATCCTCGCCCCAACTCGTCGGACTCTCGAAGAAGGCTGTGCGCTTGGTCGAGTCCGCCACGCCCGGCGCGCTCTCACGGATGTAGTGATATTCGTGAGGCAAGGCGGCGGCCATGCGTACAAACACTTCGCGCTTGATCGCCGTGAACGCGGCGCCGACCGTCTGCACTTCGATGAGGCCAGAACTCGGCTCGCGGTTGATGTTCTTATGGTCTAGCCACTTCACGTTCCAGACGATGGGCGTGACCTTGCGCGGACAGGCGGCGGCGATCACCTCCTTGTCAAAGGAAAGCAGCTTAACGAGCGCTCCGCTCTCCCAATCCATATCGCCGTCGATGAAGGCGATCACGTCGGCCTTGGGCTCAAGTTCGAGCGCGCGAAATACGCAATCGTTCCTGGCGATATGTGGCAACGAGCAGCCGGGAACCACTATCGGCTCCATGCGCCAGTCGGCTTGATTGAGGAGATATTCCTCGATCCGCAGGCGCAGCATAGTTTCCCAGCAAATCTTGCCATCGATGAGCGGCATGCAGACAGCAACGGTCTTCATGCCGCCTTCTCCGCCAGCAAGGCCTCAGCCGTCGCCCTCGCCTCCGCATAACGCGCGTTTGGCGCGCCGTCAGCCTTGCCCTCCCAGTGCGCCTGCACCTCTGGCGTCCGCATTGGATTGATGCGCCCGTTGAGCATAAAGGCTTGCTTGGTCAGCGTCTCCACCGCGGCCTCGTTATGCGCAACGCCCATGAGCGCCGCCGCAGTCCGCGCGCGCCTTGGCGCTAGCGCCTCGTAGACGCTTGCCCAGAATCCCAGTTCGCGCACCGCGCCGGGGCTATGCCCCTCCGGCATGGCAAGCATAATTGGCAGCGTTCTTGCCGCTGTCGGCCTGCCCATGAGGTCGCAGACATCGGCAAACCAAACGTCGGAGAACCAGTAGGGAAAGTACGGTGGATTCACGAAGCCCTGCGCGGCTCTGATCTTGTCGGCCATGGCGCGCGACATAATGGGCGCGGCCACCATGTCAGGGTTCACGCCTTCAATAGAGGCCGTGTATATCGCACCGTCCTTGACTTGTGCGCGCAGAATGTCGTCCCAGCCCGGCGTCTCGAACGTCACATCGTCCGTGCACTGCAAAATGATGTCGCCATCCGCCTTGGCAAAAAGCGCATCGAAGAGCGCCCCCAGCGTCGGGTAACGGGGCGCGATCAGGTCGTAGACGTGCGGATGGAACTTCTGCCTTAGATATTCGGGGGCCATGGACAAGAGGTCGTCGTCGTCAATGCCGACGATAATACGCAAGTGTTCCGGCTTTGACGCCGTGGCAATAGCGCTGGCGATCGTGCGCTCCGCGCCGGCGCGGTTGGCGCGCGTCGGGAAGATTACGCAAACGCGGCGCAGGTCTTCCGCCAAAAACTCTTCACGCGCTTCCATGCCCCCTTGCTGACGCTCTCGAAGCCAGTCCGCGAGGTTCGCCCGCACGGACCAGTTCGGAGCGATGAGGTGCTCAACGCTGGCCTCAGGGTCGATCCAGATGCGCCCGCCCATCGCGCGCCAATGATCGCAAAATTTCATATCCTCGCCCCACGCCACCGGGCACTCGTAGAACGCCACGCGAAAATCTTCGTCCTCGCGTCTTTGGTGCTTGTAGGAAGGGTCTTTTTGCGTGAGCCACGCCTCCATCTCATCGAACACCGACGCCTGAATGACGGTCAGCGCGCCGCCGATGCGCTCGGCCTCGATATATTTAGTGGGGCCATGGCAAAGGATTTGCGGGCTAGGGCGCCAATTGATGTTCCACTGAACCGGCCCCTCTAATTTGTAGGGGATCGCAGCGGCGACAAACCGCAACTCTGGATGCTCTCCCATATTGGCGAGGATGCGCGCGATGAGCGCTCCGTCCCAAACCGTATCGTCATCGGCCTGAACGATCACATCGGCGCCCCACTTGCGCGCCCTGTGAACACACTCGTTGCGCGCATAGGTCGGCAGCGACTGCCCTTCGATGACGACCATCTCAACTTCGTGGCCGTCCATGCTCAGCCGCAACTGATCGCGAAATAGACAAGCGGCCGCTCGGAAGAACGGCCGCCCGTCTTTGGTAGGCATGCAAAGGGCGATTTTCATGGCCCTGCCTGATTCGCTTCGTTTGGTTACCGCGCCCTTAACTTTAGGCGCCGGCGATGAAGTTGTAACTCACCATGTTGTTGCGTATCTCGTTGAGCAGGACGCGCATGGCGGCAACGTCGGTGTAAAGCAGGTTGACCGCTGTCGCGAGCGTTAGCGTTGTGACCCCGGCGGGGTCCACAGTCGTAGCGGTCAGCGCCACCGTTGCTTGGTTTGCGCCCGACTTCTGCGCGACGGGCGTGCCGCCCCAAAACGCCACAAGATCGCTGCTGTCTTGGCCGAGACGAGTGCCGTCTACGTCGCCGTTAGAGAGTTCGCGTACTGCCATTTTCGTTTCTCCGGGTAGGAAGGAGTTGGGGGAGAGCGTGGCGCGGCGGCGGAGCGCTAAGGCTCCGCCGCCGCCCTAGGCTTAGGCGGCGCCGGTCAGGCGAGTCGCCTCGCGCGGGTCAATCGTCTTGACGCCATAGAGAATGTCGAGACGATAGTTGCTCACATCGTTCGTGCCGTCATAGTACGGGATCATCCGCACGCTGAGGTTCTTGTAGCTCTCGGAAACGACATCGACCGCGCCGGCAGGCCGCTCCATCGGCACCATGGCGAGCGCGAACGCCCCCTTGCGGAACACCATGTTTTGCGAATAGCCCGTTGAGGCCGTGCCCATGTAGACAATCGCGGTGTCGTTCGTCACATCGGCGCTGACCGTTTGATACGGGCCAGAGGTGATGAGCGGGGGCGAGACCACGATGTTGGTCGCCGAAGCCGCCGAGGCGTTCGTGGTGACGTTGGAGACGACCGCGAATTGCTTGAGGTGCGGCAGCGTCGCCTTGGTCACCGGGTTCACGTCGTAGACGCCGCTGATGTGGAACACGTCGCCCGCCTTGAGGAGCGAGGAAGTCGTCCAGCCATCCGTCGCCAGGGTTTGGGTCCAGGTGTCCTTCACCGTCGCATAGGCAGAGCCTTGGGTTGCGCCGCGCGTGAGCGGGGTGCCGCCGTGGGCGCCGACCGTGTGCGTTTGCACGTTCTGCGTCGTGAACATCTCGCAGCCGCCGACCGGCGGGAGCTTCGCGCGCTCCAAGGCGGTCTTGGCGGTGTCGTTGATGTAGAGGCCGGTGAAGTTGGCCAGGAGGCCCCAGTGGTCGGCCGGCGAGAGCAGGCCCATGCGCGCTTCTTGCGGCACGGCCAGCACATCGAGGCGTTCTGGCGCCTTGGCGAAGTCGGTGTACGAATTGACCGGCGGCGAGGTGACGCCGGTGGAGTTCGGACCAACCCAGTTTGGCACGTCCTTATAGAGCAGCGCCAAGTCAATATCGACTTGGTTGGCTAATTGGATCATCGCCGGCTTGATGTAACGTTCGGAGAACTCCGAGATCGTCAGCGAGAAGTCGGCCGAGGCGAACTTGAAGTCCACGCCCTTCTGCTTGTTGACGGTGATCGACGTGTAAGATTCCGTCACGTCCTGGATGTTGGCGGTCGCGCCGTCGCGGACGGTGAATTGCACCGGTTTGCGAATGCGGATCGTGTCGCCCGGCTTGTTGTTGTTGTGGGACGCCCCGAACTCGCCCTCATAGCCACGGTGGACCATGTTTGCGAGCACGAGATTGTTGTCGAGTTGCATCAACGCCTCTTTGGCGATGACGGTGGGGGTGATGAGTACGTTAGACATTTGAGGGACCTGCTCCTAGGCCCCGGCTCAGACGTAGCGCCCGCTCTGACGAGCGGCGTAGAAGTCTTCGACGGAGGCCTTTTCGGCATCGAAAGGAACGCCCCCGCCCCTACCGTTGACTGTCGGTGCGGGCGTTGGCGCGTTGGCTGAAGGGTTGGGAGCGGGCGCCGGAGCGTGTTGCTCCGGCTGCCGTTTGAGATTGGCGGAGATTTGTGCGTCGATGCGGCCAATCGCGAGCGCGCGCCGCGTCGGGTTCATCGCCCGAAGTTCGTCCCGCGCTTGTGGCGACGAGCCGAGATATTCGGCGACATAGACCGCATTGTCGGCGTTGGTGACCAAATCCATGGTGGGCCGGTCAATCCGCGATTGCAGGAAACTCAGCGCGGCTTGGAATACGGGCTCGCCGTACTCGTTCACCCCGCCTTGCTCGGCTTCGGCGATGGTCGTTTCCCACCGCTGGCGG
>Ga0209324_10001068_pt1 | contig 18933 bp, 16 predicted proteins | sample Rifsed19ft3_FD_184015 | JGI IMG/M metagenome (GOLD analysis project Ga0209324, IMG submission 184015) | Soil microbial communities from Rifle, Colorado, USA - sediment 19ft 3 (version 2) | ecosystem: Environmental > Terrestrial > Deep subsurface > Rock core/Sediment | place: Rifle, Colorado...
CTAATTTCAACTATCCCTCGGCTAAAGACCGAGGGGCTTGAAATTAGCCTTTCAAGCCCCAGTTGACTAGACTCAGGTTCTCGCAACCTGCGTTTTTTCGGTCACGACACCTACGGGTACTCCTCTCGCTCGTAGCTCTGTCGCCATGTTTTAAACAGTCCTGATGGGTAGGGACAGTGAGCATGGCGTGACAAGCCGTTAAAACATTGTCGAAGAGGCAATCACTCTCAAAAGGAGGTAAACGTTATGTTCGTTTACATTTTAAACAAAGACGGCAAGCCCCTGATGCCGACCTGTCCCAGGAAAGCTCGCCTGCTTCTCAAAGCAGGCAAAGCTAAAGTAGTCCAAAGAACACCGTTCACCATTCAATTGTTGTATGGCAGTTCTGGTTACAAACAAGACCTCACTCTGGGCGTCGATTCTGGTTTCAAGCATATCGGTTTGAGCGCCGTGAGCGAAAAGGCGGAGTTGTTTTCTTCCGAGGTGAAGCTGCGCACCGACATGGTGGATTTGAACAGTGAGCGTCGGCAGTACCGTAGAACCCGCCGCCACCGTAAGACACGCTATCGCCAGAGTCGTTTTCTCAATCGACGGAAACCCGAAGGCTGGCTTGCGCCGAGCATTCAACACAAACTGGATAGCCACAAGAAGGTTGTGGCCCAGGTCTGTAGCCTTTTACCTGTGAGCCAGATCGTGGTGGAGGTGGCGTCGTTCGACATTCAGAAGATCAAAAATCCTGACGTGTCCGACTTCGCTTACCAAATGGGCGAACAGTTGGGCTATCAAAACGTCAGGCAGTACGTGATTGAGCGCGATGGTCGCCAGTGCCAAGGCCAGAAGAGGTGCAGGGCTGAACGTTGGGAAGTCCATCACCTCGTCAGCCGTAAGACGGGCGGAGATCGACCGGAAAACCTGATCCTGCTGTGTGATCAGTGTCACGCGCTGTATCATGCAGGGAATCTCACGCTCAAGGTGAAGCCCTCGCCAGGCTTCAAGGCGGAATCTTTCATGTCGATGGTGCGCTGGCGATTGATCGGGGAATTGCAAGAGTTGCACAGTATTCCCGTCAGGGCTACCTTCGGTTACCTCACGAAATTCAGGCGTAAGGCTTTGGCTTTGAAAAAGAGCCATGCCACCGATGCCTTTGTGATTGCTGGTGGCGCCACGCAACCACGCAATGACGTCCGGCATTTTCAGCAACAGGTGCGCAAGCAGAACCGCAAGCTGTTCAAGGGAGCGCATAGTCATCTCAAGAATACAGCACCACGCTTTGTTCATGGTTTTCAGCGTTTCGATAAGGTGCTTTTTCAACAGACGGAATGCTTTATCTTTGGTCGCAGAAGTACGGGTTATTTTGACCTGAGAACCTTGGATGGCGCTAAAGTCCATGCCTCCGCTAAAGCCAAGGAACTCAGGTTACTGGAGTTTGCAAGCACCTTGTTGATTGAGCAAAAAATAGAGGCTTAATCTCTAACACCAGGGTTGAGAATCAGGGTGATCGCCCACCCTTCTCGTTGTCGGGGTGGACTCACACCTGTCTCAATTCCTCCCCGCAGCTAAAGACAGCGGGGTTTCCTTGAGACTTTTTTATGAAAAACTGAAATCTCCTCCAATGGGAGACAGTTCTCCATATCTTACGAGAGAATAAAGGAATTACTGTATTGCTTGGCGCAAGTGATACAGGAAAAACTTACCTGGCAAGATATTTAATAAAAGGATTGTTATCAGGGAATATTAAGGTTTCTCTTGTCGACTCTGATATTGGACAGTCAACTCTTGGTGTGCCAGGAGCAATTGGTATGAAGGTCTTCCGGAATTTAGATGAGTTAGAAGATTTTTGGGCTGAAAAAATGTTTTTCATTGGATCAGTAAATGCAGCTAAAAGAGTTGATGCTATAGCAAATGGTGTGAGAAAGATGGTCAATCTATGCAAAAAAGAATCAGAAGCTGTGATCATAGATACAACAGGACTTGTTTCTGGTGAATCCGGTAAAGAGCTAAAGATTTCTAAGATAAAGTCAGTAATGCCTGACCAGGTTATAGCAATTCACAGAAGGGATGAGCTTGAACACATCCTCAAGGACATTAAAGATATCCGAGTCTATCGTATCAATGTTTCACCGAATGTAAAGATCAGAACTACTGTAGATCGTATGAGCTACAGAAAGGAAAGGATGAAAGACTATTTTGATGAAAACAGAGTTAAAGAATACAGGTTGCAAAAAGATGAAGTTAATTGCTTTTATAGAGGTGTTCAAATAGATATAAGCGAACAATATATTGGAGAAGGCACAGTGATAGGGCTAAATCATAAGAATATTACAATGGCTTTAGGGGTCGTTATTAAATCTGATAAGGATTTTATTTTTTTTAAATCACCGATAAAATGCTTCAAGGGGATAAATAGAGTGGTTTTTGGTAACATATCAATCTAAATTAACTGTGACCAAAAATGAAAATAACAGGAGAATGAGAAATGATTATTTGCGGAAAACTTTATGCAGAAAGTCCTATTTATAGAGGTAATGCTCGAAAAACAATTTTTACGAGAGATGGTGATGGCACTCAACGTCTTGTATCTCTTGCTGGTGAAGTGGCAGGAACAGCTCAATCTCTTATGGATGCTTTTATAGGGAAATCTCGTAATGGCAGAAATATTGGATTAATTAATCGATTATGGCTGCGATTGTATGACATTCCTATGCCAGAAACGCTTGTTAATAGAGTCGATTGCCGCCTGGTAGAAGAGTGTTATGCCAAGGGACGTTTTTTTGACTTGCGCATGGGGATCAAATTAGATGAAGACCGCTGGGCTATAGAGTCCAATGCAAATTATAAAATAGAGACTCTCTTTCGTAACTCAGTATTTGACTTTTCAATGAATATCACTGATAAAGTACTTGAAGCTGTTGATAATAAAGAAAAACTTTACTACGTTCTTGAAGAATTGAAACAGGGGAGGTTTTGGTTCGGTGCAGGAAAAAGCAAGGGACTTGGAAGATGTCGCCTTGATATAGACATTCCTTTTTCGCCGTCACGTCTACCGACTCCTCTACCTCAAGAGGTTAATCATCTGACAATATCTCTTTCATTTAATACAGAAAACCCTATTCTTGTAGGATGGAACTGGGGGAAACTGGATCCTGAGTCACCTGCATTTATATCTGTTGAAGGTCGCTTGCTATTAGAGTCACTCACCAATATTCCTGAACCTGTTTACAAGCGTCTGGAAATGGCCATAGGAGGGCCGATTCTTAATTCTAATGATTGGAAAAAAAAGTTATCTTTCAATATGCCTAGGGCTATTACCGCCTTTTTATTAGAATGTTCCGTTCATGTCCAAGAAATATGGTTACTTCCTTCCCAAGAGGTGACTAAGTTTGAAAAGGGAAAACATCCTATTTCGCAAAAGATTCTTCAAAAAATTGAGCACATGGCAGATAAGCCTTTTATGAGTCATGAGGAGGCTGAAAAGACCTTTAAAGAGATACTTGGAGAGAAAGAGGCAAAGAAAAACAGAAGGATTATAGACGCTTTCACGCAGACAAAAAAGACAATTAAATCTTTAAATAAGGATGAATGGTTGAAAATTGCTCATGACCTTAGACTCAATCCTGAATTGTCTGACCAGATAGAAAAAGTTATTGAAAACGAATCCTCCCTTATTGATGTTCTGACTCAGGAATGCAGCAAGATAATGCCTCAACTCTATCAACAGATAGACAGACAAATTAAATTACTTCAGAGCGATTCATGGATAGACGATGAAATTCAAAATCGTAAGGAGCATATGCGTATCAAGATGATGCTGCTTGAGGACAAAATAACTGAAAGACAATGGGGGGATCTGATGGCTGTGCCTAAGGGTATCAAAGACAGTGTCTGGCGTGAATTTCTTAACAGTCATCATCGTGTACCGTACCGCCAGATTTTAAACTCTCCAAATCTTAAGAAAAGTATTAGAAACGATATGGTGACTATTGATTTATTAAACAACTATCGCAATCTCACCCGCCAGGAGCTTTCAAAACCCTCTAACACTGACTTTCGCTCAGGAGGACCATTCAATCGTGAAGTCTCAAAAAAGTATGGAAAACCCTATGATACAGTTTTTATGCGTATGCTCTCATGGGCACCATCTTCCCAGAAAGAGGGTATGTGGGAAATATATATTCCTGGCAGTACAATCAAGGGAGCTTTTAAAAAACGTACATCTCAGATATTGAAGACACTATGGGGTGAGTCAGAAAAGACAATTGAAATACTTGATACTTTATTTGGCACTCAAAGACGAAGTGGTATTGTCTTTTTTTCTGATGCCTATCTTAGAGACCGTACTATACCTGATCGGGCATGGTGTTCTATGGATGGGGTGAGAATGGACTCTTACACAGGAAAGCCTGTAGAGGAGGCCAAAGCTGACTATCTCTATGCCTATGGAGGAGATAACCTTGTATTTAATATGCGCATCGATATACAGGATATTTCAAAAAAAGATAGAGAGGCAGTATCGCTCTTATCACATCTGATTCAGGATTTCGAACGGGGAGATATTCCTTTAGGTGGTGAAAAGACATGCGGCCTCGGCTGGGTCAAAGGCGTTATCAATGAGATTAACTGGCTGACAACAAATCCTGATGATGTCAGTAAAAACTTATTTGGAGAAAGACAGTTAGAAAGAAAAGGCATATGGCATTGTTTGAATCTTAAGGGAAACGATGCTGCTGCTTCAGTAAAAGAACTAGATAAGTCTATGGTACTGAAAAAGACGACCACATCAACGACTCCTCAGCGTGCACTAGAAGGTTTTATCTCTCATAGATCCTTTGGTGGATATTGTGGAACAGTGGTTGTAGAAGGAGAAGTCCTGACCCCCCTCCATGTTAAAGAAAGTGGAGAATCTTCTTATAAAGTAACTTTTGATGGAAGTCCTATATATGGATGGGACTTTTTCTCACTTTCTCCTCCTGAGGAATCCTTACGCTGCTCAGAGAGGACATATGCTATCCCCAGTAAAACTATCAAAGGGATGATACGTACAATCTATACAATTACCAGTAATTCTAAACAAGATAGTCCTGATATTAGTCGGCTGAATCCTGTTGACAGCCTCTTTGGATGGGTTGGAAAGGGGCCCAACCAGGCGATAATGGGACGACTATCTGTAAGTTTTGGCCTCTTTAAGGACCCTCAGCTTGCCTGGTTCAAGGTACCCTATCCCTATGGACAATGGCATTTTGAAGACAATCAATGGAAAGAATCTCAACAGAGCAGCGGCGCATCAATAGTAAGAATAGGAAAGAAGTGGAGGCTTTTTCCCCATGCTACTGTTGCCCCTTGTGTCAAAAAGATGGATAATTTCCAAGCTGATACTGTTCAGGCTGAATATATGAGAGCGATAATGCCTGGATCACGGTGTAAGTTTACTGTCCGTTTCTGGAATCTTGAAAAGGAAGAGCTTGAAAGACTCATCTGGTGCCTGCAACTCGAAAAGGAACTGGCGCACAAAGTAGGTCGACACCGCTATCTTGGTTTTGGAAGTCTGCGTTTACGTATAATACCTGAAAGCTTTCTCATTGACTGGGATTCTCGCTATAGTCAAAAAGAAGACGCCTGGAAAATTAATTTATCTCCTGATAAGTGGCACAATCCTCGCATCATAAGCTATTACGATGACTTAAAAGAGACCCTCAATGTTCAGCGACTTTGATTGGCTTCGCCGTGCACGAACAGGTGTGGAACTACTTGCTACTTTAAAATATCTTACTTATAAAGGAGAATTTTCCCATGACGTAGAAAAAGATATTGGACCTCCTCCTACAGCTTTGAGTGGGCCGTGTCTACGATGCTGGATTTATCCTCGCCATGAAGAGGATGATAACTACTGTGAAGTTTGTAAGGATATTCTGATACAAAGTAAAGGCTTAGGCTCTTTTATAAGACAGGTCATTGTCTTATGGGGCTATCTCAACCAGGTACCTTACTCTCTTCAAGAAGAAAGGTGGAAGGTAAATCACAAAATCCATGGAGCATTCTTTCACGGTAAAAACCGATTTCTTATTATGATAAAAAAAAGAGATATAAAACCATTACTTCAAGATTTAGTTATTCGACACGGGCCTGATATAAAAGGACTTATTCAGACATTTCCGACAATAGGAATGGGGTCTGAAATTGGTATGGGAGACATCCTCTGTCGTGCTATTCACCATGAGTTAAATCAACCCATGAATCAATTATGGATACGTTTTTATTCTTCTCCTCTTCAATTAATCAACCCACGCCTTCGGGAAGAGAAGGGCATGCTCACCTTTGAAATCTCTGAATTCCTGGCACTCCTTGATACAGCAGAAGCGTTTCGCTCATTACTTAAACCAGAAGAGCAGGAAACTCTCTATGACATTCTTTCAAAAGACAAGTTCAGGGAAAATAATTTTTACTGGGGCCGCTTTTTAGGTCAATTGAACAGAGAAGCAAGAGATATGTTAACAGGCTGGGGTATAAGACAGTGGCCACAAAATAGATTTGAATTACTCTACGAACTTACTGATTATGTGGCCTTCTCTTAATCCTGTTAAGCTCTTACGATATCTTTGCGTGTGGAGAGTCAACAGTTCTTTGGTTAGGCTGCCACGTTGTTTTTCTATGGAGCTGTCACAGGTACTTGGAACAATTATTTCAAACCGTCTTCCCACCAGTGAAGCTCAACTATGGCGTAAGGCTCTTGCACAAAAAGATCAATTTCAAAGTCTCAAACATGCCTTGTCATTTTCCAAACAGAGAGTAGTTATTCCTGAGTTCACGTGGCCGATTGATGCGGTTTTATTTGTCTATCCCGGTAAAGTGACTTATGGATACGGAGAACTTGTTTTTTGGGAACTGAAGCTCATGGGAAAAAGTGCAGATCATGATCTCTTTATGGAAGTAATTCTGCCAGCTATGGAGGAATCAGGTTTTAGTTCTGGTAATCCCTGGAATTCTCGAAACGGCATCTGGGGTCAATTTGATATTGATTCAATCTATGTTGCAAATGGACGTCATTGGGAGCCTCTTGTAGAGGATGGCCGATTAAATCTTCACTACACTCCAACATCAAGTCAATGGGCTAATGATTTAATAGATTCGGTCAGTGCCGAGAAGATTTATAGTAGAATCAGTTGGATAACTCCTTTTGATTTTGGAGGAATTTTCAGCTCAAACAGTGACATTTGTATTGCTGATGATGACGAAAAAACAACTCTTGATGCAACGCCTTCTCTTTACGGAATTCTCGGATCATTAATATTGCGTTTAAATATGTTATTGAGGATCAGGAGAAAAGGACATGTTAATGTATGGGATATTCTCACTCCCGATGAACAATCATTATTTCAGAGGGAGATGGAGTATGCCGCTCAAATTCCTTTACGACGCAAAGAGCTCGTACCTGTTGCAAGCACATGTCCAGGTCGATGGATAGGAGTACAGATATTTTCATATCTTCCACAAACAATTATTCCTTATCTTGAACTAGCATCGATACTCCATGTGGGAACACAGACTCATTGTGGGTGTGGAACATTTTTTTTGAGTTAAGGGTCCACTGTCTCAAGACTATGCTTCCCCCCATTGTCAAGACAGAAAAACTGAAAACTTAAGCTTTTTGAAATCTCTTTTTTGATACATAATTATTAATATTTTTTGACACTTAATTTTGTTTTTTAAATCAAGTTGTGAGCCAAACTGTATGGTTAACCCAAATTATTCATTTAACAAATTACCAGTGTTTTATTTATTATCATTTTTACCCATTTTACCACTAAAATAGACTGATGCTGTAGTTTGATAATCCAGAGACTGATGAGGTCGCTCATGGTTGTAATAATTCAGGTAATCACCTATTAATTTTATCGCTTCTTCTCCTGTTTCATAGTCTTTTATGTACACATCCTCGTATTTCAATGACCGCCAAAGTCTCTCAATAAAGATATTGTCAAATACTCTTCATCGTCCATCCATGCTTATCTTTATCTCTTCTTCTTTTAGACGAGAAGTGAACTCTTTACTCGTAAATCGGCTGCCTTGATCCGTGTTAAATATCTCAGGCTTTCCTTGAGCAATAGCTCTATCCAGCGCCTCCAAACAAAAGGTTGTATCCAACGTATTGGAAATCGACCAGGACAACACTACCTCGAATACCAGTCCATAATCGCTACAAGATACATAAACCCTTTTCTCATTGGAATATAAGTTTTTATATCACTGCACCAGACATGATCTGGATACTCTATCTGTAAACCTCTTAACAGATAAGGATATTTAACATGCTCTCTGTGGACTTACTCAAATTTCGTTTTGGACAAATTCCCTCAATACCCATTTTATTCATCAATCTTTCAATTCTCTTATGGTTGACATGGTGGCCATGCTGACAGAGCCACTTTGTTATACGAGGTGCTCCCAAAAATGGATGCCTCGTGTATTCCTCGTCTATCAGCCCCATTAACATTAAATTGTACTCACTTTCTCCTCCTGCTGGTTTGTAGTAATAACTCCCACGAGCCATATCCAGAAGTTCACATTGACGAACTATACTGATTTCAGGATATCCCAACTCTATAAGACCCCTTTTTTCTGTTAGTTACAATGACAGATTTTTTTTTAAACCATTCTAATTCCACTTCCAATTGCCCTATCTTTTGATACAACATGGCAATTAGTTCTTCGTACTCTTCTGCCTTATTATTTTCCTGGATTTCTTTTGAAAATATTAATGGTATACCCTCTAAAAGCTGTTTTTTCCATTTTGCAATTACACTTGGATGTACTCCATACTCTGTTGCTATTTCATTCAGTGTTCTCAACTCTTTTACTAATTCCAGCGCCAACTTTCCCTTAAACATAGACAGTTGGCTGGAACAAGACAAAACGCAGCATAAGAAACAGCGCCACACAGCGGTTCGCATCTATCACAGGCTTAAACAGGAGCATGGCTATTGCGGAGGAGAATCCACTGTAAGGCATTATGTCCGCATCGCTAAAACTCAACTGGAAATTGGAGAGTCACAGGCTGTTATCCCCTTAGACCCTTTGATTGGCATTGAAGCAGAAATAGATTGGGGAACTGTGCTGGCAGTGATTGATGGACAGACAATGACGCTCAAGTTCTTCTGTATGAGGTCAAAATATTCAGGCAAGCACTTTGTCCGCTGTTATCCTTGTGAACGTCAGCAGGCTTTTTTTGATGCTCATATGCGTGGGTTTGAGTTTTTTGGCGGTATATTTCAGGTTTTAATATAGTCTAATCGTGACAAGGATAATTACTGGTTGAACTAAGCCCACTAACGTGGGCAGAAAGGGAAAGGAAAGGTACTTTTTCCATTTGGCAATAGCTGTGCCAGAGGGTCGTTCAACCAGCCGTTGAAGTAGACAAAAAAACGAAAATCATTTGCTACTTAACTCTATAGTTAGACGTCAGAAAATAGGTGGTTTGTGAATCTGTTACAAAACTTGAGATTAATTGCTGCTCAAGAACTTCAGAAGTACGGTATTGGTGTAGATCAGAGTGATGTTGACAGGGACATAATTGAACGTTGGGTCGGCTTGCTGTTCAAGTTGATTCAGCCAACTCCAAGGAAGGTCCATGTGGCTGGACACCTTAATGAGAAGTTAGCTTCTTTAGGGCTTGTTGATAGCTTCGAAAAGCTAAAAGGTGATATTGAGTTTGGTCGTGATATCAATGGCCATTTGAGTAAGAAGGCGTTTGATCCAGATGATATGGATTTTTTGCTATGCGATTGGGGAATTCATCATCTTCATGTTGGAACTTCTATGAATTCAGATGCGGACTATTTTGTCGATAGGTCTGACTGGTTGCTGTTCGTAAGGTTTGAAAGTGGTCGATGTTATTGTATAGACGTGAGGGCGCATTCAGAAAATTATGTCTTTGCGAAGAAAAAACTTCTTGAGGTTCTTGACTTGGATTGGCCTGAGTGGACGGATGGATATAAGTTTCTAGACGGGGTGACTCTTGCTCACGATGAAACGGTCGACGAGGATCTAAATCTAATAAGGCTAAGAAAAGGTTGCTTAAATACGCCCTCTCTTGTCGGTGGGCGGTTAATGATGGGAATGGGTGGCGGGATTTCTCGTAAGCGAACGTCGGTTGCCGTAACAAGGCGAACAGACTACTTGTACGATCTCATTGACGACACCGAAAGATGGGTGACTGAAGAATACGAGTCATTTATGAAGAATGAACGAGGTGCGCGCGTTGACATGGCAGCTACAAAGTTCTCTCTTGTGCGCTCTCATGATGAATTTTATCTCTATGAAAAATCAGCGAATGTTGCGTTTAAGTTGTAATTGCAACTGACACCTAACTATGCGTTGAGCGCCTCGTGTAGCGAGTGCGCTCAACGCATAGTTATCCTTGCCTAATCGAGAGGATTGATCCTATCTCACCACTCCCCTCCAGCCTCAATCTCCAAACTCTGAGCCAATACATAACCAAACACCGTATCGCCTGGTTCTGCATACTTCCACTTTGAACCATCGTAAAAGTATGCCAGAGTCTTTGTCTTAGCCCAGCCCGCGAGCCTCATTGTATCCCTCACATCCTTAGTCACCTTTAGATTGACCCGCAAAAACTCAGCCTCCTCTGGCGTGTGAATAATCCTCTTGCCCTTCTCATCCCACAGAGCCACGCCATCACGTTCACCCTCTTTTCCAATGACCAGCCAGCTACCTTCCTCTATCGCTCCGTTTTTAAACCTCAGCTTGCCATCCGTGTCCTTTCGGCAAGGGTGTATGAATTTAGGAGCAGCGTTGCGGTACATTTTAGGAAATGTTTTTCCAGGTAAAAGCTTTTTACCCCCTTTCTACTTTCCACTTTTTACCCATACTGCCAGAAAGTCAGATTCAATATCCAGGCAATTCATGTAAAATAGGCAAATCTCAATTTAACAGAGGCATAGCTATGATTAAATACGATTTAGCCAGGGCAGTACAGGAAAAGGCAGGTTTGTCCCTTGCAGAAGCCACTGACGCTGTAAAGTTAGTTATTGCCACGCTCAAAGAAACGCTGGGCGAAGGTGAGACAGTCAAGTTCTCAGGTTTCGGTACTTTCCTGGTCAAAAAGCGTGGTGAGCGGAAGGGAAGAGACCTCAAGACAGGCGAGGAGATACCTGTTAAGTCTAAATGGGCAGTGACGTTTAAGGCGAGCGAGCAGTTTAATGTGATGGTGAATGACGAACAAGGAGGATAAGGAGGATTATAAACTGCAAAGATGGGTGTATAGATATTTTTTAAACAGGCTTGAGCAGCATTGTGAGGTAGTTGGCGTCCAATTGCACAGAGTTGATCCAGCCTGCACAAGTCAGAGGTGTTCTGCTTGTGGTTATATCCACAGGTCAAACCGAAATGGTGAGAAATTCAAGTGTAGAAGCTGTGGCTACACAGAGGATGCAGACTACAACGCGTCTTTGAATATCTTGAATCGGTGGCTACAGAAGCATATGGTCTCTGTGCAATAAGCAGTTTCTATGGTTTTCTATGAAAATTGCAACTATACAGGGAAATGCCCTGATTTGACTCTAAGCTGACTATTCGGCGTGACTACTTTTGAACTGGGGTGATTCCGATTCACAGAGGCTAACCACACTGTCAAGCGGACGGCGAAAAAGCCCGCCGCAGCTTACCTTGTCGTGATTGAAAAATCAGTTGGAGGAGATTTCAGTTTTTCATTTTTTGTTGCTTAACTCTAGTTTTGCGAACTGTACGGTTAGGGTAGCTCAGCATTAAAATGTGGATGCAAATAAGGGCTTTGACAATCAATGGAACGAAAAGTACAGCTAAGACCCTTCACTGTTAAACAACTCTTTTCCTGTTGCTTTTAATGAACCGTCTCCATTCACATAAGCGTAAAGAGTTGTTGTTGTAATGCCTAATCTTTTTGCTACTTCTTCAGCAACAGATTTTGGATCGGCCATTGCAGCCATAGCCATCGGCAATGTAGTTCGAGTCATCTTGCGAGGACGTCCTCCCTTTCTGCCGCGAGCTCTGGCTGCTGCCAGACCTGCGCGGGTACGTTCAGAGATAAGTTCTCGCTCAAATTCTGCAAGTGAAGCAAAAATTCCAAAACAAAGCCTTCCATTTGGCGTAGCTGTATCAATTTCAGCGCCACTGCCACTTAAGACTTTAAAGCCAATATTACGTTTTCTTAAATCATCCACCACAGTTACCAAATGTTTTAAATCCCGCCCAAGTCTATCCAGTTTCCATACAACCAATGTGTTGCCTGGCTGGAGCGCTTTCAAACATGCAGCCAGTCCGGGACGATCATCTTTCCTTCCTGAAGCCAGATCTTCATAAATACGTTCATGAGAAACGCCTGCCTTAATAAGTGCATCACGCTGTAGATCAAGGCATTGTGAACCGTCTTGTTTTGAGACCCTCATGTATCCGATAAGCATGTCTGAATTCCTTTGTACAAGAAAACTTATTGGATATAGTATAACTTTGCTTTGATTTTCTCATGGGTTTTCTTGTGATATTTTGACCCATTAGAGGATAGTATGAGGCATGCCAGGAAAACGGTCGTTTTATTTACCATGAAGCCCTTCAAATGCCAATGCTCTTATTTCGTGTTCGCACTTCGTTGTACAGCAGTTCCATTGCCTCAACAAAGGAGTTATCTCTGCCCCAGAATGGCGGGAAATCTCCCTGTTTTTTGACCACAATGGCATGTACTATTGGAGGGGTTGCGGTTTCTATTGCTTTTGGGAGTCGTTTCCGGCCTGTCCAGAATTCTTTTAGTGTCGCGTTTTCGGTTTTTTGTTTAATCGGCCTTGTAAAATATGAGTCAACGCTTTTTGGTTCAACCTCCACAGTTTCCAGTTGCTGTGACAGGGCTGTGCCAAGGGGGGTTTTAGCCAGTTCCTTCTGGAGCGCTTCTTTTGACAGACCCCGCAGTTCAAACAGCAAAAAGGGGTTGTGGTCAAGCTCTGAGGCTACAAGATAATATACGCCTGCTATATGCTTACAGGGATTAGCCCAGTCAGGACAAGAACAATCGGTTTTGAAATCTTTACTGCTGTGAGGCAGAAGGTGAAGCCCTGTTTTGGCAAAAACTTCCTCAATCCTGTCTGGCACCTCGTTCATCAGCAGTTTTGATACAAAGCTGGCTTTTGAGGCAATCTCCTGAATTACTTTTGACCATTGTTTAACACTGATAGGAGTGATGGCAATGGACACCTTATAGCGGGGCTCCTTATAAACACCAAAATATGGATTAACAGAGCCCCTGACAGTGGCTGTAATTTCTCCTGTTGAGAGCTTGTAGTTAAGCACCTTGCCGCCCTTTGCATAGGAACGCCCTCTTTTAAGCCTTGCTGGATCAGTAAACTGTTCAAGTGCCTCAATAAATCGCTCTCCCCACCATGTACGGCTGAATTTTGCCATCTCTTTACTCCTCAAGCACAGCTTCTTTGCTAAGCTGTATTAAGTTCTTAAACGTTTTATTGTCAAGGTCAGTCAGCCACGACTCATCAGCGCCGATAATTGACGATGACAGGCTCTTTTTCTCCTCCAGCATGGCGTCAATCCGTTCCTCTAAGGTACCGATTGTAATGAACTTATGTATAAACACGTTCTTTTTCTGTCCAATCCTGAAGGCTCGGTCCGTGGCCTGTTCCTCAACTGCAGGGTTCCACCATCGGTCAAAATGAAAAACATGGTTAGCCCTTGTCAGGGTGATACCCACACCGCCTGCTTTTAAGGACAGAACAAATACTGACGGCTCGCTGTCCTCGTCCTGGAAGGCTTCGATAAACTGCTCACGCTTGTGTCTTGGCGTGCCGCCATGAATAAAGTACGTGTTACAGTGCATGGTTTGACGAAAATACTGCTGCAGGGCATCGCCAATTTCCTTAAACTGGCTGAACACAAGAAGGCTTTCATCGTTTTCTGTCACCTCCTCAACCATCTCTGTAAGCCTCTTGAGCTTATGGGATCGCTCTTCAGTAAACGCGCTGCCGTCCTGTAAAAACTGCACTGGATGGTTGCAGATCTGCTTAAGCTTCATAAGCGTTGCCAGCATAAGCCCTTTTCTTTGAATGCCCTCTGTTTTGTCGATTTCACGGTTCACCTCCTGCACCACTGCTTCATACAGCGAGGCCTGCTCTTTGGTCAAATTGCAATACTGCTTGTGCTCAACCTTGTCAGGCAGATCAGCAATGACTGATTTATCAGTTTTAACCCTTCGCAGGATAAATGGCTCAACAAGTTTTTTAAGGGCTTCAGACTGGACAATACTGTTGTCACGCTGGATAGGAATTTCAAAAAATTTTTTAAACCAGGCCTGCTTACCCAGATAGCCGGGGTTCAGGAAGTTGAAGATAGACCACAGGTCCATGAGACGGTTTTCAATGGGCGTGCCAGTGAGAGCAAGTCTGAAGTCAGCCTGAAGCTTGCCGATAGCCCTGGTCTGGGCAGTGTCAGGGTTCTTTATGTTCTGAGCTTCATCAACAATAATGCGCTGCCATTTCATGGCGTTAAGAAGTTTTTCATCCCTTCTGGCAAGGGCAAAGGATGTTATGATCAGGTTGTTGTTTGCGCATGCCTCATGGAATTCCTTTTTGTCCTGTGTCCGCTTAGGGCCGTGATGGATAAAGGTTTTTAAAGCAGGCGCAAAACGCTGCACCTCCCGCTCCCAGTTGCCAAGAACAGAGGTTGGCGCAATGAGCAGCGTTGGCAGCACTGCCTCTGCGCTTTCCTGTTCGCGGGCAAGCAGGGCAATTACCTGCACTGTCTTACCAAGCCCCATGTCGTCTGCCAGGCACGGATTAAGCCCAATCTGCTCCAGGTAATCAAGCCAGGATACGCCCCGCCTCTGGTAAGGACGAAGCGTGCCTGTAAACGCTGCTGGTTCATCGACAAGCTCAAACCTGCTCTTGTCCCTGAGCTTATCCATCATGCCGGCAAGAGCATCGTCATAGTCAAAAACTATTGACTCGCTATTGTCTGCCTCCATTTTAAGCAGTTGCTGGAAAGTAAGTCCCTGCTGTTCAGATTCATGCTTTTCCCAGAACTCAAGCATCTCCTCCATCTTATCCCTGTCCAGTTCAATCCACTGGCCTCTGAAAAGGACAAGCGGCGCTTTGGCATTGACCAGTTCCTGCCACTCCTCATGGCTCACCTGCTCATCTCCAATCGACAGTTCATAGCTGTATTGGATGACAGACTCAAGGCTCATATGCCCTTTACCTGGGCCGCCGCCTGCTGCTGGCTTAGCGTCACTCTGAGAACTCTTTAGCCTGATCTTAGCCCTTCTTCTGCCTTGCGGAGTCCACCATGACGGCACAATTACCCTGTACCCTGCATCTTCCAGAACCCACGAAGTTTCTCGTAAAAACGCAAAAGCCTCATTAAGATTAAGCACAAAACCGCCTGGCTCCTGCGTTTCCAGGCCATCCCATATTTTGGGATAAATTCTGGCTGCAAATCCCATGTTCAGCAGCAGTTTTTTCTGAAAATCCGCACCAAAATGTTTTTCCTGATCCCTTTTGCCCTGTGGACCTAAGGCCCAGTACTCTGAAAGCGAAATCTGCATGGACGGATCATTTTTCGAGGCAGCCATAAACTCAACCACCCAGTAATCTACATTATTTGAGCGCGCCTCAATCAATCTAAATCCCAATGTAAACGCTGCATCAGAAGAAGCGACTGTAAGTTTTTCTTTCCATGACGCCCACTTTTTATACAGAATCAGGCCATCCTGGTTAGTCATCGGAGCTTGAAGCATATTTGTCGGATATGCACAATAATGCACAAGAGTGTCTTTAATCTGATTATCCAGTTTTTGGGTAAATTTTGTTTCAGTGATGATTTCCTGAAGAAGGCATTCTGAAAAGTGACGCAGCAGTCCCTCCCTGTCGTGGAATTCTGTCTGTTTTGCAGCAGGTGTTTCAAAACCGGCTGTACAGACAAGAGGCATATGATTACAATATTTTTTAATCTTTTCGTCATATTTTTCAGCCACTATTTCCCAGCACGGATAAACAGCAAACTCTTCTGTGTTCTTCATCTTACCTTTTCTTGCAGGCCGTGCTGCTGCAGCGTGATATTTCAAACCTGGAATGTACAGTTCTTTGATAAGGATTTCTCTAAAAGACCGGGTGTAGTGGTACCAGAATAAAAGGTCTGCGGCAGGCTGAAAAGATAAGGGATTTGTCAGGCAGATAAAGTTAATATGTTGAAGCTTTTTTATGACATTTTGTAACTCAAAACATGGCACTTCCCATTGGCTTAGCTCAAATTCCTCTGGTTCCTCAAAAGCTGCATACCGCATGGCCTCTGGCGATGGCAAAGGCATTTTGTTATGGCTGGGAAGAAAAAAATACCTGATTGCAAAAGGGTCATGCCTTTTGTCCAGGGTTTCAATTTGCAGCTCTTTGGTGAGAAACTCTTTCAGGTCTTTTGGTGAAAGTGCATAGGGATGCTTTGGGGTCTTCTGTTTTTCTGGCAGGCTTTCAGGCAGTTTCTCAACCCACAGCCAGAATGCGCCCTTTTGGATAAAAGTTTCCCTGTCTTCAGGAATCCATGTGCCATGAACTATGTGCATAGGAATGTCCAATAAATTAATCTACTAGATTTTTCTAAAGCTCCTCTGAAAACAGGGAATACCCAAAATTCCAAAAATTTCGATCAATTGTCGTTATATTGGTGATAGTTATCTTCAACAGCATGTTGTGCCTTCAAGGGTGACATAGACTTTAACTTACCCAGCGTTGGCTTTAAAGTTAGCGGCTGATTCGTCAGATGACGGTAGACGGCTTCGTAACCTGTCTCTGTGCTGACATCGTAACAGGTTTGCCCTTTCAGGATAACAGGGATATGGGCTGTACCTTCCATACGGCTGATAATGTCCGCCTTTTTCATATGCCTCCTTTTTCGTTGTCTACCATTGCCTTAAACTGAACACTTGGTTCAAACTTCACCACCCACCTGGACTCAACAGGGATCTCCTCGCCTGTCTTAAGGTTTCTGCCCTTGCGCTCTGCACGCTTCCTGACCAGGAACGTCCCAAAGCCAGTCAGCTTAACTGTCTCGCCTTGTGCCAGGGTCTCCTTGAGCATGGTTATGACCAGATCCACTGCTTTAGTTGTCTCTGTATGGGACAACCCTGCTTTTCCCTCTACTGCCCTGACTAAATCGTATTTGATCATAGCTATCCCTCTGTTAAACTGAGATTTGCCTATTTTACATGAATTGCCTGGATATTGAATCTAATTTTTTGGCAATAGGCGTAAAGCAGGAGGCTTTCAGGTAGAAAAAGTGTACGGTGATAGTTTCTCAATATCTTCATCAAAAAGTCTCAAGGAAACCCCGCTGTCTTTAGCTGCGGGGAGGAATTGAGACAGGTGTGAGTCCACCCCGACAACGAGAAGGGTGGGCGATCACCCTGATTCTCAACCCTGGTGTTAGAGATTAAGCCTCTATTTTTTGCTCAATCAACAAGGTGCTTGCAAACTCCAGTAACCTGAGTTCCTTGGCTTTAGCGGAGGCATGGACTTTAGCGCCATCCAAGGTTCTCAGGTCAAAATAACCCGTACTTCTGCGACCAAAGATAAAGCATTCCGTCTGTTGAAAAAGCACCTTATCGAAACGCTGAAAACCATGAACAAAGCGTGGTGCTGTATTCTTGAGATGACTATGCGCTCCCTTGAACAGCTTGCGGTTCTGCTTGCGCACCTGTTGCTGAAAATGCCGGACGTCATTGCGTGGTTGCGTGGCGCCACCAGCAATCACAAAGGCATCGGTGGCATGGCTCTTTTTCAAAGCCAAAGCCTTACGCCTGAATTTCGTGAGGTAACCGAAGGTAGCCCTGACGGGAATACTGTGCAACTCTTGCAATTCCCCGATCAATCGCCAGCGCACCATCGACATGAAAGATTCCGCCTTGAAGCCTGGCGAGGGCTTCACCTTGAGCGTGAGATTCCCTGCATGATACAGCGCGTGACACTGATCACACAGCAGGATCAGGTTTTCCGGTCGATCTCCGCCCGTCTTACGGCTGACGAGGTGATGGACTTCCCAACGTTCAGCCCTGCACCTCTTCTGGCCTTGGCACTGGCGACCATCGCGCTCAATCACGTACTGCCTGACGTTTTGATAGCCCAACTGTTCGCCCATTTGGTAAGCGAAGTCGGACACGTCAGGATTTTTGATCTTCTGAATGTCGAACGACGCCACCTCCACCACGATCTGGCTCACAGGTAAAAGGCTACAGACCTGGGCCACAACCTTCTTGTGGCTATCCAGTTTGTGTTGAATGCTCGGCGCAAGCCAGCCTTCGGGTTTCCGTCGATTGAGAAAACGACTCTGGCGATAGCGTGTCTTACGGTGGCGGCGGGTTCTACGGTACTGCCGACGCTCACTGTTCAAATCCACCATGTCGGTGCGCAGCTTCACCTCGGAAGAAAACAACTCCGCCTTTTCGCTCACGGCGCTCAAACCGATATGCTTGAAACCAGAATCGACGCCCAGAGTGAGGTCTTGTTTGTAACCAGAACTGCCATACAACAATTGAATGGTGAACGGTGTTCTTTGGACTACTTTAGCTTTGCCTGCTTTGAGAAGCAGGCGAGCTTTCCTGGGACAGGTCGGCATCAGGGGCTTGCCGTCTTTGTTTAAAATGTAAACGAACATAACGTTTACCTCCTTTTGAGAGTGATTGCCTCTTCGACAATGTTTTAACGGCTTGTCACGCCATGCTCACTGTCCCTACCCATCAGGACTGTTTAAAACATGGCGACAGAGCTACGAGCGAGAGGAGTACCCGTAGGTGTCGTGACCGAAAAAACGCAGGTTGCGAGAACCTGAGTCTAGTCAACTGGGGCTTGAAAGGCTAATTTCAAGCCCCTCGGTCTTTAGCCGAGGGATAGTTGAAATTAG
>Ga0209324_10001069_pt1 | contig 18927 bp, 21 predicted proteins | sample Rifsed19ft3_FD_184015 | JGI IMG/M metagenome (GOLD analysis project Ga0209324, IMG submission 184015) | Soil microbial communities from Rifle, Colorado, USA - sediment 19ft 3 (version 2) | ecosystem: Environmental > Terrestrial > Deep subsurface > Rock core/Sediment | place: Rifle, Colorado...
AGGGACAGAACCCCCATTTCAGAATGAATACTGGGATAATAAAAGAGAAGGAATCTATGTAGATATCGTTTCAGGAGAGCCTTTGTTCAGTTCACTTGACAAATATGATTCCGGTACAGGTTGGCCAAGCTTCACAAAACCCCTTGAACCTAACAATATAGTCGAAAGGGAAGACAGAAGACTTTTCAGCAAACGCATAGAGACAAGGAGCAAACAAGGCGATTCCCATCTCGGCCATGTTTTCAATGATGGACCTCCTCCCACAGGACTGAGATATTGCATGAATTCTGCTGCATTGAGGTTTATTCCAAAAGAAGACCTTGAAAAAGAAGGATATGGAGAATACCTTAAGTTATTTAAAAAGTAACAGCTAACCCGCCCCGGGTGCGGGGTCGACTCGCTGAGGTAAGCATCTAAAGAACTTAAGAGTTAGGATACCCGGAAACAACCCATGAAACAAGTTCAGGGCAAGGTTCAGGGTGACATTTATTATTGACTTATGATTGTTTCTTGTGTCGTATCCCCTGCTTGCTCTATTTCAGCATCTTGTGCCGGGGTTGTATCCTTTTTGAAGCGTCTTAGTCTTTTCTCTTCCTGTTTTTTCTGACGTAATACTTCTTTTTTTCTTTTATCACTTTTAAATGGACGGGACTGTTTTGCCAAATTATCCTCCTTATTTTGATTGACAAAATTATAACACATAAGGGAACAATAGTTGACTTTTTATTATTAAAGATGTCATTATATTAGTGAAGTTTTAGAAGTTTTTGTAACTGACAGGGCCACAAAGACTTTTAGCTTTGTGGCCCTGTTTTTTGTTAGTCAATAAATTTCTGAAACTTTAGTACATAAGGAAGGAGGTAAACCAAATGGCTACTGGAAAAGTAAAGTGGTTTAACGAAGCCAAGGGTTTTGGTTTTATCACAACTGACGAAGGCAGTGATGTATTTGTACATTATTCTTCGATTCAGGGAAATGGATTTAAATCCCTTGCCGAAGGTGATTCGGTCAGTTTTGAAATAGAAAAAAGTCCCAAAGGTCCCAAGGCAATCAATGTAGTAAAAAACTAATTATTTAAGAGTCCTCCCGGGTACGGGAGGACTCTTATCTCAAGAAAAAGGAAAAATGTTACACAGACAAAATTATTTAGCAAAGATGGAACAGAAAAAAGAAGACAAGATTGCTGCCGGTCTGGTTTCAGAAGGCAGCAAATCCGGTTCTCATGGTACGCACTGTTAATTTCTTCCCAACCAGTTACGCCTACTTTAATATGGAGTGTATGATAAAGGGCTGCGTTGACGGCGGTTTTAACTTAACTTCTATTATCGCCAATCTGATTAAAAGTCATAAGAAGTCAGCAAAGGGAAAGATGGTTTGTTCTGGTGAAGGCGATTCTCTCAGCCCCGACCACGCCCACGTCTCTTACGAAATAACTATCCAGTATAAGTAGCCTCAATAGCTCCTGGAATAAAACGGTAGTCCTGTCGTACTTCAAAACTTGTTTGATGCATGGACAGAGAATTGTTTTGTTTATTGATGTTGAAATATGTCTTAGCATGGATACCGATGGTCCTGATTGCGATTGCTAATGGCGCGCTTCGGGAAGCAACGTATGGAAAGCTCATGAGCGAATTACAGGCTCATCAGATCTCGACTTTGTCCGGTCTTCTGCTGTTCAGCGCCTACATTTGGATAGTCATTCGCACCTGGCGGCCTGATACATCCAAGCAAGCTATTACCGTCGGTCTAATCTGGCTTGTGCTAACAGTCGCTTTTGAGTTCCTGTTCGGGCATTACGTTGTAGGCCATCCTTGGAGCAAACTTCTTTATGACTACAACGTTTTCTCTGGACGCGTGTGGGTAGTTGTTCTAATCTGGGTCACTGTTGCGCCGTATGTCTTCTACCGTTTGCAGAAATAGCCGATTAAGATTCACGGGTTAGGTATTCAGTACAAATACCCTTAATAGCTTCTGGAATAAACGGTTTTTCTTCTTTACAAATTTGTACGCAAAACATTAAGTCCTGACGTTTTGTGGTAACTTAGAAAGTATGGCAAAAAGACTTGAACTCGATGAAGCAAGAGAGCAGATAAAGAAGATGCTCAAGGCATCAGGCATTTCTCTTGAAAAGCTGCTGGCAGGACTTAAAGAAGAGAGGGAAACCCTTTATAAAGAAACATATGCCAAAAAAAGAGGTTAAGGTTTTCCTCGATTCAAATGTTATTTTATCAAGGCTTTATTACAGGAGACAAAAAGGATTTTTTGAAACCTCAGACAAAAGGAAAATATCCTCTCAAAATTGTATCACCCTCAGAATTTCTTGAATTTGTTCTCCCAGAGATTCTTAAAGATATATAATCGGCGCCCTCAGCCCCGCCCTCGCCCATATCTCTTACGAGATAAGTATTCAGTATAAATAGACTCCTTGAATATTAAGAGATAAAATCTTGACAGCTCATCTATATCTATCTATAATGCTACTACTACTAAATGTAGAATAAGCTTTAAAAAGAATGTTAGATTTCATGAAGGGAGTATCGAATGTCGTCCACGCTCATTAAGAACGTACTCTGTAAGGGCAGATTCAACAACTACCTCGTAGGAGGAAATGTTTGCAACGCATTCGCTCTTGGAGAGCTTGGATCGAGTGATGAGTTCTTTTTAATCGGCGCAGAGCCCGCTGGAGAATCGAACTACCCGCTCTTGACCGGCAACATCCTTGACTCCGAGGGCAACGTGCTCTTTCGATTGGTAAAAAACATGCTGGTCATTAACCCAGGGCACTGCTCAAAAATTCTGGGCGACCACGTGGGTTATGAAATCCATGATGGGAACGGCCATTTGATCTTTAAAGTTCAGACAAAGTTCGAATGCCTTCCCGGAGAGTCTACGGAGTCATTTGTCACAACTATCTCAGCAAACTTCTTCGACAAGAGCGGAAACTTAGTGTTTCAGGCAACCTCAGGTGGCGACGACGAGCGTATCGAGTCGAATATAAAGAGCGCCTTTGGATTCACTGGTAGCTTCGGCCTCGTTCAAGGTATGGATAACGACGAGCTAACTGTTGCTATGTTGATGCTCGCTTCACAAGGCGCGATTCACCGCGTTCTCACAGGCCCGATCTCAGGTCAGGAAGTATCTCTTGATGGAACGGCAGTGTTTAATGCCCAGATTTCAAATTGCAAGGTACAGCTTTCCACAGGTGACTTCGCAATCTACGGTACCTCGAATGAGTTTCGCAATTGCGAGTTCCTGTTTTCTGGCGCCGCCGCGAACATTAGGGATCTCATTGTGCGATTGATGCAATCTAGCAGCAGATAAAATCCAACGGGGTGCTCCAGCCAACGCCCTTGCTGTGGCTGAGCTTCGGTGCTGGTCTTAATAAAGAAATGAATGCTTCGCAGACAATTTTTTCACTGTTTTACGCAATCCTATATGGCGCCATCTTCACAATATCAGATAGGTGGAGACCGTTTACATTCGCAGGTTCAAATAATCCTGAAGGCCGTAAAAGAGTAAATTCAGGTATCTTAATGCTCGGGCTATTTCCAGTTGCTTATTTCATTCTGTGTTTCTTCTCATTGTCTCATGTCTGCAGGATAGGCTTTTTTGAATTGCTCATGACAATATATTTGGTATCGCCTTTGTATGCAATATATGTATTATGGGTAATGCTTGTATCATTTCAAAAAGACAAGTTTTACTCCAAAGAGGAACAGAGATTTTCCCCCATCCACGAATCTTTGTTTTGGATCGCTAATCGTCCGCCATCTAATATATATTTATACATATTCTGTGGCTCTTTAGTTCTTTTACCCATAATTATAAGTTTTGGGATTCTTATTGGAACCTTGCTATAGGCTTTTTTCAGGGACATAAATAGGGACATCGAACATTTTATTGATACTCATGCCGTGCAGTTTAGAATTATAGTCATGTAAAATGACTCAAGAATCAAAATATAAATTAAAATCAGGACAAGAAGTTACACTTCCATTGCATTACAAAAACTGGAAGTGGATGATGGCAACTTTTACTGTTCCAGCAAAACAAGTGCAAAAATTATTACCTCCAAAATTAAAACCAATTCTTGCATCACCTGATAAAGCTTTAATTTCATTTGGAGCTTTAGAATACCCGGAAGTAAGCGACCTTAATCCCTATAATGAATTTCTTATCTCAATTCCGGTTCAATATGATCCCATTGTAAATATTCCATTTTTACCACTGTTTTTTGATCCGCTTTTTCCACAAATAGTGTACAAAAAAGGAGCAAGCTATATTTATCATTTACCGGTTACAACCGAAGAAGCTTATAATGCAGGGTGTGAGATTTGGGGATTTCCTAAAGTGGTAAGAGAAATGAAATTTGAAGAAAACGAAAAAGCGAAATCATGTCGGCTAATCGATAGAGGAAAAGAAGTTCTAATTTTAGATATTGAAAAAATCCCTCTTAGCAATATCAAAAAAGATTTTGTTTATTGTTCTTATACGGAAAAGGATGGCCGGCTTTTAAAAACTTGCATTAATGCAAACGGAAATTATGGCATTAAAAAAATTACTGGCAAAGCATCCATAAAATTTGGCACAGGAACAATTGCTAAAAAAATGAAAAAATTGCATATCAGCAAAAGACCTATTCATATCTTTTTTGCAGATAATATAGAAAGCACTTTGTCTTTAGCTGACGAAAGTCTTCCGGGTTGATTTACATTCGGCAAGAATAAACAAACCACATGGAGGAAGAGTCATGGAAAAGGCAGAATTAAAGAGTTTTGAGACTCCGGACGAAGTTGGACGTTTCTTTGCTGCCAGCCGGTCACGATGCCTGGGTCGTCGGAAATGAGCCCGCTGTGGTTGTTGATTTTCAAGGTATGATAGACTACGCCAAGTCAAAATAGGTTGGGAACAGTATTAAGAAAGATAAAATAAAGGAGGCGTAGAATGAACAGGGTAATGCACATCGGTTTTTTTTGTATCGTATGCCTTATGGTTTTAGGAGCGTTTTCCATAACTGGGGCGGAATCTGAATTTAAGGACACACCGTATTTTACCGGGATGCCGAGCCATAAGATTGTTGACGCATCAGATCAGGAGTTCGCTGATTACAATTTTTACAATGGCAAGAACTGCACTACAGTAGAGGGGAAGAAGTATTTCAGGGCGTATACCTTGAAAGAAGACGCAAAGCAGCCCAGCGATCTACAGATTTCGCGTAACTACTCGAATTCTGTCAAGAGTATGGGAGGCACTATTGTGTTTGAAGGGGTGTGTTCTGGAGCTGACTGCGCGGAAAACTGCGGCTACCGCATGATGGTTGGAAAGGTCATTAAGGAAGGCAATGAGCTTTGGATCGAGGTGGTGCCTTTCAATGACGGGAATGATTACTATCTTACGCTCGTGGTAAAGGAGGCTATGAAGCAGGATGTCACAGCAAGTGACATGTTCGATGCACTCACCCGTGAGGGGCATATTGCCCTTTATATAAACTTTGATACTGGCAAGTCAACCATTAAACCTGAGTCAAAGCCAATCATCGAGCAGATCGTCCAGATGATGAAGGCAAATCCCAGTTTGAAAATAGGCGTGGAGGGACATACAGACAACGTGGGCAACCCGAAATCTAACAAGACCCTCTCTGACGAGCGCGCAAAGTCGGTTGTCGCAGCAATTGTAGCACAGGGTATTGACACGAAACGCCTGAGCGCTTCAGGCTATGGCCAGGATAAACCTATTGCCGATAACAAGACAGAAGAAGGCAGGGCTAAGAACCGCAGGGTCGAGCTGGTAAAAAAATAAGGCTGGCAATAGATATAGCGTCAAATAAAACAGATATCCAATAAGGAGGAGCTTATGAATCAGAAGATGAGGAAGGAAATAATAGGCTTATTAATCAGTACTTATTGAAGTTAGGGCACAGCGGGAAACGCTCTTTAATGGAGTCCGGAACTAAAAGGTTAGTTAATGCCTTCTTTCCGTAAGCAAAACAACCTTAATTTCTTCCACTTTCTTTAATTGCTCATCATTGGTTATGAATACAGAAGCTCTTTCTGTAATCGCCGTTGCTATTTGTATAGCATCAGGCGTACTTATTGAATATTTTGCTCTTAATGTTGACGCCAGATCTGAAACTGGGAGGTCAACAGGGAAAAATCTAAGATTTGGAAATGTTAGGAGTAGATCCCTGTAATCAGTCACAACCTTTGTTAGTCCTTCTCTCTTCGGCTTTACAAGAATCTCGAGCAATGTGAGAAAAGAAGTTGCTGCATGATATTTTCCTTTTTCAATATCGTCAAACAGCATTTCTGTAATATTTGAAAATTCCTGATGGTCTTCAAGATGATAAATGAAGACCATTGTATCGATACCGATAATCTGTCCCTCAGAGATCCCTTTCACCAAGACTCTCTCTCCTTCTTTACATATTTAAGGGGATCTATTCCTTTCCACACATCTTTATGCAGTCCTTTAAGTTTTTTTGAATAACTCTTAGGTTTCTGTTTAATAACAATTTTGTCTTCCACTACATCAATAATTAGCTCATCACCTTCTGTTATTCCAACAGCATTTCTGACTTCTTTTGGTATGACCACCTGACTCTTTTTCCCCAATTTTGTTGTAATAGGCATATAATCCCTCCTATTTCATATTAGTATGAATTATATAATATTGGTATGAAATTAGCAATATTAGTAGGATAATTGCTGCAGTAAGGTCAAGGACGAACTGCTTAACAAGACTGCCTTGAAGAGATTCTGAACCAAGTCAGAATGACGATAGTCTTAAAATGATGAAGAGATGCTGAAATAAATTCCCTACGGGTCATAGAACCCTTTGGGTCGTAGACAGCATAACACATGAAAAGTTATCAAACAGGTATAAGAAAAGCTATAATACTGCATGCTAACCAAACCATTAAAAATATTCTTTTCTGGTATATACGTGAGTTGGCATCAAAAAATGCTATTAAAAAAAATGAGGAGGTAATTAGATATGAAAGTACATTTTAGAGATAGGATTCGAAACTTCAGAGCAAATTATATGAAACTTCTTTTGGTTTTCATCATTATTCTTATCACTGCCTGTCAGACAGTCCCTATTACTGGCAGGCAGCAACTTAACATCATACCCTCAGAAACTGTCCTCAGCATGAGTTATACCAATTACCGTGAATTTCTTTCATCTCACACTGTGATTAAGGATACACAGGATGCAGAGATGGTAAAAAGAGTAGGTCGGAGAATTCGTCATGCAGTAGAAACATACTTTTCTCAGAACAATCTATCTGACAGGCTGAATGGTTACAAATGGGCATTCAATCTTGTTGAGGATAAAGCTATCAATGCATGGTGTATGCCAGGAGGAAAGGTCGTGGTATATACAGGAATCTTGCCAGTAACTAAAGATGAAACGGGTCTGGCTGTTGTCATGGGGCATGAGATTGCTCATGCTGTTGCACAACACGGTGATGAGCGAATGAGCCAGGGACTTCTTGCACAGATGGGTGGTGTTGCACTCTCAACAGCACTTTCTGAGAAACCGAAAGAGACAACAGCTTTGTTTATGACAGCCTATGGACTTGGTACACAAGTGGGGGTATTACTTCCCTATAGCAGGCTTCAGGAATCTGAAGCAGACCGCCTGGGTCTGGTCTTCATAGCTATGGCAGGATATGATCCGCACAATGCAATTGATTTCTGGAAAAGGATGGCATCGGCAAAACAGGGAGCATCTCCTCCAGAATTCTTGAGCACCCATCCAGCAGATGAAACCAGGATAAGGAACATAGAGAAATTAATCCCCGAGGCAATGCGGTATTACAGAGAGTAAACCCCGTTAGAAAGGACGGGGCTTTTAACTTGGAATTAAGATTTTATTTACACTATCACCGTCATGAATGGTCGATGACCTGTAAGGCGGGGCTTTCTAACGGAGTAAATCCCATACAACATGCCTGAAAAGCCATTAAAGATATTCTTTTCTGGAATTGGAGGTAGCGGGATGTCAGCAATAGCCTGTTTTATGGCTGATCGAGGGTATATTGTTACCGGGTCGGACAGGTCTTTTGAGGCCAACCCAAAGCATCCCTTGTACCAAATACTAAAATCTGATGGAATCACTATCACACCTCAGGACGGAAAAGGTATTGACAGCTCATTTGACTTTGTAGTCTTTAGCACAGCTGTGGAGCATGACAGGCCGGAATTCATAAAGGCAAAAACCCTGGGATTAGCAATAAAGACAAGACCTGAATACCTCGCAGAACTTACATCAGAATTTAAGACTATTGCAGTATCAGGGACAAGCGGAAAGTCAACGACTGCTGGAATGCTCGCTTTCCTGATGCAAAGACTTGGAATGAAGCCTAATTTTATCGGCGGAGGCAGGGTAAAGCAGTTTAAAACAGATAAACACCCTGGGAATTCTTTAGCAGGAGACAGTAATATCCTTATCATAGAGGCATGCGAGTCTGACGGCACAATCATTAAATATAAACCCGAGCATTTGATACTCCTGAATCTCCATCTTGACCACAATCCTCTAAATGTAACTGCTGATATGTTTAAAACTGTTATCAATAATACAAAAGAAATGGTAGTAATAAATGCTGATGATCAGAAATTCAAAAACATTACAACAAAAAAAACAGTCACATTTTCTATAGACTCTCCATCAAGATACAGGGCAACTGATATCTCTTATAAACCATTCAGCACAGATTTTTCTCTGAACAATCTTCGTTTCACCCTCTCTCTTCCAGGAAAATACAACCTTTATAATGCCCTTTCCTGTATTGCTATGCTTTCTGAAATGGGAATTCCTGTGAAAGATATTGCAAATACAATCCATGAATTTCAAGGAATAGAGAGACGCTTTGATATTCATCTTAATAATGGTAAATACCTTGTTATTGATGACTATGCCCATAATCCACATAAAATCTCTTCACTCATGAAAACAATGAAGAATATCAAAAAAGGTATCTGTTATATTTTTCAACCTCACGGTTTTGGGCCAACAAGACTGATGAAAAAGGAATATATTGAGGCATTTTCTCAAAACCTTGATGATTATGACCATCTTATCCTTCTTCCAATCTTTTATGCAGGAGGAACATCAACAAAGGACATATCAAGTCAGGACCTTACAGATGAGATTAAAGCCAATGGTAAATCTGTTGAAGTCATAGAGGAAAGAGAGACTATTTTAAAGATGCTCCGCAGATGGGACACCTATGTAGTCTTTGGAGCGAGGGATGAGACACTTTCATATTTTGCTAAGACTATTGCTAAAACCCTGAAACGTTGAAAAATCCGTTTCTGTCACCCTGAATTTATTTCAGGGTCTCATAATATCCATTAATTTTAGATGCTGAAATGAATTCAGCATGACAGGTAATATACTTTTATGGACACTACTATAGTGTTGTCCCTAACGGTTCTTTACACTTTTTCTGTTGTCATGCCCCGACTTGATCGGGGCATCCAGTCTCTATTTCTCTGGATTCCTGCTTCCGCAGGAATGACATACGGAGTAAAGTTATTTCTGAAACAGGACACTATTTAATGATAATGCTACCTGTGAGAGGAGGTTAAATATGAAAGTTGTTGGTTTTAATGGAAGCCCGAGAAAAAGAGGCAATACCTATCATGCAATCCAGACTGTATTCAAGGTACTAAAGAAAGAAAGTATAAAAACCGAACTCATTCAGCTTGGCGGCGCAGATATTAAACCCTGCAAGGCATGCTTTAAATGTTTTGAAAATAAAAATAATCGTTGTGTGCAGAACGATAAATTAAATTCATTCATTGAGAAAATGATAGGAGCAGAAGGAATCATAATCGGCTCTCCTACTTACTTCAGCAATGTCTCTCCAGAGGTAAAATCTCTCATTGACAGGGCCGGTCTTGTTAGCCGTGCCAATGAGCATCTTTTTAAAAGAAAGGTTGGGGCTGCTGTTATTGCCGCAAGGAGGGCAGGTGCAACCCATGTTTATTCGAGTATAAACTTCTTTTTTGGTATCAGCCACATGATAATTCCGGGGTCAAGTTACTGGAATCTCGGCATCGGTCTCAAGCCTGGCGACATCCTAAAGGACAAGGAAGGCATTGCGACATTTAAAGATTTAGGGAAGAATATGGCCTGGCTCCTGAAGAAACTTTATGGGTCTAAAATCAATTAATTAGAACTGTTATTATATTTTGTTTTCATATTTCCATTAAGATGGAATCATACCATGAAAATATTGTTAGCCATAGACGGTTCAGAATACTCTGAAAGAGCAACAAAATTTCTCACAAGACTCAATTTGTCCGCTAATGACGAAATCACCATTCTTCATGTCATAAGCGACGATCCTTATGAAAATAAAGAGGATTATTATTATTCAAGGATTAAAAAGATCAAACAATTAATCGCACCCAAACTACTCGATTCAGCCGTGAATATTCTGAAATCCACTCCTGTAAAAATCAAGACGGAACTGATGAATGGCTATCCTGACAAATGTATAGTTAATGCAGCAGTTGAAGCAAATGCCGATATAATCATCATGGGTCCAAAGAGAATGAAAGGAATTAGATCACGTATCGTCGGGAGTGTAACAAAATCTGTATCTATTACATCTCCCAAACCAGTACTCGTTGTAAAACCTCCCCACAGAGAATCATCGAACAAAATTAAAATACTCTTTACAACTGATGGCTCTGAGTATGCAACAAAGGCGGGAGAAACTATCACTTTAATGCCATTTCATGATAATACTGAAATAACAATCCTCTCCGTCATCACTCCAGCTTTTTATGATATCCCTGATAAATTTATGAGCAAAATAGATGCACATATTATGGATGAAATGAAAAAATACAACTCTATAAAATTAGAGAAGTCTCAAACAATAATTGAACAAGCTACTGAATATTTAAGTGAAAAATACTCAGATATAAACAAACTGACAAAAGTAGGCGATCCTTCTGATGAAATCCTGCATACTGCGAATGCATTGGAGGTGGACATTATTGCAGTTGGCAGCAAAGGCATGGGAGGATTCAAAGGTGTAATAGGTAGTATATCCAGATACATACTTAGTGCTGCTGATTGCTCTGTTCTTATTGGGAAGACTGAGGGTATTTAAAATTACTTAGATGCCGAAACAAGTTCGGCATGACAACATGGATTAAGATTTTCTCAGTATCCGATAAGTTTCCTCATATATTCTCTCACGTGGTCCTATTGCAGCAATCTCAATCTGTTTTCCTGAAATCCTGTAGATTATTCTGAATCTGCTCACACGAAAACTCCTTAGGCCAGAAAGCTCATCTTTTAGCTCTTTCCCGGATTCAGGATCAGAAAGAATCATCTTGAGCGAAGATTTAACTTTTTTCTTGATATGAGGATGCATGCTACGTATAAGATCTGCTACCTCGTCAGGAACTCTTAGTTTATATAATAATCGCTTCATGTCTGCGGTAAATTAATGTTACATGCAAATCTAATGTACTATCTCAGTTGCGACTTTGTCATTCCGGCTTGTCCGGAATCTTTCTTCCGGAAGGACTCCCGACAAGCGGGAGTGACAGAAAAAGAGACGGACTGCGGAAGGCATTTATTATCAGGAGTTATTAGTCGAACAATTCATCAAGGGTATAAAGTCGTGCCTTCTTGCTTCTTAATGCCTTAATCCCTCTCTTAATCTCTTTCATAAGGGATGCATCAGAGCGTATAGCCACAGTCTCTTTCAGGCTCTCAAACTCGCCCGGGCTTATTAAAACAGCCGCAGGTGAGCCATTCTTTGTAATAACAACCTCCTCATCAGTTGCACTAACCTCGTTAACAAGACCGCTTAATTTCATTTTTGCCTCTGATAATGATAATGTTTTCATAATTGACCTCTATTTTGGTTAACCATAATTAAGACTATAATGACAAAAATTATTCTTAGATGTCAATACTACCTCTCTACCACCTCTGCCTCAACTGTCATCTCCTTTCCATCTCTTAAAAAAGTAATGGAAACCCTATTCTTAGGGATGAGTGACTTAAGGATATCTGAAAGGTCTTTCAAGCTATTCACGTTTTCATTATTTATATGGATGATTATATCTCCCTCCTTTAATCCGCCCTCTTCTGCAGGCGAGTCAGGAACAACACCTGAGAGTTTACATCCTTCACCACTATAGGAAAAGTCAGGGATAATGCCGAGGCTAACTTTTCTCTCCTTCTCAGGAGTGGTTTCAGTCTCTTCTAAAGGTTTTATAGTTGAAGTTAATGGTTCTTCCCGACTTGCAAGGTATTCAATTATCTCCTTTACAACTGATGAGACTTTTAGAAGACCATCAGGGTCTATCTTATCTGCAGTGTCAGTGGGGAGATGATAATCAAGGTGTGGTCCACTGAATAGTTGAACAGCAGGAACTCCTGCTTCTTCAAAACTTATATTATCACTTGAATCCAGTCTTTTAGAGACTGCCTCGATCTCGACACCAGTAACAAATCCTGCTCCCCTGAAAATATGTATCCATTCCTTTGCAGAGCCTGCTCCGAGTATTAGCAGTTTCTTCTTCCCAAGACGCCCTACTGTATCCAGATTTACCATACCAATGCATTTCTCCGCAGGATATCGTTTCTGATTTGCTACATAATATAGTGATCCTTTCTTACCGACCTCTTCTCCGGTAAAAGCCACAAAGACTATACTGCGATCAGGATTCAGATTTTTGCTGAGCACATTTGCTAACTCTATAAGCACTGCTACTCCGCTTGCATTGTCGTCAGCGCCAGGATGAATCTTTCCTTTGTTTTCTTTCTTTGCACCAAGTCCTTCCGTACCAAGATGGTCATAATGGGCACCCACTACTACACATTGTTCAGACATTTCTGCCTTTTTCCCTGGAATCAATCCTATAACGTTTTTCATTGTTATGTTATTCTCCGGATCTTTCCATATCTGGAAATAGCTGCCTTCTTTATCTCCTGCAGGTTTAAGACCGGCTTCCTGAAATTTTTTTGTTATAAATTCAGCAACTCGGTCGAGTTCTTTTGTTCCCAGCCCCCTACCCTTAAGTTCCTCACTTGAGAGAAAACTGATCGTTTCCATCATCCTCTCTGTTGAAAAGACTTTAGGAAGGGTTATAAGAGGTTCTCTTGGAGTTAGTTCCCCTATTTCTACTCTTGAAATCTTCCCATTCTTGTCAGGCAAGAATGCTGTCATTGGTGAATCAAAAACCGGCCACCTACCTTTTACTACATTTTCAGGCTCATCTCCTTCAAAAACAAGATAACTATATTTATGATAATGGGGCAGTTTCCTGCCGAGCCCTAAAAGGGCTTCGGGAATATCTGTTGCAACCAAAATAAAGGCCATATCTTTATTAGATGGATTCAATCCAGTAAAAACCACTGAATGTTTCTCCTTCTGAGTTCTGGTATTCCCTATAATTATCTGGCTTTTATCAATAGCCGCTTCATATTCAGACAGTGCTGATAGGGCCTCCTTTGTAAAATGATTCTCCCATCCAAGAATAGTAACAGCCGAGTCTGAAGGTAATTTTTGTATTTCCTTATCAAATTTTATTTCTACTGTATCCGGTCCTGAATCACTAAGGACTTTTGCAAACTCTTGATAGGACTTAAGCAGTCTCTCATTTGCAGAAGATGGAAGGAGGATAATCATCTTTTTTGCACCCAAAGCCTGTGACAACGCAGGAGGAATCTCATTTCTGTCGAGTCTACGGAAAACATCAAACTCAGGATCAATATCAAGCCTCAAAGGTTGCGAAGGTAAACGTATTGTAAGCTTAAGACGCCTTTTATTCATGACTGCCACTGTCTGATAAGCCTTATTCTGACCTTCCATTCTCACTGCAACAGGTACTCTTACATGATATGCCTCCTCTACCTGTACCTGCTCAACGAGTGCAGCAAGAACATATCCCTCTTTTTCTTTTTTTACTTTTACATTACTCATTTTTAGTTTCGGAGCTCCAGAATGCTTTATCCACTGCTCAAACTCAATTTTAAGGTCCTTTTCTGAAACCTTCTCAAAGCTTCTCTGAAGGTCATCGAAGGAAGCAAACTTGAACTTGTTTCCTTTATAGAAATCCTGAAGTCCTGCAATAAAGGTTTTATCTCCAAGCTCCTGAAGGAGCATATGAAAAAACATGAGAGATTTTCCATATCCTATCGCTTCTGATGGAGAACTGTGGCGGAAACGGAATTCATTAAGGGGAAAATCTCTGCCACCCAAAACATAATCAGCATACTTCTGGAGGGTCTCCTGCCGGTATTCCTTTGCATTGCCTTGTTGTTCTTTTATCAGATGATCGGAAAGATAGGCTGTTAAACCCTCTGACCAGTTACCAGAATTTGGATCAGGGAAGACACTGTTTCCCCACCAGTTATGAAGGATTTCATGGGGATAAGAAGTGTTGATAATAAAGGGAAATCGGATGATCTTTGGACCAAGGAGCGTAAAAGAAGACATTCCAAAACCTGTCTCCCAGAAGTTCTCTACAAGGGCAAATTTCTTATAAGGATAAGGACCGATTAGATTCTCATACATGGAGATGTAACGTTGTGTTGCATCAAGATATTTATCTGATAGTTCTTTATCTGGTGTGCGGAGAAAAACCATAGCTGTAACCTGACCTGACTTTGTGTATTCTACAAACTGTCCTGCTACGAGGAATATTTCATCCTGAGGCTCTGGAGATTTCCACTTCACAATGGTTTTATCTTTTCCTTTTTCATGGAATGAACGTTCTCCCTGACTTATTGCATCCCACCTTGATGGCAGTTCAACCTCAAGATTAAAAGTAATCATTCCTTCATCAAATTGTGGATACCAGAATGAACTTCCGGAAAGATACACACCTTCATTGGAAATGATGCCTGGTGTATTCTTGAAGCCCCGCGCCTGTTCTTTACCAAAAGATTCAATGGGATGATAGATATTTCCACTGTACTTTATGACAATAGTTTTTAGACCTGGAGGAATTTTCACCCTAAACAACTCAAACAGGACATCTTCTGACTGTTCCTTCTCCCCGATAATTTTTACCCCTGAGGTTGGTGAAAAAGGATTGAGCCCGCGATGAAGGAGAAATTGGAACTCACCTAAATGACTCTCTGGAAAAGTAATCGTGTCCTGTGCAGAGATGTTATGATTTTCGGGATAGAGAACAACTTTTAAATCATGATGGATTATCTTGGATGGTTCTACTGCTTTCAGGCAAACAGGCATCATAATAAGTACAAATAAGATTCCGAAGAAAGAGAAAAGTAAAGCTGTCTTGAGCGACTTCATCCTCAAATACCTATTCAACCCAGTCAGCGACAAATATATCAGTAGCTCTGGGCTTTTGAGGATTTCTGTTTGACGCGAAGACGATCTTTTTTCCATCAGGGGAAAACATGGGGAAACTGTCGAATACATTGTTAAAGGTGATTCTTTCAAGACCTGTACCATCCATATTGATAAGATAGAGTTCAAAATTATGCCCGAATTGTCTAAGATCTTCCTTCCAGTCATCCATATTGCTCGAGAAGATAATACGTTTCCCATCAGGATGCCATGATGGAGACCAGTTTGTTGCACCATTATGCAAAATTCTTTTCTTTTCTGTCCCGTCAGAATTCATGACATAGAGGTCAAGGGGAAATGGAATGATATAGTCATTCTCCATACATTCACGCCAAGTAACTCTTTCTTCCTCTGTCTCAGGATACCAGGCACGCCATACTATTTTCTTTCCATCTGGAGAAAACCACGGCCCTCCATCGTATCCAATCCTGTCAGTCAAGCGTTTGACATTGGAACCATCAGAATCCATGATGTAGATGTCAAAATCTCCGTCTCTTTTGGAGCCAAAGACAATCTTCCTTCCATCAGAAGATACAACAGGCTCTGCATCGTATTCAGGATTGTAAGTTATCTTCTTTAAGTTTGACCCATCCGCATCAGCTACAAATATATCATAGGGATAAAGAGGCCATACATGACCGATGCCCTTCAGTGAGGGAAGTGCTTTTGGTTTCTGAGGACAATCTCCTGGAAGATGGCTGGTTGAAGAAAAAACTATTTTCTTATTGTCAGGGAAGAAGAAAGAACAGGTATGTGCTCCGTGATTTGGACTTACCATGTGTTTGTCAGAGCCATCAATGTTCATAATCCAGATCTTGTCACAGGCATAACCACCCCGGTTTGACTGGTAGATGAGTTTAAGACTGTCCCAGCTGAAATAGGCTTCTCCGTTATCACCATCGAATGTAAGTTGAGCAACGTCTTTCATATGGCGGTCAATGAAAGGGATGTCAGTTTGCTTCAATGCTCTTTTTTCACTTACACATCCTGACAGAAGGAGAATTATGAATATTATAAAAGCAAAATATCTCAATTCATTAATCATACCGAGCTCTCTCGGAGGTGTACGTAACTCACAAATTCAAACAAGAAAGGCAGGGCATAGTATTTGAGCGGATTTTTTTGCCGATATTCCTTTGAGAATATTTCTAATATAAAGAGGCAAAAACCTCGGAGTCCCGATCTTATCGGGACGAGAATGAGCGAAGATACTATGTCCTGCCTGTGTGTCATGGTTTATAGATAATTTAGTTAAATAAATTTTTGAGCAATGTCTGCATTATTTGGGCTAAGCAAACTCAAGCAACTCATAAAACACTGGATTCCGCATCAAGTGCGGAATGACATAAGGAAGATTGATTCAAACTGAAGTATCCCCATCAGATATCCTACTTAACTATCTTCAAACTTATATCAACGGCTGGTGCAGAATGTGTGAGGGCGCCGACAGAGATCAAATCAACCCCTGTCTCAGCAACCTCCCTTACATTTTCTAACGATATGTTCCCTGAAGCCTCGAGCATGACCCTTCCCTTTGCAATCTTTACCGCCTCCTTCATATCACAAACTGACATATTATCCAGCATAATGATATCGGCACCAGATTCGATTGCTTCCTTAAACTCCTTAAGATTTTTAACTTCCACCTCAATTTTGAAAAGATGATGTCCTTTCTTTGCTTCTCTCACAGCCTTTTTAATACTGCCTAAAGTTTTTATATGATTATCTTTGATAAGAATTCCATCAAATAATCCGAATCTATGGTTATACCCTCCCCCAACCTTTACAGCATACTTCTCCATAAACCTATGGCAAGGTGTTGTCTTTCTTGTATCTACAATCTTCGCCTTTAGCCCCTTTGTCTTTTCTACATACCTATTTGTAAGGGTAGCAATGCCGGAAAGCCTCTGTACAATATTGAGACTTACTCTTTCTCCTTTAAGAATCACACAAGTCTTTCCAGAAATCTCAGCAATTATGTTTCCTTTTTTAACCTTTGATCCATCATTATAGAGTGTCTTAAACAAAATGGAAGGATCGAGTATCCTGAAGACCTCACGTACAAATGGAAGTCCTCCCAGAACAAAATTTTCTTTTGCAATACAGTGTGCCTTCGATTTTCTATCTTCAGGGATCAGGAGGTTTGTAGTAACATCTCCCTGACCGATATCTTCTTCAAGGGCACTGTAAATTATATTTATTACACTTGGAGGAATCTCCAATCTATCTCCTTCTTAACAAAGAAAGGAAACCCAAAATCCCCCCTAAAACACCACCTAAGGCAAGGGCAGAACGCCAGTCAAGAAGGGTTGTAATATTTCCCTCAATTTTGTTAGCAACAACAAGGAATGCTGAGGTATTCTCTGAGCTCACATCCTTTGCAGCAAGAAATCCAACAGCAGATCTGTTCACTGATGTATTTTCTCTTGATACAGACATGGGAGACAGTGAAAAATCTATCGATACATTATTACCTACTGTAACCGCACTCAAACTCTGGTTAAGACTTATGTCATCACCCTTGATGATAACAGAGGCTCCCTGTGCAATCTCCAGCTTTTCACCATCTATGCTGAGTGCACCTACCTGCTGTAGTTCAATGTGACCTCCTTCAACAGCCCTGATTGTGCTCTGTTTTATATTGATGAATTCACCTTCTACAAAATCAAGGTCTCTTTTTTCAAGCTCTCTTTCTTCCCTTTGCATCATTTCTCACCTCCAACCTCTTTAAGTTTTTTAATGCTCTCAAGAATTCTTTCTTTCCTTCTTAAAAGCTCTTCATATTTCGCCTTCTCCTTTTCAACAACCTCTTTTGGTGCCCTCATGATAAAGTCTTCGTTCAGGAGCTTCTTATTCAGTAAAGAAAAAGAATCCTCAATCTCTTTCTCAGCCTTCCTAAGTCTACTTACTTCTGCCTCTATATTCAAGATCCCTTTCAGAAAAACATATATCTCCATCGAACTTTTAACGCATGTAGCCGATCCCTCTGGTTTATCAATTTCCATCCCTATCGTTATATCAGCAGAATTGGAAAGTCTCTTGAGATACTTCATGTTTTCTTTTAGTATCTCTTCTGCTTTTCTGGAATAACTCTTTATTGAGACGTTAAGTTCAGCAGATGGAGGGACATTGAGTTCTCCTCTAATTGTCCTTATTCCAAGTACAGCATCAATAATATATGACATGTTTTCTTCTGCCTGATGGTCTCTTGATAAAGATTTTGGATATTCAGAAATCATGATAGTGTCCTGAATCTCTTCTCCGTTTCTTCTTACATGCGGGATTTTCTGCCATATCTCTTCTGTAACATAGGGCATGAAAGGATGGAGAAGCCTCAATGAGTTATCAAGGGTATATAAAAGACATCTTAATACGCTCATCTCAAGGTTCGGATTCTTAATGTCTGATTTTGCCATTTCAATATACCAGTCGCAGAATTCATGCCATATAAACTGGTATATCTCAGAGGCTGCATCATTAAAACGATATTCCTCAAGCGCCTTGTTTATATTATCAGTTGCAGTGGCGAGTCTGCTAAGTATCCACCTACTTGAAAGATTTAAAGC
>Ga0209324_10001070_pt1 | contig 18916 bp, 13 predicted proteins | sample Rifsed19ft3_FD_184015 | JGI IMG/M metagenome (GOLD analysis project Ga0209324, IMG submission 184015) | Soil microbial communities from Rifle, Colorado, USA - sediment 19ft 3 (version 2) | ecosystem: Environmental > Terrestrial > Deep subsurface > Rock core/Sediment | place: Rifle, Colorado...
TTGCACTCATCCTTGGGGTACAGACCCCCGGATGAATACGAGGAGATATTTTTACAGAACCAAAAACATAATAACCCCTGTCTGATTACTCTAACTTGAACTGTCCAAACTCAGGGGTGCAGTCCAATCAAGCTCTGCCTCCATGTGGCTTAGAAGTAAATAGTCACTACATAGGGAACGCGTATTAGCCAGCCTGACCATCCATATTTTACCGTACTCAGGCTTATTCCACGTCAGACAGAGATTAATGATGTCCATAAGCAGATCAGTGTCATCTGGAAACTCCTGGAGCATCTTTTCAAGGCAGCGGTATGCCTTTTTGTACTCTTTTTTCTTTAGAAACTTCGTATAGGCATTGTAGGTGTCCTGCGGGGTCTCATACATCATTGGATGACTCGTGAAAATAATATGATTGTGATTTGGATTTTAGTATTCTTTATAATAGAATTCAAACAAATTTCCTGTAATATCCTGGACAGCTTGTTTTCTGATGTTTTCTGACATGTTGTCTCTGATTCTTTTTTGGTGAGTCTTGATGACAAAATCAGCGGCAGATGCGGCTGCTCTTGCCGGAAAAACAGGCCTGCGCGGCATGGATGCAATTGTTGTTCAGGTGGCCAGTGAATGTCAAAGCTGAACTGATCAGCTTTGGCATTGAGATGATGACGAAGGTCGCGTTACTGGAACGTAAAAAAACAAAATAATGAATGCAGGTTTATCCTGACACTACTGTACTTCGTTGTATGAGGTATTTCGTGTCCACTATTGACATCAGACCTCACCTGACCAGGGGGTGATAATCCGATGAGAGAGATGTATTGATTTAAGCAACCTTGTGATGTTTTTTCTTCAAGGCAACAGGCGTTAACTTAATATGACTGTCTGATAGCATCTTATCAGCATCCTTTTTTAGTTTCTCAATATATTTATCTGCTGACAGGTCCTTAACATCCTCATAGACTTTTTCTTTCCAGTCCCATACTTCCGTTAATGACTTATCATATTTCCTCATCTGATACCTCCATTGGAGTTATTAACTCCAGTCTCTTTGAATACCCCTCTTTCATATTTACACCGTTTATCATTTCCATCTTCTTTAGATTTGATAAATGTTTTAAATTCCAACTGATAAGGGCGTCCATCTCAAAAAATGTTGCAACTGCTGCATGAACAGCATCCTCAAACTTATTAGCCGGTAAAACACCTTCTGCAATATATTTTTGTGCAAGCTCTACAACTTCTTGATCAATTGCAAGTCTTTTAGGGCTAAATTCTTTGATAATGTTCAATAGTAATTGCCTTTTCTCATCATCAGCCCTCCCTATCTCTTCAATAACCGTATCGGATATAAATATTTCATATTCACTCTCTTTGACCTTATTAAAGAAAGTATGGGTTATCTCTTTCTTCTCAGGGGCATCATCTGCAAAATAAAAATTCCAGACTGATGTTTCTATGTATAGTTGTGGTTTCTTCATGTATTATATCCCATTCTTGGTCACATTTCTCGCATCTTCTTCGCTTAAGTTAGATTCTGATTTATAAAAGCATAAATATATCTGTCCCCTTTAATGTTATTCTCTTCACTCTAATTTTGACTAATTGAATCGAGCACGTATTTGTAAATCATATAAGAATAATTTTATTTCTTTAAATTTTGTCGTGTTCTGCCTTCTATCGTAGTGAAACGAGACATGATCAATATTGGGATTTTTTTGTCTGTTGATTTATAGAACATTAAATAATGTAGATCACTTTGTTCTAAACTTGGATTTTCAGTATCTTCTACCGACCAACATATAATCGCACCTGTTTGATTTGGATTATGACCATGATCAAAGAAGTTCTCAAAAGTATAATCTACCTCGACGGGCACAATCTGCTGTGTATCCCCGTCTTGTCTAATCCTAAAATTTGCTAACATATCGATACCTTCCGATGCAGTTCCACCATCTTCAGGCCCACCGCCGTCATAAATCTGAAACTTCGGCTGTTGACCTTTTCTAAGGGTTTCGAGAGGGTGATCCACATAAACATAAAACGATTGACCGGTTTCTCGCGATGTGGTCCGAATCTCTAACCTGCGACAATTCATAGAAAGCTTTGCACCAATGCCCTTTTGTCCGAACTCATCTGTTTGGACACCTGCATGTCCACTATAAGCAACTGCAAGGAATTTATCGAGACGCCCAGGTGTTTTCATATTTCCTGTGTGATTCATTCCAATTCCATCATCAGTAAATATGAAAGTTGGTCCAAATTTGGGGTCGTGTGTAAAATCAATTCTAACTTCACCAGCTTTTACCTCTTTTGAACACATATTAGATAAGTGTTCTCGAAGTAAATCGAGCGGATGGCGACGGGATTCTACTACTTGTGACACTAAATCCCTCCGGCAATTCCGCGACTCAGTTAAGGCATCTCCCGAATTCGGCTAAGGCTCAATAAGCTTATAATTTATGTTTTCTTTCGTCTATTTTTTATTTCTGTCACAATACGTTTAACATCCATCCCTTTTAACCACTGCTCTCTCTCTTTAGTATAATCCCCAATCCCACTCTCAAACTGCTGGAGAAACCGCACCATGCCTATAGGGCCAAGTGCTTTAGCCAAAGCCTCTAATCCAATTTTTCTAATAGTAACAGGGTCTAATGTTTGAATACTCATTTCTCCATCACCTCCATCAACCATCTAAGTGGGTTTTCAACTCTTACTTTAAGTATATTCCTGCTTTGTAATGCCTTACTCAGGAAGATATCATCTGTTGTTAACAAAATGTCTGCGTCACCTTTTTCTGCACAGGCAATATGCAAAGCATCAAAAGACTTAAAACCCAGTATCTCAAGTTCCTTTGCACGAATTTCTACGTCATTATTAACAGTGATGAATTTCTGTTTCATACCTGATAAAATATTAACTTTACACCGTAGATCATCATCAGGTATTTTTGAAATCTCAATATCGATAACTTCACTTCCTATCAATGCCCACATTCTACTTCGTGCATGTTCAAGTATGGTAAGGACTGCCTCAGATTCGAGACGTACTCTATCTTGACCATGATCATCAAATGGTCTATTAAAGCAACAAACATCGAGATATACCTTCATGTAAAGTTTTTATATCACAGTAATTGGTTCCTTTTCAACTAATATATTATTCCCATACCTTCCCACAGGATAGGAGAAACCGTGAAGCTCGCATATGTTGACCAGAGCCGCAATGACCTCGACCGTATCGCCACACATATGCTTGCATTTGAAGGTGAGAGCAAGGTGGTCTGGTTCGAAGGCAACTACTCTGAATATGAGGCAGACAGAAAGGCCCGTCTCGGCGCTGCTGCAGACCAGCCACACCGGATTAAGTACCGGCACCTGACCAGAGGGTGACAGGCTCGTGAGAGATATGGATGGGACTTACCAGTAATTGACTTGCCATCAGTTGACAGCAAAATCTCATCCTGCTACCCTTACCTCAAGAATATCAAATACCTATTGCGTTACTGGAGCTGGTCTGATGGGAAAGGTCACTCGCCCGATTGTTGCAGATGTCCTATTCAGGAAACGGCTGTTTGACCTAATTGACCGCATAAAGAATAAGCCGGTGATCTGGGTCATGGGTCCGCCGGGTTGCGGGAAGACCACTCTGATCAGCAGTTACATCGAGTCCCGCGAGATCTCCTGCATCTGGTACAAGCTTGATGAAGGGGATAATGATTTAGAAAACTTCTTTTACTTCATGGACCTTGCGGCCAGGAAGGTTGTCCCCCGCAGTAGAAAGTCGCCTACTCTTCTCACCCCGGAATATCTTCAGGACATCCCAAGCGTTACACGCCGGTATTTTAGGGACTTCTGCAAAGGGCTTAAAGTCCCAGGTGTTCTTGTCTTTGATAACTATCACGAAGTCCCGGAGAGTGCAGCATTGCACGGGGTGATCCTGAAGGGACTGTCAGATATTCCCAAAGGGATAACAATCATGATTATCAGCCGGAAGGAGCCCCCTGCCCCCTATTCCGTTCTGTGCACCAATCATCTGATGGAACTCCTCGGATGGGATGATCTCCGTCTGACCCATGAAGAGTCACGAGGGATCATCCGGCTGCTGGCACCGCAGATAAAGTCGAAAGAGACGATAAGACGCATACACGATTCGGCATTAGGGTGGGTGGCCGGACTCGTGCTTATGTTAGAGAGGGTGAAGCGAGAGGGGATTGGCCCTCAGGTGACTGAAAGACTTATAGAGGAGGGTATCTTTGACTATTTTGGAAGTGAACTCTTTGACAAAATGGATAAGGAGATACAGGATTTTCTCCTCGTGATGCATGAACTTGGAAGGGAGCAGGAGGCAGTAGGACATCTGGGACATTGTTTCCGGAGTGCACTACAGACGAAAAGCAAAGTTGCACGATTTTATGCCCTCATGGCTGAGGCGGAGTTTGCCTTCGACCGGGAAGATGAGGCGTCCGGTCTGAAATCACTCAGGGAGGCCCTCAACATCGGGAGAGAGGGTGGATACCTGAATACATTTGTTGACCGGCCTGCTGTCACGGCGAGGCTCTGCGTCAGGGCGCTTGAGGCCGGGATTGAGGTGGAGTACGTGCAGGACCTTATCCGGAGGCACAACCTGATCCCTGATACGCCTCCGGTTCATCTGGAAAACTGGCCGTGGGAGGTGAAGATCTTTACCCTGGGGCGGTTTTCCCTCGTCAGAAACGGGAAACCGGTGAGGTTTTCCGGAAAGACCCCGCTTCTACCGTTGGCCTTGCTCAAGGCCATCATTGCCATGGGTGGACGGAACGTTAATGTTATAACCCTGGCCCTTCTCCTCTGGCCTGATGCCACTGGTGATGCGGCCCATCAGGACATTAAGACCACCCTCCACCGTCTCCGTAAGCTCATCGGCAACGATATCGTTCAGCACCATGGAGGCAGCCTGTCTCTGGATGCACGCTACTGCTGGGTGGATATCTGGGCATTTGAACGCATTCTGAGCAGGATTGAAAGAGAGGTACTGAAAGATATCAATTATCAAAACTTCTTCGATACTGTTCTAAGTCTGTACCACGGACCCTTCCTGACGAACGATGACTCGCCATGGGTATTAACGGCACGGGAGCGGCTGCGGAGCAAATTTTTCCGTTCCCTTCGCAGGTTTGGTCAGAAGTTTTGTGAGGAGGTCCGGTGTGAACAGGCCATCCTGGTTTATCAAAAGGGCCTTGAAGTGGACAACCTGGTGGAGGAATTCTACCGCAACCTGATGTTCTGTCACTCTGCCCTTGGAAACCGTGCATCTGCCCTGGAGACCTACCATCTCTGCCGCCGTACCCTCGGTACGATATTTGGGATCGAGCCTTCCCCGGAGACCCAGACCCTATACCAGGCCATCTCCAAAGGCCCCTCCGGCGCCATCCATTCCCACTGTCGCCGCTTCAAGAAGTAGGCGAGGGGATTTCTTTTTCCTCTATAAAAAATTCTAAAATCTGTACCCGATCTGTACCCATTCCTGTGATATACATATTATCATCATGAAAAACCGGCAGCACAGAGGGGGTGTTTCAGGACATACGCAGGATGTGATGGAGAGCTACATTATCCGGATATACCGCTATCAGCCTGACAGGCCGCAAAACCTCGTGGGGACGATAGAAAGACCGGGGTTGAAAGAAAAAAAGGCCTTCACCAATCTGGAGGAGCTCTGGACCATCCTTCACCTTGGATTAAAAGAAGGTCAGGGCCACGGAATAGAAAGGAAGAAGAGTCCATATTTTAACGAACTTTGAGAGATACTGAAGAAAGGAAGGGGGATGGTTATGAAAAGGTCATTGATTCTTGTAATAACATTCCTTTTCATATCCATATTCCTTTTCGCCTGTGGCAGTGGCGGGGGTGGCGGCGGAACCCTATCCACTCCGGGAGAGGAAACCAAAGGTATCGGTCCGGGTGGTGGTACGGTTACAAACAGTGACGGGATGGCGTCGGTGACGATTCCTCCAGGGGCCCTCACTGAGGATACTGAGATTAGTGTCGAGACTGTATCCAACCTCCCTTCCGGAAATATCGGGTCAGCTTATGAATTTGGGCCTGATGAGACGACATTCAGTAGTCCTGTAACGATCTCCATCAAGTATGATGAGGCGACCCTTCCTTCAGGAATCAGCGAGTCGGATATTAGACTTGGGAAATTGCTAAGCAACCAATGGCAGGAGGTCGCTGATTCCACAGTTGACACCTCGGCTAACAGTGTTAGCGGTACTACCACCAGTTTCAGCGTCTATGGGGTTGTTGTGGCCCCTGCATTCTCCGGCTTTTGGCTTGCCTTGGAGAAAGGGACATTCTGGGAATACCGGTGGGACTATTCCGAGGATAGTTGGGCACAGGGGAGCAGTGGAAGCACGACAAAAGATTCGGGGCGGTTCCGGGTGACCCTCGGTACTCCAAAGGACATCAACGGCGTCCCTGCATATGAGGTGCAGGTATCCGGGAAAATCAAAAGTGATTTTCTGCCCCGCTGGAAATACCTCGCAACAGCCAACAATCAGATTCTGGGATCTGAAGACGGGGTGTCACTCACCGTCCTGTTCGATGCAAAGACCGGTAAGTGGGTTGGTGGCGGTTTCTTTACGACCTTCCCTTCCGGCAAACTGATCATAGCAGAAAACAGTACGATGAGTAACGACTACATCTCAGGCCCTGCTGTAAAGGTGAGCCAATCCGCAAGTAAGGATCAGTGTCAATACTTTTCTGACACAGGGTCCATCTGCGGCGATGCGTCATTCACCTATACAAAGAACGAATACTACAGGGAAGGGATCGGTCCCATCGGCTATTACTACTACAATAGTTTCAGTGATTGTGGGGGTAATTTCTGTTCCGGTGCGACATGGAAAGAAAATGTTGGCCTGGTAGCCTCTTCTCTGTCAGGAGATGTTGCGGCCTATGACCTCGAAACAGAGCCCAATGACTCCCCGCAGACGGCGCAACCTTTAACTCTTCCCGTAACGATTGGGGGAGATACAAAAACAGGGGACCCAGGCTATTTGAAGTTATTAAAGGATGGAAGCAATTTCCTTTACGTGAATATCGAAGACTGGTATACCTTCACGCTGACCTCCGCAGATACTGCCGGAATCACGCTGGCCTATTCCTTTACAAACAGGGAAAATACAGACCTCGATCTCTACCTTGTTGATGAAACAGAGTCAGTAATATATAAGAGCAGGAAGGATAATCCAGTCTTGAATGACCCGAATGAGTCTATCAGTGCACCCCTTCTGCCCGGCAGATATTATATCGGGGTGCAGGCATGGAGCACCCCCAGTGGCAGAATCGAATACACTTTAAAAGTCAGCAGCGCCACACAGCCTGCACCGGACAGCGAGGCGCCGACGGCCCCGGCAGGTTTGATTGCTACAGCGGTGAGCAGCAGCCGGATAGACCTCTCATGGGCCGCTTCTACGGACAATGTGGGTGTCACCGGATATCGCGTAGAGCGTTGTCAAGGGGCGCCGTGCGACAACTTTACTGAGATCGGTACGTCCGCCACTACTACCTACAATGATACTGCGGGTCTGGCGGTCGCGACCGGCTACACCTACCGGGTACGAGCCGTAGATGCGGCCGGAATGCTGAGCAGCTACTCCAACTCGGCCAGCGACGCCACATGGAGTGCAGCAGACACGCAAGCGCCGACGGTACCGACTGTGTTTACCGCGACGGCAGTACCTGCTTTATCATGGAGTCAGGTAGACTTCTCATGGAATGCCTCTACAGACAATGTGGGAGTTGCCGGGTATAAGATATACTTCACCGGCGGGAAGTTTGTTACGTCTGCTACCGGCACATCGGCCTCCATAACTGATATAGCCTCCAATATCTACGTCTGTTTCACGGCCTTTGCCTATGACGCTGCAGGTAATGAATCGCCCGGGAGCGCACAGGCATGTGTTACGACACTTCCTCCTACGGATACGGAGGCGCCGACAGTACCGACTGGACTTAAGGCTACTCCCATATCAGCGAGTCAGATAAACCTTTCATGGAATGCATCCACGGACAATGTGGGGGTTGACAGCTATAATATATATTTTGGGAGCGGGACATATATCCGGACTGTTATAGGGACATCCGACTCCATGACTGGGCTGAGTCCTGGTACCCAGTATTGCTTCGCGGTCTCTGCCCGTGATGTTGTTGGTAACGAGTCTGCCAAGAGTGCACCGGCCTGTGCTCTGACATGGGTGCTACCGGATATGACACCGCCGACCGCCCCGACAAACCTGACCGCCACTACGATGAGCAGCAGCCGGATAGACTTGTCCTTGAATGTATCCACGGACAATGTGGGAGTCACGGGCTATAGAGTGGAGCGGTGCCAGGGGGCAAGTTGCAGCAATTTTGCCGAGATTACCACCACCAATGCTGGATCAATCTTCCTGTACAGTAACACGGAGCTGACCGCCGGCACCAGTTATACCTACCGGGTACGGGCAGTGGATGCGGCCGGCAACCTGAGTGACTACTCCAATACGGACAGTGCCACCACCGACCTTTTCCAGGTCCAGTACACCCTGACGGTTAGCAAGGTTGGAACCGGGAGTGGTACTGTGGCAAGCATTCCTGCGGGGATCAACTGCGGTACAGATTGCACGGAGAACTACAACAGCGGTACTGCGGTCACGCTGACAGCGACTGCGGCGACCGGTTCTGTCTTTGCCGGCTGGAGCATGGAATGCAGCCCAACCGTGATATGTCCTGTGACGCTGGATGCGGCAAAGACAGTTACTGCGACGTTTAATCTTAGCCTCCCCGGAGACACCCAGGCCCCAATGACTCCGGCGAACCTGATTGCCACGACGGAAAACAGTCAGATCAACCTCTCCTGGAGTGCCTCGACGGACGATGTTGGGGTTACAGGGTATCAGGTCGAGCGGTGCCAGGTGGCAGGTTGCAGTAACTTTGTCCCCATCGCCTCTCCCGCCACGACCAGTTACAGTAATACGGGGCTGACGGCCGGCATCAATTTTAGCTACCGGGTGCGGGCGGTGGACGCGGCCAACAATTTCAGCGGCTATTCCAACACGGCTACTGCCACCATTCAAACGATTGCCCCTGTTGCGCCCGGCAACCTCCAGCCCAGCAATATTAAAACCAGCGGTGTGACCTTGACATGGACGGATAACTCGAATAATGAGGATCGTTTCGACATCGGTACTCGCACCCTCCTCTCTCCTGTTGGTTACCTGTGGTCACAGTGGGGATCCGTTCCGGCAAATACGACCACTTACACCATAGCGGGTTTAAGTCCGGCGTCTTCTTACACGTTTTATGTACGAGCGTCGAATAACGTTGGATCCGCTTTGTCGCCAGGGGTAACATTTACAACGGCATCTCCACCAGCGACCACCACGGCCACTACCGTATACGCCACCTATGACAACGTCCTTATAAAAAGTTCAATAGATTCATCCTGGGAGAACACGACCTATTCAAATTCAGACCTGGTTGTTGGATGCAATTATGAATACTGGCCGTACAGCACCAGTTATCTTTGTTATGCGAGTGCCATCTATTTCAATCTTCCTCAGATAGCAGGGAAAACGCTTGATAAAGCCGTGTTAAGATTATATCCTCGGGGCCTTCCTGCAGACTGGAATACATTCTATGTTCTTTATGCCTACAGGGAGACATGGAATCCATCCACCATCACCTTCAATAATAGTCCTTTGGTTTATTACACGACGGGAAATGTGCAAATTGCTCCACCGGTGACAGGGGTTATCCCGATGGAGTTTGACGTGACGGTCATTGTGCAGAAATGGGCCAGTGGTGAATGGATGAACTATGGTTTCAAATTACAGGATGGTAATGTCGCCTGGCCAGGTTATACGGCTTATAGGGCAACGAATATTGAAAGTCTTGAATTCAATTCAAGCACTTACAGGCGTCCGCAATTGTATCTGGAGTATCGGTAAGGAAAACCTATGGTGACTATGACATAGCATCGGTTCAGAGATTCACCTTGACAGGAGAGTGGGGTATGAAAAGGCTTATGGGAGCGGACTCGATGACCGGAGGGGGATTGGTTGCGGGCTTCAGACGAGTACTCATTTCCGTCATGACCATTGCGTTGCTTCTCTTCGTATGGGGATGCGGCAGTGGAGGCGGCGGCAAAGGAAGAGGGAATACAACCCCTATCGCAGACGCCGGGCCTGACCAGAACGTTACCGTCGGCCTGTCGGTCATCCTTGACGGGAGCGGCAGCAGTGATGCCGAGGGGGATTCCTTGACCTATAGTTGGTCCTTCACGTCGAGGCCAGGAGGGAGTGCTGCGGGCCTGACTGCCCCAACTACCGTAAACCCAACATTCATCCCCGATGTAGATGGTACTTATGTCATCAGCCTGGTCGTCAATGACGGGAAGGTAAGCAGCGCGGCGGATACGGTTTCCATCACGGCATCGGTATCAGCAGGTAAGACCCCTCCCACCCTTTCCAACCTCAGGCTTTCTAAATCATCCCTGCCGGTGCCGAGGGTTCATGAACAGTTTCTTCTGACTTTGACATTCGATTTCGAAGACCCGGATGGCGATCTTGATCAACTCCGCGTAACATTTACAGGTCCTCAGGGTACCCTACGGAGCGCAGCGGAGAGTTTCCATGCCGCAGAGGCAAAGGGCACCTATTCCGATGATTTACTGATTGATTCTTCGTATACAGCCGGTGTCTATCAATTAAGCTATGAACTTAAAGACAGAGAGGGGCAAGGCAGCGGTGTCCAAACCGCCTCTTTTACCCTGGAGGAGGCGGCGGAACGACCCCTGGAGATTATAGGGATATCTCCGGAGAGTGGAAGGCCCGGGGATAGTATCGTGATTACCGGAAAAGGGTTTGAGGAAACATCCTCTGCCAACAGGGTCTCCTTCAGAGGAAGTATCGGGAGTGCAGAGATCCTTTCTGCAACAACGGACCGGATAGAGGTCATTGTCCCGCAGGGGGCGATGACGGGTACTATAGGGTTAATGACGTCCAGCGGCAGAACGGAAAGCCAGTCACCCTTTACAGTAAACCCCACTATAACGATTTCGCCTGTCATCACCAGGATGGTGACGGACCAGACGGTAGACTTCTCGTGCATGGTAAGTGGTATAGACTCTCCCCGTCTCGAGTGGTCCGTAAACCACCAGGCAACTCCTGACCTGTCTCTGGGCACCATCGATGCCACTGGAAACTATAGGTCTCCCCAGACCGTCCCTCCGGCCAATCCTGTTACAATCAGATGTGCTTCAGCAGATGACCCGGCAGTTTATGCGGAATTGCAGGTTGAGATCATCCCCCCGGTACCCCCTCCAGGTGAAGGGACGATGGTCCAGGCAGCGACCGGCGGTGAGATAGAATCTGCCAAAGGCGAGGTCAGGGTGGTCATCCCGCGGGATGTCCTCACCTCAGATACGGTGATTACGGTTGAACAGTTAACCCCTGATGCGCTCCCTGCCGCATCTGAAGATTCCATCAATCTCGCCGCAGCCCGTCTCTCGCCTCCAGGGCTTCAGTTTTCCCAGCCTGTGACGGTGATCTTCACCCTCAGAAACTGGGAAGAACCCGGCTCAGGCCTCCCCCTCTTTTTGTTAGATGAAACAACCGGAAGCCTCGTGGATACCGGCAAGATGGTGATTGTCGATGATACCGGACTGAAGGCCACCGGAGAGGTTGATCACTTCAGTACCTATATCGTCGCCAGGACCTTAAGCGTCTATGAACTTTCAATGGCAAACACCTTCAATACCCTGTCCCAGCTTTTCACGGAATTCTACATCGAGACCCCACCGGAGATCTCCTTTCTGGAAGGACTCTCTGTTCCAGTTCTTATCAGACGTCATCATATGAGGGGACCAGAAAGCGGTATCGGTCCTTTCGCGAGAGGTGTTACCATAACACCTGTCTTATCTGGTTACACTCAGAGCAATACCCCACTAAGTGCAGGCCCCGTTGTTCAACCCAGTGCAGATGGCTGGCAACTGGGGACCGTCATCAATATCCCTACATTGACAAATTGTGGTGAAGGACAAACGATCGGTGCCACCCTTGTTATTGGCTATCAACAGTCTGCACTTTCCAAAACCATGAATATCCCTTTCACAATAGAATGCCTTCCTGAATTAAATTTTAGCGGAGTTTCTCCTCTCAATCCCATACCAGAGGGGGTTCAGGTCATCAATAGAACGCTTGTCACCGTGCGAACAGGCAGGACATACCGTTTTTCCGAGATTACTATAGGTCAGGGAGGAATATTGAGTGTAGTGTCTGAAACAACGGCCCCCGCAGTGATCGAAGTGACTGGCGATGTTTCAGTTTACGGAGAAATTATCACCGCTGGATCGAACGGCTATAAGGGCGGGGATGGTGAAGGGGCTGATGAGGGGGGCGCAGGAGGTTATCAAGGTTGGGCATATGGAGGTAGGGGTGGAAAAGGTGGACCGACGAGTACTACGAATGAGAGAGACGGACAAGACGCCTTTTATGGTGGTGGCAGCGGCGGGGAACATGGCCTAAAGTGGGATGCAGGGTCAGAGTTAAAATTACAGTATCAGTTGCTACGGACTGCGTACGATCTTTATTCTCAGGATTACATCTCAGCAATACAAGATGCCTACGGGGTATATGCAGAGTATGTCAAGATTGATAGCAATCCTGAAAATGCACGTCTGTCTTCAGGTGGAGGTGGTGGAGGCGGGCACGCCATTCATGTATGGGATGTAGTAGAATCTGGAATGTCGGAGCTGCCTGTCTTCGTTCTTCCGGCAGCAGGCGGGGGTGGAGGAGGCGGCGGGAAAATGGTTATAAGTATGGAGTTTGACAATGCCGGCGGCGGGGGGGGTGGCGGAGGAGGAACTGCATCCAGCCTCAAGCTTGTGGTCGGCGGTGTTCTTTACCTCGATGCGGGTGCCAGGGTTGATGGAAAGGGTGGAGATGGCGGAAATGGTGGCAATGGTTCCAGCACCTGGCCTAATCAGGCAGCCGGAGGCGGGGGGGGCGGCGGCGGCAGTGGTGCACAAACTCTCATCATTGCTAATGAGGTGAGGAGCAATGGAGAAATCAATCTGAAGGGAGGAACCGGGGGGCTCAGCGGGGAGAGTGGATTCACAGAAGTGGCGTGGGGAGAAGAGACTGTTTTAGTCCTGTCTGGCTTCGGAGGTAGCGGGGGAGACGGAATTATCCGCGTTGATGGAAAATTTATTGGGCAATCCCCGATGAGCACCACATTCTTCAAAGGGCCTGTTATGGGGCCTATCATGGGAACAGGGCTTAAAATTATGACAGATAATTTAGGATTCTCAAATTGGTGCAGGGATATCTTTCTTGGCGAACATGACTATTATCCAGGCTGGAAAAAAGTCTACTATTACGTCAGTCCTATTATCAATGGCATTGAAAGTCCTGTTCTGGAATATATGAGGGATCTTGAATTTCCAGAATGGTATATCGGACAGGCTTATAGGAATATATGTTTCGACAACCTTTCCGAAGGGCTCAACACCCTTTCTTTAAAAGTGCGTCAGTCAGTGTGGAATTTGACGGAAAAGGATAAGGGGTTATTTGTGGATCTCCATCCATGGGAAAAACAGTACGTATTTTATTTCCCTGGATTCAGTGACCGCGATCATGATGGATTAAATGATAGATTAGAGACACTTTTTGGTACTAATCTTGTCCAGCCGGATACAGATGGGGATGGATATACAGATGGTGAAGAAGTATATACCCTTGGGACGGACCCAAAAGTTAAGGATCGGTACACCCTGACAACTCACTCCACAGCGGGAGGAAGGGTCACGAAGAATCCTGATCTTCAGTATTATATCCCTGGTACGGTCGTCACCCTGACGGCTATTCCAGACCCTGATTTTGCTTTTGCCCGCTGGTACCTCGGTTCAACACCCATAGGTGCGACTAACTCGGTTTCTGTGACCATAGATGCGGACAAGGAAGTAACGGCCGCGTTTGTAAACATAAATCCCCTCAAGACAAAGGGTTGGTCTGAACCCGAATCTATCAGCAGCCCGGCACAAGCTGTTGGCCCTCCTGAACTCGCGGTAGATTCGGCAGGAAACGCCATTGTTGTCTGGTACCAGGCAGGGGGGATCTATGCAAACCGGTTTTTGACGGGATCTGGATGGGAAGGTCCTGTGTTAGTCAGTCCGGTTGGCACCTTTATCCCAGCAACTCCGGTGGGGATGGCGATGAACCCGTCAGGGCAAGCAATTGTCACGTGGCAATCCACCATTAGCGGAATCGGAAGGATTTATGCCGTGAGGTATAACCCTGTTTCAGGATGGGGTTCGGCAGAACAAATAGACATCACATACGATCTGTTTTCTCTGGATGTGGCTATCGACAACTCCGGAAATTCCCTTATCGTATGGCGTGACGGTCGCACGATCAAGGCCAAGTTTTATTCGGTGGTTTCTGGCTGGAAAAGCACCGAAGGGATTGATGAAGTTTCAGGCTCCAGGCCCCGGGCCGTGATGGATTCTGCCGGACTTGCCGTGGTGGTATGGGACACCGTGCGGGATATCAGCCCTGGTGGGAACGTACGAGGCAGTGTCTATGATAGTCGAAGTACTTATGGATGGGGGTTGAGGTACCAGATCTCTTTTAGTGGGGATTACGGACATCCCCTTCTGCCGGATATTGCGGTTGATCAGCATCAGCATGGCATTGGGGTGTGGCAACAGAATGACAGTATCTGGGCGTACCGGTTTTCTTACCGTAGCTACTACGGTTTGGATAACTCAGGGAGCCCGGAGTTGATTGAGTCCAGTTCTACGGTGGCGCATGACCCCCAGGTGACCATGGACCCCGATGGTAATTCCGTTGCGATATGGGTACAGGGTGACAGGATCTGGGCAAACCGATACAATACTCTATTATTTAGGGGATGGACTGGCCCTCTGGTCATACAAACCGGTGATGTAGCGGCCTATCAACCGTCTATCGTTATGGACCGGGTTGGAAATGGCATGGTTGTATGGGTACAGGAGGGGAAGGTCTGGACCAGAGAATTCATCGCAGAGAAAGAGTATGTAGCCGGGTCTGTATGGCAGCCTGCCATACAGGTGAGCGATGCACAGAATGGTGCAGAAGATCCTAAGGTCGGAGTGGACTCGAATGGTAACGCCTTTACAGTCTGGATAGAATGGAACCCGGCTCAAGGTCAGGGGAGTATCCGGACGAGCCGCTTTAGAGTTATTGAAGACCTGGACGCCGATGGCCTTGCTGATGTAGATGAAATCATGGCTTACGGGACCGATCCCGCTCTCTGGGACACCGATGGCGATGGTCTGGGAGACGGGGATGAAGTAAATATTTACAGAACAAATCCTCTCAAAACAGACAGTGATGGGGACGGGTTTTCGGACCTGTCGGAAATCCAGGCAGGAACCAATCCCAACAATAGTGATACTGACGGGGATGGTGTCAGTGATTGGGAAGAAGTTTATGTGTATAACACTGATCCTTTGGTTTCAGACACGGATGGCGACGGTCTAACCGATGGCAGAGAGGTCAATATCTATCGGACGAACCCACTCAAGCGGGACACCGATGGTGACGGCTACAGCGACTATTACGAAGTGACATTTGGATTTGATCCACTCGACCCCGCAGCTAATCCGAGACTGACCCCCTACTCCTATCTCGACCTCCCTGAAGCGGAAGCCGGGGCCAACTTCGGATTTGCCGTTGCCGCAATTGTTGACGCGGATGGCGGAGGAAAGGACGACATCCTGATAAGCGCTCCGTATAAGGATGTTGGCGGGAATACGATGTCTGGCAGGGTCTATCTCTTCTCGGCAGAAACAGGATCGCTAATCAGGACATTTGACCACCCCTATCCTGCCACCGCGCCAGCAGGGTTTGGTTATGCCGTATCAGCGATCAGGGACATGGACAATGATGGGGTTGAAGACGTGGTGATAGGCTCTCCTTTCGATGCCGTCGCAATTATTAAACAAGCAATCTATGGCGAGGCTGGCAGGGTGTTTATTTTCTCTGGCAGGACTGGACAATTGCTGGGGGCATACTCAAGTCCGAACATAAAAGCCCAGGGGCACTTCGGGATGTCTGTGGCCGCACCTCATGGTTTTTTCTGGGCGGGCTCCTGGTCCGGGTATCCCATTCCTCCCGAGCTCGGCAATGTCCGGCTTATCGTGGGTGAACCGGGAGGGGGGCCAAACGGCGGCGGCAGAGCTTATGCGCTGGGTGACAATAACACCGTTGCATATGATTTCCCGAACCCTGAGGATACGGCAGGGGTAAATTTTGGTCAGTCGGTTTCACTGGCCGGATATTACTCGTTCCCTGGGGAGAGTGGTGGTGGCGGGGGATGCGAAATCATGGTTGGCGCTCCCGGATCCGACGGTACGGGAAAAGTTTTCGTGACAGAGTGTACTTCCTTGCAATATTATGGGCCATTGCCCAGTTCGATAAGCCAGCAAGATTCACAACACGGGCGGGTGGTAACCCACCTGGATTGGCTTGGACCCCGGGAGTTTCCGCTCGGTGCGCCCGGCAGGGCGTCAAGCTCGCCCATGTATGACGCTGCCGCAGTTGTTGATGCAGGGGCTGTAGAGGTGTACCTCCCGCAGAGCGTATGGGAGATCTCTTATTCGCCCAAGGGCAGGAGTCAGTACGCAGGTTTCAACGCAGTACATCCTCAACCTCAGATAGGTGCCCAGTTCGGCAGTTCCATTACCTATCTAAAGAATCAGCCGCCAGGTTATGAAATGGTGTATGAGGCAATCAAGGCTATAGCTGTAGCGGCTCCGAATCAGGACGTTGGTTTGACAATAGATCAGGGGCTTGTTTATCTCTACAACATTTATGGCGATGTTCTGGGGATAATTGGTAGTCCAAACCTGCAGGCAGGGGCGCACTTTGGAGCTGCAATGGTATCTCTTGCCGATTACCGTTTATGGGGCGCTTCCTATTTGGCAGTTGCAGCCCCGGATGAATCAGTAAATGGCAGGACTGGCCAGGGGAGAGTCTATCTGTATGAAGCCAGGGGGATTTCTAAAATCGATAGCGATCAGGATGGGCTTTATGATGCATGGGAGACCGTTTTGGGGACCAATCCCAACAATAGTGACACTGACGGGGATGGGGTCAGTGATTGGGAAGAGGTATATGTGTACAAGACTGATCCGCTCAAGGCGTCCCTTTGCGGCAACAACATCCTCGAAGCCGGTGAGCAATGCGACGGTGACAAATTCCCACCGGCCCAGGACACCTGCCAGGAGCTCGGCTTCCCAGGTGGGGGAACCCTGATCTGCAACAACAATTGCACATTCAACGAGAACGCCTGTTTGGAGTGCACCAGTAGTTATGACTGCCCCTTCTCTGGTGCCTTTCTTGCGTGTGTGAACGGCAATGCGACTTACTGCAATGATGACAGTGAATGTAGTTTACCGTACGTCTGCCTCGGCGGCCAATGTGTGATATTCTAAGTCCATCTGTCCAGCATGCTGAAGGAAGAGGCAAATGTCCTTCTGCTTGATGTACCGACCAATGACCTGTGTAAAATCCAGGGACACTATACGCAATTTCAGGTAAGCAGGAGATGAGCATGCTGTCCCCGGAATTGACCCGTAAACACCATGCGCGCCCTTGAAGAGGCCTTAGAGAATTTTGCAGGCTGTGCCGTAGTAATCAGCCATGACCGCTGGTTCCTCGACCGTATCGCCACACATATGCTTGCGTTTGAGGGTGAGAGCAGGGTGGTCTGGTTTGAGGGAAACTACTCTGAGTATGAGGCAGACAGAAAGGCCCGCCTCGGCGCTGCAGCAGATCAGCCACACCGCATCAGGTACAGGCACCTGACCAGGTGAAGTTAACCGGCGCGTAGCTTTTTCGAGCTTCCGGTTGAGCGCCTTGTTGGGCGTGTAGTTTTCTGTGCGAGTTCAATTAATGACAAAAGGGCGCTGTTAACAGCTTCCTCGTTTGGGAAAGCCTGGGCCACTTCCGCTTTGAGTACAACAATGTTTGATGACTCGCGCAACCGTTTCGCATACTTACCGCGCACCAAACCCTCAGGGAAGTCAGACTGTTTGTACTCGGGACGTAATTCGTCCCGATCTGTTTGTTTAACCTTCTTCATATATTTTTCGTTCTCCTTTGCTCGCAACGCGACACTTATGATTCGAACAGTTTCATCTTCCTCGGTGTGAGCTACCACTAACAACCTTTGGAATGGTCCGGATCAGCGCCAGTCGCTGCCATCTGGTCACTCAGCGCAGTTGCAGCCTCCTCGAACGACACCTTGTGTTTTCGTAGATTTGAGCGGGCCTTCTTAGGGTCCCATTCGAATTTCATATCAGTATTTGACTCATGCCCTTAGGCAAAAATAGTCTCGCGCAATTTGGCCATTCCCGCCTGCGTTAAGAGGCGGGAACATTGAGTTATGAGACACTGAAACAAGTTCAGGGTGACAAAAAAGACTTTTTACGAAACCATCATTCTATACTTGGCAACATTGTAAATAGCTATTGTAGTACTGTCAAGATTTTTCTCCAGCCTCTTTGGAAGCGTAAGATGGGAGCGTAGCGGATGATTTTAATAGTGTTGTAAGTGATGCGATAAAGCCAAACAGTAAAATATCTTATCAATCACACTTCTTGACACTATAACCACGCATTTTGAGAAATACCACATATTCTTCCAGGATGTTACTATATTCATTTATGTGCCTTCCTGCATTTAGGACAGGCGCCGTAGCAGGCATTACAGTAATGCTTACTGCAATCAGGACATGTCCTGAAACAGCCGGCACAAACAATATGAAGCCTGTCATCACATATATAGAAGGCGCCTTTTGGATGGAAGCATGACTCGCATGGAAGAGGATCCAGATGCCTGGTCAGAGGG
>Ga0209324_10001075_pt1 | contig 18881 bp, 19 predicted proteins | sample Rifsed19ft3_FD_184015 | JGI IMG/M metagenome (GOLD analysis project Ga0209324, IMG submission 184015) | Soil microbial communities from Rifle, Colorado, USA - sediment 19ft 3 (version 2) | ecosystem: Environmental > Terrestrial > Deep subsurface > Rock core/Sediment | place: Rifle, Colorado...
TGTGTACGAGGAGGAACGCCTCAAGGGCAGACAAGCCGAGTTCAGGAACAGGTCCGAACATCTCCGGGCCGGTCAGGGGTCGAATCAAAGTGAATCTGATCAGTCCCCAGTCCTCATTGTACTGCCCCTTCTTTCCGACATCTCCGATTAGGGGCAGTGAGATGATGGCTCGGTGCGAGGCTTTTTGCCCGATGATCAGACAAAGACCCTGCATACCGGCTTCACCTCCGAACTCGCTGATAGGGATCTCCGCCGAGATGATGTCCCCGCGGTTTTCACCGTGGAGTTTCACCTCAAACCGACGATTTCCAGCCAGACCGACCCGAGCGGATTTCCAGTTGCCCGAGTCAGAGGTCCAATTGACGCGCAGTATCAAGTCCGGTGCAAAGACAATCTCTGGAACTTGATCTGCGCCCCACGATGTGCTGGCTCGCAGGGCATCTGGATAGACAGCGTCTATCCAGACGTTACAGCGTCCGAACTCTTCATGTTGGCTGGGCGTCATGGACAACCCAAAGCCAGCGGCATCCGCCATAGGAAGCGCGAACGCGACGACGAGCAGAACGACCACGATGGATACGACTGTGGATCTGGTCATTGTGTTTCACCTCGTTGTTCAGGTACTGACTGTGGCAACCCCAAAGGGTGCCGGTGTCACTGATATAACATCACTGTTCTTGCGAACAGAGTTTGACCGGGAGAGTGGTACATTCGTACCTCACTTGCGGGCACTAACCCTAAATTGGTACAAGCTGTCCTAATTCCCAGCCAAACCTTGGCCGAAAAAACAATAAATAACCACCAACTGTAACTAATGCAAACAATTTTCAAAAATTAATTTCAAAAACGGATCCCGAAACGGGACCCCCCTTTAAAAATCGATAAAAATTCCTTTGCCGTTATTATACTATATCGGACAATATTTGTCAAGTTAAGCTTTTTTATTTGTCCTACTCCTATTTATATAATAAACATTTCAACTGTAAATAATTATAAATTCTAAATAAATTATTTAAAATTATTAATTTTTACAAATTATATTAATAAGCCACTGTAATGTGTGAGCCATTTTCATCTTTGGTAATATCAATTCGAGTTTCAAAAGCATCTTTGAGTTCTAAAATATGGGTAATGACAATAATTTTTTTAAAATCTTGAGAAATAGCATTAATCGCTTCGACTAATTGTAAACGACCGTTGTCATCTTGGGTCCCAAAACCTTCGTCAATAGCTAAAAACTGCAATTTAGCGCCTGATTTTTGCGCTAAAAACCGACTGAGGGCAATGCGAATGGCAAAATTAATTCGAAACGCTTCTCCACCGGAAAACATTTCATAATTTCTAGTGCCATTATTATCAGTAATCGCGATGTCTAAAGTTTCAATTAAAGATTGATCTTGGCTTTTCTTGGCTTTTTGGGTTTCAAAACTAATTTTCATAGTGTCTTGCGATAATTTTGACAAGATTTGATTGGTTTGATTTTCAATTTCTGGAATGGCATTATCTAAAATTCTCGCCTGGATGCCATTTTTACTAAAAATTTCTGCCAGCTCCAAAAAAATATCGGCATCTTTTTGGTTTTTGGCAAGCTGAGTTTTTAGTTGATGATATTTTTGCGAAACGCTTTCTAAGTGTTTTATCTCTTGTTGCAAACCGCCAAGCTCTTCCCTAATATTTGAATGTGCTTTATCTAACTCAGATATGTTCTGACTAATTTGTTGATATTTTTCTTCAATCTCAGAATACTTGTTCAGGCTGGCAGTAAGCTTGGTGATTTTTGAGTTTAGTTTAATAAATTCATCTTTTTTGGTTTTGATTTTTAAATTAATTTTTTGGAGTAATTTTTTCTTTTCAAAAGATACGGCTTCGAGTTGTGATAATTGATTATAATCATCTTCGGCTGAAGCTAAATTTTGAATTAGAAACTTAACCTGGTTGTGTTTTGGGTGAGAATAGTTAATCTTGTCGATTTTAGCTTGGATTTGATCTAATTTTGGTTGAATTTGATTTTTAATTTCTTGGTTTAAATTATTAATAATTTGTCCAGCCTCATTTTTAGGCAAAATTCGCAAACAGGTTGGGCATTTAGCAATATGGCTAATTTTCTTAATTTGGGATTTAATTTTGTCAATATCTGCTATAAAACTGGCAGTTTTTTGCTTTAAGGTTAAAGTTTGAATTTGATTTGTGGCCATTAATCCCTCAGCTTTTTTTAATTTTTGAAGCCTTTCGAAATTATCATGAATTAGTTTTCGGCGTTTTGTTAATTTTTCAATTTGGGAAAGTTCCATTTCGGTTTCTATTTTTTCCGTTTTTAATTTTTTGCCCTCAAAAATAATATTTTCTAAGCCATATTTCAAATTTTCTAATTCTAAATTAATTTTATTTGCGATCTTAATTTTTACTTCTAAGTTTTGTCGTTGTTGTTTTACAGTTTCAATTTGTAAATTAATTTTTTTGAAAACTTGAGATGATTTTTGAAAACTTTTTTTAATTTCTGGCTCGCGGGTCATTTCCATTTCAAGCTCATCGAGATGGTATTTTTGAGATTTAGCTTCATTTTGAAAGTTTCGAGATTTTTCACGGGCAAATTTAGATAAATCATCAAAATATTCTAAATCCAAAATATCAGCTAAAATATCTTTGCGTTCCGCCGGAGTTTTAGTGGTAAATTCATCGGCTTTTCCTTGCCTTAAATAGGCAGAATTAATAAAAACTCGGTATGGAATCTTGATTAATTTTTCGATTTTCTTTTGCGTGTTCAAAATTTTGTCTTCTGATAAAGAGTGATAACCTTTGGTTTTGGGTGAAAAAGAAAACAAATAAAGTTCAGAGTGACCTCTTTTTTTGCGAATCCGTTTGCGCAAGATTTTGTAATGACTTTTTTCAAGTTGAAATGTAAATTCAACCCACATTTCAGAAGCTTTTTGAAAAATTAAATCATCATCCGAGGAGGCTCTAGATTTCCCCCAAACTGCCCAACTTAATGCTTCTAATATCGAACTTTTGCCCACACCGTTATCGCCAGCCAAACAAGCTAAATTAAAACTCTTAAAATCTAAAGATTTTGGGTTTTGATAGCTCATAAAATTGTGTAATTGCAATTTTTCTGGTACCATAATATCTTCTATTCCCTTTCTTCAATTAAATCTTTAGCGTATTTAATTAATTGTTCGCGTTTTTTGGAAGAGACTTTGTTAATTTCCAGGTAGTGAATTAGAGTTTTTAAAGGAGTTTCACCTTGTTCTAAAAAGACTGTTTGTTTGATTTTACGAGTTTGCGGGGTTTCAAAAGTGATTGAAACAATGTGAAAAGCGTCATTTAAATATTTTCTAATCAGATGCTCATTAACCTGGCCAATCAAGTCCGCGGGCATTTTAACCTTAACGCGCACTACCGTGTTTTTAAAATTTGCATGACCAATTTGTTTTTTAATCGTTTTTTCAAGGGAATCATCAAAATAATCTAATTTCAAATTGATGGTTTTAAAAGGACGGACCGACAATTTAATAAATTTATATTCAGTTTTTTTGCCAACTTCAATATCAGCTACCACAAAACCTTTGGCATCTTTTTCTTCCCCAAAATCAATTCGGTCAATCGAACCGGCATATATAATGGGCGGATTTTCTCTGAGAACTTGGAATTTATGAATATGCCCTAAACCAACATATTGGATTTTAGGACTGATAAATGATTTTTCCGATAAAATTAAGTCTGTGCCAAGCATCACAGATCTTTCTGAGCCAAAAGTGGCATTTTCACACGTGGCATGAACAACTGCAACGGCTGGAATTTTGGGATTAATTTTGTCAATAAATTTTTTAGTAATTTGATTTAATTTTTGAGCCAATAAAATTTGAGTTTCATCGGCTGATTTTCCTAAAAATTGATCTTTTTCTAACAGTTTACTTTTGGTAATCCAGGGTAAGGCCAAAACTTGGACCGAACCAGATTTTGATTGGATAACTTTTAGGGTCGGTCTTCGAAAAACGATAATATTTTCAACTTCGAGCGCGGAAAAAATATCTAAAGTATTGGCTTTTTCTAAGGCTTGCGGCAAATCATGATTTCCAACCACTAGGATGGTGGGAGCAATTAGGGCCAATTTTTTAAAACGGAGCGCCGCTTCCCGTTGGTGGGTTGGGGTCGGATTTCGATCGCGATAAGCATCGCCGGCAAAAACAATAAGATCTGGATTTATATTTTTCGCTTTTACGATTAGTTCATCAAATGAATTTAAAAAATCCATGAATCGAAAATTCATACCGGTGAGATTATCTATTTTTCCATAATTTTCCATACCAATATGAATATCAGCAAAATGGATAATTTTCAGATTACCTCACAAATTTAATGAAATTAGATTGATTTTATCCGCCTTCGTGCCAATAAATAATCGGACTTCGGCGGATTTCGCCTAAAATCTCACAATTTATCTGATTTTTAAGCTGGAAAGGCTTCATAAAAAATTATTAATCACCTGCCTAATAATTTCTAAGATAATCATAACGAGCACGGGTGAAAAATCAATGTTGCCAAAAGTGGCAAATTTTCGAAATGGGATAAGGACAGGTTCTGTGATTTCAAAAATAAAGTTTAAAAGCGGATTATCCCAATTGAACGAGAACCATGATAAAATAACGCGAATAAATAATATCACTAAATAAACATTGAGAGTAAAATTTAAAAAATCTAAAAATGTCAGCATTAAAGATGCTTTTCAAGTTGTTTTTCTATTTGGGCTAATGATTGAACTCTGGTTAAATTAGTCACAATCTTACCCTGATTATATAATAATAAGGTTGGTAAACCCATCACATGGTTTAGGTTGGCAATTTTGGGATTTTGATCAACGTTTAATTTTGCAAATTTAAGTTTATTTTGATATTTTAAAGCAAAGGCTTTAAGGGTTGGTTCTAAGGCTTTGCATGAACCGCACCATGGGGCATAAAAATCAATTAAGACCGGCTTTTCGGCTTTAATAATTTCATTTTTCCATTTTGAATCATTTAATTCAATAAAGAGATCTTTTTCCATATCACACTCCTTTTTGAAACTAATAATTTTGATAATTCAAATAAACCGAAAATAACAGCCACGTAGAATAAATCACCTAAAACTGTATTTCTAAAAAACGGCAAAGCCATATAATAACAATTAATTATTCCCTGAAGATTTTTTTCATACCACGGCGTTGCGGCCCAAACTGCAAAATTAGTTAAAAAGAAAAAGATAAATGAACCGGTAAGGCTGACCATAACCATATTTTGAATTTTTTGGTGATTTTTAAGCCATAAACCTAATAAACTGATAATTAAAAAACTGCCATACACCGAAATTGTCACCCAAAAACTGGCAAAGCCAATAAAAATATCAGCAGCCAACATAGTTAAAATAGGAATTATTAAAGCTTGCTTTCGAGATAAATTTACACCGGAAAACAAAGCTATTGCTGCAATTGGGGTAAAATTTGGTTCATGCGGCAGTAAACGCAAGGCGGCACCGGCAAAAATAAAAAAGTAAACCATCAAACCTCATATAATTTACTTAAATATTTAAATTATCAATTTTTTCATATTTCCATTCAATGGTTTGATTATTTTTCGTCATAAATTTATCAGGTGCTAATTGTCCTAACTCCCCATCAACATAATACATCCAATACGATTCGGTTGAGTTTGCAACACCATCGATTGAATTAATAAAAACCCCCAAGCTTGAATCAGAATATTCAACTCGGTGATCTTTTTTTAATAAATCCAAAGTAGTTTTCCCATCAACACCTTTGTAGGTGATGGTTTGTGCGCCTAGGACTTCTGGATTTGAATTTTCACTCCCAGTTCTTTGGGTGGTCAGATCTTTCCAAACAAAAATAGCAGTTAAAGCTATCACAACGACTAAACCAATTTTCCATCGGGAATCAGTACTAATTTTACTTGAAATTTTGGTAACTTTTACGTTTGGCACGGTTCTCCTTCCTGTTTAAGTTAAAAATCAATTCCTTTTCGTGCTGGAATATTTTTATAATATGGATGTTTGATCATTTTCATTTCTGTCACTAAATTTGCGGCATCGATAATTTTTTGAGGAGCATTGCGTCCAGTTAGAATTAATTCCAGTTTTTTAGGTTTTGATTTAATTATTTCTAAAACTGAATTGATTGTAATTAATTTTAGCGACATAGCAATATTAATTTCATCTAGTATCACAATGTCAAATTTTTTTGAATTAATTACTTTCTCCGCGTGTTTGAGGGTTTTTTGAGCAAGTAATTGATCTGATTTATTGGCTTTTAAAATAAAACGCGTGTCTTTAGAAAATTGATGAATCGAAAAGTGCGGCAGATAATTTTTGGAAATTTTGATTTCGCCAATTTTTTTATCACCCTTTATAAACTGTATCATACAAACTTTTTTATTCCAACCCAACGCTCTTAGAGCTAAGCCTAACGCCGCGGTAGTTTTACCTTTGCCATCACCAGTATATACTTGTGTCAATCCTTGATTTTTCATTTTTGTTTATTTTAATTATTAAAGTTTAAGCGCATTTTGAATAACCGCAAAAATGACATTTTAAACACCCCTCCCCTAATTCTAAAACTTCATGGCATTCTGGGCAAGCCGGCGCATCGCCTAAATCAGCGAGAGTTTTAAGTTTTTCGGCTGATTGGTGATTGTCGGGCGCATCATTGTTTGAGCCTGCAGATATTAAATTTTCTTGATTTGGATTTTCTAAATTTTCTGGATTTATTTGTTTTTGGTAATTATCCAAACTTAATTGTTCTTGATTTTTTTTGATATGCAAATCTAATATTTGACCAATGGCATCTGGCATTGATAAAACCATCCCTTTTTCGCCCCACGCTGGATTTGGGCCACGAATCCCTTTTAATTGGTCAACGATTTCATGGGCATCAATTCCAGAACGGAGTGCTAAGGAGATTAACCTGGAAATTGCTTCAGCCTTGGCAGCAAAGAACCCACCGGATTTACCAATATGGGTAAAAATTTCAAATGGATCGCCAAATTCATCTTCATTAATCGTTACATACATATTACCATAGCCAGTAATAACCTTATAAGTCATACCGGCAATTTTATCGGGTCGTTCTCGGGGTGCTAATTTTTGATGAGTAATTGAAGTATCCAAAATTAGATCATTATCTGGAGTGGTTTTAATAATTTGGTTATCATGTTTGCCTTTAGTTAAAACCTGGACATCCCGAGAACCATCTCGATAAATCGTAATCCCTTTGCATTTAGTTTTATAAGCGGTTAAATAAACATTTTTAACATCTTCAATGGTGGCCTTGTTGGCAAAATTAATCGTTTTTGAAACCGCATTATCAACATGTGTCTGAAAAGCCGCTTGCATTTTAATATGCCATTCAGGATCAATTTCGCCAGCGGTAGCAAAAATATCTTTATATTTTTTCGAAACCTCTTTAAGATCAGCGACAGACCCGGTATCGATTACTTTTTCTAATAAATCTCGCGAATAAAAACCTATTTTTTTAGCGATATTTTCAAAAGTCTGGTTGACATAAATTTGCTCTAAAGATGCTGAACCATCTTTATTGAATAATGATTTTTTCTTATAAGCTAAGGCAAAAAATGGTTCAATACCTCCTGAACAACCGCCAATTAATGATAGGGTTCCAGTAGGCGCAATGGTGGTGATGGTGGCATTTCTGATTGGTTCTTTTTTGGCATAAATACTATTTTTAAAATTCGGAAAGGGACCACGTTTTTTAGCTAATTGGTGGGAGGCATTTTGAGATTCACGTTGGATAAAACCCATCACTTTTTGAGCTAAAACAACGGCCTTTTCGGAGGCATATGGAATCTCTAATTGCGCCAGCATGTCGGCAAAACCCATTACTCCTAAACCAATTTTTCGATTAGCTTTGGTAATTTTTTCAACCTCGCGGACGGCATACTTATTAACATCAATGACATTATCTAAAAATCTCACCGCCAGATGTACAATATTTTTTAATTTATCCCAATTAATTTTATCCAAAGTAACCAGACGAGATAAATTTATTGAACCCAAATTACACGATTCATATGGTAAAAGGGGTTGTTCTCCACAAGGATTAGTTGATTCAATTTTTCCCAAAGCCGGGGTGGGATTATCTCGGTTCATGCTGTCAATAAATATAATCCCAGGATCACCATTAGTCCAAGCATTTTCGATAATTTCATTAAAAATTTCTTTAGCATTAAGGCGATCCATTTTTTCATTAGTTCGGGGATTAATTAAATCATAATTCTCACCTTTTTCAACTCTCTCCATAAAATCATCAGTCACGGCCACCGAAAGATTAAAATTGCGGAATGAGGCGCCGTCCTTTTTACAATTAATAAATTTTTGAATATCCGGATGAGTAATTGGTAAAATACCCATATTAGCACCAACTCGAACGCCACCTTGCATCACTTCTTGGGCCACAGAGTCAAAAATACGCATAAATGAAATTGGGCCGCCCGCAATTCCACCAGTTACCCCCACGATATCCCCCTCTGGTCGAAGTTTTCCAAAGGAAAAACCAGTCCCTCCCCCACCTTTGTGAATTAGCGCCATATCATGTAGCGTCGTGAAAATTCCATCCATAGTGTCTTCGATAGGTAAAACAAAACAAGCCGATAATTGGTGAATCTCCCTGCCAGCGCCTCGTAAAGTCGGGGAATTTGGTAAAAAATCCGTGGTTGAGATTAATTGATAATATTCACGCGCTAGTTTAAGATGATCTGTTTTTTTATTATATTTGAGATCGGCGGCGGCAATATAATAAGCGACGCGCCAAAATAATTCCTTGGGTGATTCCAAAGGATTCCCATCATCATCCTTAATTAAATAACGCTTAATTAAAATTTCTCGCGCATTGTCGGATAAAATTGGTTCAGATAGATCATCCGGCATTTTATTTTTGCCAGGCCAATGGGTTTCATCAAGATTAAGTTTTAGTTTAGGGCTGATTTTTTTTTGAGATGCCACGATCCCTCCTTTTATCTATTAAACTAATTATATATTTGAATTTTAGAACAATAAAAATATGACACGCCCCTTTTAGTCATATTTTATTTTGTTTTTAATAAGATTTTTATTTTAATTTTTTTCGAATAAAGGCCGGAACCTCGAGTTCATCCTCTTCTTCTTCGGGTTTTGCAGGCTCTGGGGCAAAGGGTGAGGCTGAAAAAGAATCGTCTTCGACGGGGTTTTCTAAACTAGAAGTGTCCGGAAATTGTTGAACAGTGGTCATTTCTCGCTTTTTTTCTTCGTGTCGTAGACGTCCTTCAAAACCGGCAGCAACAACTGTAATTTTTATTTCGCCTTGCATGGCATCATCGATGATGGCTCCAAAAATGATATTCGCATCTTGATCAGCCGCTTCAGTGATGGCTTTGGCTGCTTCATCAATTTCGTACATGCTTAAATCTGGACCACCGGTAATATTGAATAAAATACCTTTAGCGCCTTCAATAGATAAATCCAATAAAGGGCTTTCAATGGCGGCATGTGCCGCTTCCATGGCTCGATTATCACCAGAAGCGCGACCAATACCCATTAGGGCAGAGCCAGCGTCAGACATCACCGCTCTCACATCGGCAAAATCCACATTAATAATACCATGAAGGATAATTAAATCTGAAATTCCCTGAACACCTTGTCTCAAAACATCATCAACGATCATAAAAGCGTCAAATAATGAAGTCTTTTTATCGATAATTGACAATAACCGATCATTAGGAATAGTAATTAAAGTGTCAACCTTATCTTTAAGCTCTTCTAAGCCTAATTCGGCTATTTTAGCGCGTCTTTGTCCTTCAAAAGCAAAAGGCTTTGTCACCACACCAACAGTTAGAGCCCCTAATTCTTTAGCAATTTCAGCAATCATCGGGGCTGATCCGGTGCCAGTGCCACCACCCAAACCACAGGTGACAAAAACCATATCCGAACCTTTAATTACATCATAAATTTCTTCTTTGTTTTCTTCGATCGCTTTTCGACCGATTTCAGGATTAGCACCGGCTCCCAAGCCACGGGTTGTTTCTTTACCAATTTGTACCTTAGTTGAGGCTTCGTTATGAGCTAAAGCTTGAGCATCAGTATTGACAGCAATAAAATCCACTCCGTGCAATTTGGACTGGATCATACGATTGATGGCTGAACAGCCTCCACCGCCAACACCAATAACTTTGATTAAGGCAAACGTATCCACTTTTGATGCTTCCACGGGACCAGAAGGTTTCACGATCGCGGGTTTTGAATTATCGATCGGCTTCATCATATTTCCCCTCAGCCCCTCCTATATTATTATCTTAAAATCATTATATACTAATTTAAAAAATATACTAAATTTAGGGATTTAATCTATGGTAAAAAATGCTTAAAGATTGACTTGAGCTTGCTGGCGGTGCGATTAAATTCCCCACCCCGAGTAATGACTCCGGAACGGGTGGCACCTAATCCCCAAATCATTAAGCCTATGCTACAAGCATATATGCTCTCATCTAACTTGTCAATCATACCCGTAACAGGGACTTGTAATTTTGCTATTTGAGCGGGCAATCTGAGAGTTTTTTTGGCTAAATCGCAAATTCCAGATATTTTTGATCCCCCTCCCGTTAAAACAATCCCGGCTGGTAAGGTACCATCACGACCAATATTTTTTAATTCGTCAGAAATTAATAAAAAGATTTCTTGTAATCTGGCTTCAATAATTTCGGCCACATATACCGCAGAAGCCTTCTGCTTTTCTGATTTATCTATTTTGGATAAATCAATTTCTTCTGATTCGCGAATGTCGTCTGGGGTGGCTTGTCCATTTTTAATTTTGATTTGTTCGGCAACATCAATTGAAGTTCGAAGGCCAATTGCAATATCATTAGTAATATGATCTGACCCAACCGGCAAGACCGCAGAATGAAGAATGTTGCCTTCTTCAAAAACTGCCATTGTCGTAGTGGCGGCACCAATATCAATCACGGCGGCACCAATTTCTTGCTGTTGTTTGGAAAGAAAGGCTGACGAGGTGGCGATCCCTGAAAATACTAATTCTTCAATATCCAAGCCGGCTTGATAAACACATTTAGTTAAATTTTTAATACAAGGAGTTGAGGCTGAGACAACGTGGGCATCGACTTCAAGTCGAATACCAGTCATACCAACCGGATCCTTGACACCATCTTGGCCATCGACAGTATAAATTCGAGGGATAACATGGAGAATTTCTCGATTTGCCGGCAAAGAAACAGCTTTAGCAGCCTCAATCACACGCATTAAATCATCTTCGGAAATTTCGCCATCAGCTCGAGAAACGGCAATTACACCTTTACTATTTGCTGATGAGATTTGCACCCCACCAACAGAGAGTATCGCTTTTTCAAGCGGTGTTCCCGCCATTCTTTCAGCTTCTTCAAGGGAAGCTGAAATGGCTGAAATAGTCTCTTCAATATCAGTCACCATGCCTTTTCTGACACCTGATGATGGAGATAGACCGAAACCGGAAATTTCAATCTCACCTGATTCTTTTTTTTGCCCAACTAAAGTGGCAATTTTATTGGTGCCAATGTCTAAGCTGCAGATCATTGATTTTGATGTCGCCACTAACCCCTCCCATAAAAATAAAATTATAATATACAATAATCAAATGAAATTAAAAAACGATTGCTATTTCTCTTCTATTATATTCGTCAATTTTTTAAAAATCAAATCCCATTTTTCTTTCATTTGAGGTTTTTCATGATCTAAATCTGAAATATGCATTAGGGCATGTATAAATAACTGAAGAATTTCACGTTTTTCGGAAATTGCCGCTTTCTGGGCATTTATTTTAGCTTTAGGGGGGCAAATAAAGATATCCGCTAAAACCTTAGATGATCTTAGGGGAATTTCACTTTTAAAGCTCAAAACATCGGTAGTAATGTTTTTACCTAAATGTTCAAGATTTATTTTTTTAATCGCAGATTTGGTGACAAAAGTGACTGAAATTTCAAGATTATTAGCTAATTTAAGCGGTTTGAGAATTTTTTCGAGAATTTCTTCAAATTGTGATTGATATTGATTTAAATTTATATTGCGAGTTTGATTAATAAAAATCAAAAAAGTTTTTTCCATAATTATAACTTCACGCAAGTTTCGAATTAACTATTTTAGAAACTTGTTCCCCGGTGGCACGACCAGTAATTTGTGGCATAACTTTTGACATTACTTTACCCATTTCTGATTTTGATTTTGCGCCAGTTTCTGAAATTGCGGCATCAATAATTTTGGTTAATTCGGCTTCATTTAGGCCTTTTGGTAAATATTTTTCTAAAATTGAGATTTCAAATTTTTCTTTGGCGACTAACTCTAACCGATTGCCTTTAGTAAATTCCTCAACTGAGTCTTGACGCTGCTTTTTTTCTTTTTGAATCACCAATAAAATTTCAGTATCATTTAAGGCTTCTTTTTTAGCAATTTCAGCATTTTTAAGAGCGCTTTTTAACATTCTTAAAACATCCAGGCTTTTATCTTTTGATTTTAAGGCTTGGATAAAATCTGCTTCAATTTGATCTAATAATTTAACCATATTAATCCTATTAAAAATTAATAACCTTCTTTTCTTTTTCGACGTAGCTCTTTTACCATTTGTTCACGTTTAGCTTCGTCACGTCTCACGGTTTTAGAAACCTTCTTTTTATAATATTTTTTCTTTTTGACCAAACTTAAAATACCACTCTGTTGGACAGAGCGATTAAATCGGCGGAAAAGCTTTTCCGCCGGTTCGCGATTCTTGCTTCTAACTTCTAACACGGTTTAAAACACCTCTCTTTCTTAATCTTTTTCTATTATACCCAAAAACGATAAAGATTTCAAGCGATTGGCCCCAAATTCTTGCCACCCAATAAGTGTAAATGCAAATGGTCCACCATAGCGCCCGCGTTAATACCATAATTAACCACCAAGCGATACCCGTTATTGTGTAGATTTTTCTTGTGCGCAATTTCTCGGGCGGCTTTAAACATTTGGGAGACAATTGGCCAATCCTCTTCTTTAACATCTTCAATCGAAGAAATGTGTTTTCTGGGAATAATTAGAATATGCACAGGAGCATGGGCATGAATATCCCAAAAACCAACCACATTTTGGTCAGAATATTCAACTTCAGCCGGACTTTTATTGGCGGCAATTTGGCAAAAAATACATTTTTCAGGACCAGGATCTGGTAAATTATCCATTATTCCTCCAAAATTTAATTCTAATTTAAATATAACACTAATATAAAATTACTTAAAGCTTAGAATCAGGGAGAATATTATTCAAAATTTGTTCGGCTTCATTTTGCGAACAAAATCTGGGTTGTTGATAATTCTCAATATACACCGGAATTATTTGAAATGATTTTATTTGATTCGAAACAAACTCAAATTTAATTACCATGCCCTGTTTTGTTTGTTCTGACCACATTTGGTCAAAAACTAAATTACCCAAACTGTAAAAAATCATTTTACCATGATAATTTTCAAAAGTTTGTATGCGATGCGGGTGATGTCCAATCACTAAATCTGCGCCAAGATCAATGGTTTTTCGGGCAAAATCTTTTTGGTCGTCGCGCGGTAAATATTTATATTCTGTTCCGGCATGCATGGAGACGATAATAAATTCAGCTTTTTCATTTTTGGCATTTTTAATATCCAGAGCCAATGTGTTTAAATTCCATTTGGCAAAACCCGAGGAAGTCGCATCGGCAACGTAATTTTGGGGGGTTGAATCTACCCCTTCATAACTTAAAAAAGCTATTTTGGAGCCGTTAACGTCAATTAAGGTGGGTCTTCGGGCTTTAGTCAGGTTTGTACCCGCTCCAGAATAATTAATTTGATTTTCAGTCAAAAAATCCATGGTGTAGTTCATACCTTTTTTGCCTTGATTTCCAAAATGATTATTAGCCAATGACAAGACGTCAAAGCCGGCATATTTTAAGCCTGAAACAGCCTTAGGATCGGCTCCAAAAACCATGCCTTCAAAGATTTTTTGTCCTCCTTCAGCAAATGGAGATTCTAAATTTGCAAAAGCGACATCGGCTGAATAAAAAAGATTTTTAATTTTCAAAAACGGTAAATTCCAATTAGAAGCTTCGAGCATTTTTTTGCCAACATGACGCGCAAGCATAATATCTCCACCAGCAGCCATTGTCCAATTTTCCTTAGCGGTTTGATGTTTAAGATAATCTAATAATTTTTTTTGGTGAGTATTAGCAGTTTTTGAATAGAAATAAATAGTTTTAGTTTCAGCTTCCCAAGTATTATAATTTTTTTTAATATACGTTGGGTGATAATTTTTGGTAATTTCTTCGATTTTATCTAAACTAAAATTATCCTTTTGGGAAATAATTGCCATTTCTGCCATATTTTTATCGGAAATTAAAGAATATTGGACTTTATTGTCCTCATAAAATAATTTTATATGCGGCTTAAATTGGCTATCGAGAGCAGGTTCGAGATAAATCTTATCAATTTTTTTTAAGAAAGTTTTATTTTCGACTTGATTTAATGAGGTCGATTGGCTTTTATCCCAAACAATAAAAGAAATAACTGCTAAAAAAATTAATAATAAAAGATATTTGGCATTATTTTTCATATATTTAAATTTTAAAATTGCTTAGGTTGTAATTTTTGACGGGATAATTGATGTTTATAAATTGCAACAATAAGAATAATTATTCCGATCGTCATTATTATTAAACCCAACAAAGTTGGAAAATAGCAATAACTTGGGGTGAGACTCGAAATAATACTTGACGAACTATTTAGGGCAAGTCTCTGTCCCGATATCCAGCCGGTAAAACTAAAATACGGATTTGTGTATCTTAATAATTGACATGAATGAAATAGCGCCAAAGGATTATAATTATTCCACCAAAAACCAAGACCAAAGATAATAATCCCCCAAAAATACCAACTTTTTGATAGTTTTTTCATCATCCCCCTAAAATAAAAATTATTAATTATATAGAGTCGCCGGATCGATCCAACCCGTTAATTCTGATTTGGTTTGAACATATCCTCTCAAATCAAGTCGGTGATTAGACAATACAGCAAAATGTAAATGTCGCCTCTCCCCATCAGTTTCCAAACTATAACCTGTGCCTAAAACTGCTAATTGATCACTTTTTTTAGCTTTTAAGCCAACTTTTGGTAAAGAGCTTGGCCGAATATGGCCATATAAAACTGTGTGTGTTGCTCCATTTAACTGTATTTCGATCATGAAAACTCCTCCATAACCGGAGACGGTTCGCGATAAAACAACCTTTCCATCAGCGATCGCATAAACTGGTACGTCAGTAGTAATATCCTCATATTCGATGTCAACGCCGGTATGGAAGCCTGCAAATCTTTCTGGTTGAACCGGTGAGTTTTGCGAGGTGATATATTTTCCAAATGGTTTTTTGAAAAGGCGTTTTTTAAATTGATCAACTGGAAACACTAATCCATATTTGCTTTCTAAGGGTGGATTGGTGGTTTGGATATTGTTTGAATTAGAGTTTGTATTAGATTGATTATTTGATTTAGGTTTATTTTGCCAATATTTATATCCAAAATAACTAATTGTTCCCAAACCTATAATTAAAAAAATAACTATTATTATATATATTTTTTTCATTAAAAATTAACTATTTATGTTTAGTAATTTATTTTGGTGTTAAAAGAATAATGCCGGTTCTTTTAGGACAAAAAGCATTAAAAAAATTATCACGAAAACCTGTTTTTACCAGCTTGATATTATATGTAACGCCGCGCTTACATTGAATTAGTTTGTATTGTCGTGCAACTGGCAGTGAACCTGCATATCGATAGGTGGTAATACCCGGGTATTTCCAATAAACATTAACATTATTTTGATTAGTGGCGAACTCAAAATTACCATAAGTGGTTAAAACCGAAGCGAATAAATCGGGTTTGTATCGATATAAAAGATAATTACCTGCTGCTAAAAAAATTATTACCAAACCAATAATATAAAGCGTTTTCTTGTTCATATTTCCTCCTTATTTATTTTAAGTTAAAAACCTTCGATTAAAAATAAAATGCCAGCGACTATAATCGGCAACCCAAAAACTAATATTGGCATTAAATCCATTTGGTCAGGCATAACAATCATCATTGTAGTAGCAAAAATGCCCAGCATTAAAAATATTATCCCGCCAATTTTGGGTTTGCGCCAAGCGATAATTGTAAAAAATAAAATAACTAAATCTAAAGCTAAGAGCATTAAAAATCCACCCAAATTAAACCCCATAATACTTTCACCAATGGTAATAAAAAATAATAATAAAACTAAAAGCCCGGTAATAATTCTAGAGGTGAAGTAAACCATTTTATCCAAAATTCCTCCTATATTTTTATTAAAAACAAATTTTAAGGGATAAAGGGTTGGGTGCGCGTAATTAAAATTCTTAAAATCCAGGTTAAATTTAAAATTAAAGATAAAATCATCCACGGATAAGCGATATTTGAAGATACCCCAAAAGGTTTATTAATGATTTTTTCTCCTACCTGAGTTAGGCCAGAACAATCCGCCGCTGAACCGGGACAAATTTCAGCTTTGAGCTTATCGATTTCTTCTTGTAGGGCAATAGTATCTTTTGAGGTTGAAGTGAGCGATGCTGGTAAATATCTAATAATCGAATATGGGACATTAATATTATTGGTAATATAATTATCAACAATTTCAGTTACAGTTGATGGTCCAGCTTTGGTGGTGGCAAAGGTTTGCGCCAGCGACCAATCACTGGCATTATCATTTTGATCCCAGGTTCGAATTTTCCACCAATAAACAGTTTCATTGGATAGTGTCACCGGGGCAATGGCAGAACTATTGGCGCTGGTAGTTTTTGCAGAATCCCAAAGATCGCCCACATTATTATTAATATTAGCTTGTGTCGAGGCTAATATTACTTGATATGCGTCTTGCGTATCACTGGTATCAGCATCTTGAAATGTCCAAGAAAGTGTGGGAGTTAAGGAAGTACCGGCCGGATTGGTACGATTTTCAGCTTTTAGAGAGGTTAGGGTCGGATTTGTGCCGGGATATAATTTATATTGGTAAAGACGAGGGGCATTCACGGCTTTGGTGAAATAGAACTTGAGTTTGATGTTGCCAGTAATGGATTTAAGCGAGGTATTGCCGTTCCAGCTGGCTTTGACCGACGTGCCGGGAGTGGTGATGGCATCAGCTTCAGCTTGAGTAAAGCCGGCAATGGGATTGCCAGCGGCATCTAAAACCTCGGCTTTAATGTTATCGCCACCGCCTACTTGATCTAGATTAAGGTTAAGTTCATTCCAGCCGGTGGCTGGTTTGACAATTTCTACGGTGTTCATCGAGCCGGAGGCCTGGCCCGCCGATAAACTCATCCATTCGAAACCATCGAGACGGGCAGTGGCAGTGCCGGTGTTACCATTAGCAGCGACGTCCGTAGCCCGATAAAACAAATCAAAAATTCCGCTTTCTTCGTTAGGAATCATAAAGTGGAACCAAACCTTATTTGATTCCCAACTGCCACCGGCGCCAGTCATCGGATAAAACAGGCCTGGCTCCCACCAATAAGGGCTGCGAGAACGCACCACATACGGATTACCGGTAGAACCGGATTGTCCGCCAACTAAAATATAGTCATCAATATCCCGCTGTATTATTTGAACTTGCTCCATTGAAAACAAAAAGGTCGGCAAAGGCACATTGCCGGTTGGCCAAGTCGTAACATTATAAGGAGTAGCACCGGTATAGGTAACCATTTCGCGGTTAGTCATCGAGCCCGCGACATCAAGCTTTGATTGGCCATACATCATATATTTTTCATTAGCGTTTAAGCCGGTTGTTTTTGTGATGGCTACCGAATCGGGCAGTTCTCCCAACGGATTAAGATTGCCTCTTCTGCTCATTAGTAAAAGCGGATCTTGAGCATTGGGATAAATATCAAAAGTATCAGTCGGACTGGTGCCGCCAATCGCCAGTGCCACCCCCCCGTAATCGTCGTTGGCATACACCCGGTCGTTATAACAAGCATAAATATTAAAAATCATTTTATATAAACCGTCATCATCCAAAAATATGTTCGGGTCGGCAAATTCTCGGTTTCTTATATTTCCGGTGTCGATAAAGGGCGTGCCGTCCATCGTCAACTGCCCCGTGATCGGATAAGTACCCGAAAAACGATACCAGGCGTATGGCCCATTTGAAGTGCCATAATGTCCACCCCATCCTTGAAAAGTATTGCCGCTTCTAATACCGCTATATAAATAATTAGTGGCAACGCCTCCGGCTGGTAAAATCGGATTAGCGGGGTTTTTGGTAAAAGGGCTAGCTGAAGCTTGGGTTAATTCGACATTACTAAGAGCTTGCAAATTATCAGTATCAGGGAAAGAATCAGAAAGTGATTTTTTGCTGGCCGGGGCGGTCGGCCCCGCTAAAGACAACCGGTCAAGCTGAACCTTGCCGGCATTGCTATTAATCGTAATCTCAATCCTATTTTTGTAATCAACGGATGAAGTGCTACTTCCTGCCTGTTGGCCCAAAGTTTCTTTTGAATTTATCAATAAAAATCCTTCTCTAACAGTAGCATGGCGCTGGGCGTTAAAATAGATTTCGTCAAACATATAGTTTTGGCTGTCAATAGTCACCTGTGTTTTGCCGACATCCCTGGCGATGGCAAAATCACCCATCATTATCTTGTCAGTATAAATCTTAAAAGAGATTCCTCCGAGTAAATTAATAGGGGTAATGGCTTCTTGGGAAGTGTTATTAGTGTAACCCATCACCCGAACTTCGGCATATTCATTGGCCAAAAACCCGCTTAATTTGAGTTTAATAAAACCAACCAAAGGCATCTTTAA
>Ga0209324_10001079_pt1 | contig 18862 bp, 14 predicted proteins | sample Rifsed19ft3_FD_184015 | JGI IMG/M metagenome (GOLD analysis project Ga0209324, IMG submission 184015) | Soil microbial communities from Rifle, Colorado, USA - sediment 19ft 3 (version 2) | ecosystem: Environmental > Terrestrial > Deep subsurface > Rock core/Sediment | place: Rifle, Colorado...
AGTTTCGAACTTCTTTGCAAAGGGCACAAGCTTGCACAGGCAATGAATGGCAAATTGAAATCAATTGTAATTGGCGATGGAGTTGAAGAAATCGCTAAAGAAACGTTCAGGTACGGAGCTGATGAAGCATTGCTTGTTGAACATCCATCACTTAAAAATTACAGAACGCTTCCTTACAGCAGAATAATTAATGATCTTGTTAAAACTGTTGTTCCTCGTATTGTTCTTTTTGGTGCAACAGTAATTGGTAGAGACGTTGCGCCGAGAGTCGCTTCTCATACTAAAAGCGGCTTAACTGCGGATTGCACAGATCTCCAGGTATCGGATGTAAAATATCTCGGCAAAGATTATTCAAATCTTCTTCTTCAGATTCGTCCTGCATTTGGCGGAAATATAATTGCTACTATTATTACCCCTGATGTCTCGACTCAAATGGCAACGGTTAGGGAAGGAGTTATGGAATTAACTCCGCTTGAAAAACCGAATGAAATAAAAATTACACGTGTTGAATACAAACCAGACCCCATTGACGAGCTTGTTCAGATAATTGAGCAGCATAGAGAAAGTAACAAGGTTAATTTAAAAGCCGCACCAATAATTGTTGCAGGAGGTTACGGACTTAGCACAAAAGAAAATTTTAAATTAGTTGAAGAGCTTGCTAATACAATAGGAGGGGAGATTGCGGGAAGCCGTGCAGCAGTCGATGCAGGTTTTGTAACTCCGGACAGGCAGGTTGGTCAAACGGGGGTTACTGTTCGACCGAAACTTTACATAGCAATAGGAATATCCGGGGCAATTCAGCATCGTGCAGGAATGCAGGAATCAAATAAAATAATTGCAATCAATACGGATCCCGAAGCCCCTATTTTCGATATTGCGCATTACGGTATTGTTGGCGATGCAACGGAGGTTATTCCGGCTTTTATAGAAGCATATAAGCATAAATTGAAATAGGTTTTATTATGCCAAACTTTTTTACAGAAAATAATGATATTCAATTCTACTTTAATAATTTCGATATAAGAGAGATTGTTGAAATTGCAGAGGATAATTACAAGGATGCTGAAAGATATAATTACGCTCCCACTGATTATGAAGATGCTATAGAAAATTATAAAAAGGTTTTGGAGATAGTTGGAGATATTGCCGGTAATTTCATTGCAGAGCGTGCTGCAGAAGTAGATGATGAAGGTGCTTTGTTCAGTGATGGGAAAGTTTCTTATGCAAAAGGAACAAAGGAAAACCTAAGGCAGCTTGCACAGGCAGATTTAATGGGAATGATCTTTCCGCGGAAATATGGCGGTCTTAATTTCCCTTTCACAATGTATATGATGGCAGTTGAAATGGTTTCCCGTGCGGACGCTTCCCTGATGAATATTTTTGGTCTGCAGGATATTGCCGATACGATTAAAAAATTTGGTAACGAAGATCAAAGAATGGAATTTCTTCCCGGCTTTTGTACCGGAGACTATACCGGGGCAATGGCACTAACAGAACCTGACGCGGGAAGCGATTTGCAGGCTGTCAAGCTTCAGGCATATCAGGATGAAAAAGGAAACTGGTTTTTAAAGGGAGTTAAAAGATTTATCACTAACGGTAATGGTGATGTACTTCTTGTTCTTGCGCGCTCTGAAGCCGGAACAAAAGATGGACGGGGTTTAAGTATGTTTGTCTGTCACAAAGATGATACAATCAAAGTAAGAAGAATCGAGCATAAACTTGGAATTCATGGTTCACCAACCTGCGAGCTGCAGTTTAATAATACTTCATGTCAGCTTGTCGGTAACAGGAAATTCGGTTTGATAAAATATGTTTTCGATCTGATGTACAGGGCGAGGATGGGAGTTTCTGCACAGGCACTTGGGATTTCTCAATCTGCTTACGAAGAAGCATTGAAATATGCTAAAGCACGTGTGCAGTTTGGAAAAAGTATCTACAGCATACCAGTTGTTACAAATATGCTGATCGATATGCGGGTAACTCTTGAAGCTAACCGCGCATTATTTTATAGTACTGCACAGGTCGTTGATATTAAGGAAAAGATGGAGGAAAAAATTGAGAGGCTTAAAGAGGAAGGGAAATCATTCTCTGAAGAAAATATCAGATTAAAAAAATATTCTAAAGAAGCCGGACTCCTTACTCCCATGACAAAATATATCCTTACCGAATCAGCAAACAAAATAACTTTTGATGCACTTCAGATTCATGGCGGTACAGGTTATATGAGAGAATTCAGAGTAGAAAGGTTAGCACGTGACGCACGCATAACAAATATTTACGAAGGTACATCACAGCTCCAGATAGTGGCAGCAATTGGCGGAGTTATAAATGATATTCTTGCAGATAGATTTGATGAATGTGAAAAGAAAGAATACAAAGGTGGAGTTGGAAATCTTGTTAATCATTTGAAAGAAATAAGAGAGATTTACAAAGATTCCCTGAAATATATAGTTGAAAAGAAAGACCCTTCTTTCCAGGATGTTGCAGCAAAAGATTTAGTTGAACTTTACAGCTACATTCATATCGGTTACTTGTTATTGGATCAGGCAGAGATTGAAGCCAAAAAAGTTTTTGCTGCGAACAGGTATATTCTGAATTCATTAGCAAATGCAAGAAAAAATGCAGAATCAATTAAGGACGGATTGTTTAATGATATTCTTCATGCAGAAAAAATTTTAGTATAGCTTAAAAATATTATGTTGTCAGCCTGAGACAGTCGAAGGCTGACAGTCACACTTCGACCTGCTTCGACTGCGAAGCAAGCTCAGTGTGACAAGAATGAGAGATTTATTTTTTTAATCAAAAAAACGGGAACAGAGAGATGCAAAAACAAACAAAAACAAACGGTAAACACTTAAACTACTACCGCATCTACGATGATAAAGAAGTGTTGAACTATTTTAAATGCTCGCTTACTCATAAACAGATAGAAAGATATCTTAGGACTTATGAGAAGAAACACAATAAATACTTTAACCCGGAGTTTATTGAGTTTCTTAAAAAATACGATAATAAAGCCGAGCTGATAAAAGTTGAGGATGTTACTTACTAATATCGCTCAAACTGCAATAGCTCTTTCTTCATTTACTTCAAATGTGGATTTAAGGTAAGCATTCGGGTCATGATCTATCGCTTCTTTTGGAAGCCAATTCCAGAGCGTTCCAAGATTCTTCTTTATCTGGTCTTTATAGAATTGAGGTAGTTCGGTTGTTTCTCCTTCAAAATAATCTCTGAATTGCTTATCAGTACTCAGTAACCTGCGAACTTCAATATTATATTTAACCCTTCCAAAACCTTCTGCGGATATTGCCCTTACAACATTCATCCATTTCGGGATCATAGTTTTGTTCGCTCTTAGACGATTAAAAATTGCTTTCCACGAAAAAGTATATTTTCCAAGATCAATTACGTTGTCATAAAATTCTATCCAGGAATAATTCATCGGTTTTACATTCATTGCATGATTATTATTGAGAAACTGGAAAGGAAAAGGTAAAACACGGTTAGCTCTTTGATATTCAAGATTAAGAGGTGCTGCCTGTCCAAAAGAAGTTAGCAGTGAATAACCGGGAAAGGCACCGGGAGATAAATCTACAAACCGTTTTGTCAGTTCAAAAGGTTCCGACCCTTCATCTGAATCTAAACCGAGCACAAAATTGGTCTGGATGTAAGGTGTATATCGAAGGATCATATTCACATGTTCGGAAACTTCTTTTACTTTATCCATTCCCTGCTTTTGTCCTGTCTTTGATTTATTCCCTAGATCATACCAGGATTCTATTCCGGGAAGAAGTGCACCGAACCCGTTTCGTTTAAGCCGTTGAAGATGTTTTTCAGATAATAGTGAAAGACTGCTTTCCGCAATAAAATCAATACTGTTCGGCGGAACAGCATCCTCAATAGCATCCATATAATCATCAAACTTAACTCCGAAATTCGGATCGTGCCAGCCCACCATCGGGCGTTTAAATTTTGTCAGGAGAAAAGAGAGATCATCTTTCATTACCTGGAAATCAAGAGTCTGGTAAGGAATTACTGAATCAATGCAAAAACTGCATGTGTAGGGGCATCCAAGGCTTCCGATCATTGGAACCATTTTAATAATCGGAGCTTTTCGTAAAGTTTTGTCTATAAATTTCCAGCGTTCACGAATTCCCGGCAGAGATTCCGGCTGTTTGTTTGCTGATAAATATAACCCGATAGGCTTTTGAGATGAACAATCCTGTAAAATTTCTTTAATTATAGATTTGTTTGTGAATCCCACAACATAATCGAAATATTTTTGTGCATCCTGTGGATAACATCGTGCGTGAGGTCCTCCGAGAACCGTAACTGCACCTTTGGACTGAAAAAGATTGCTCAGTGCATAAGCTGTTTGAGCAGCTTCAGTAAAGGCTCCGATAAAAACAATATCTACATTCTGCGGTAATTCATTAACAAGGTTTTCAAATCCTGTATAGCAAACATATGATACCTCGTGTCCTTCTTCTTCACACCATACAGCTAAAACCTGGGGCATAATAGCTGCAAAATTGGCATTCATAATACGTGCAAATAATGCTTTTGTAGGTCCCTTGGTTACAAGGTCAATAATTCCAATTCTGAGTTTTCGGATAACATAACTCCTATTCTTTAATAGATTAAGAAATTCTAACTAAATACACCTCCGCACTTTACCTTAGAATACAAAGATACCAAAGATGTCTTCAAAATGTAATAGCTCCCAAAGATGAAAAAGGGATTAATTCTTTAGAATGAGCATCTGCTGCAGAATCAGTTAGTAATTGTTGAAATATTTTTAGCAATAGTTTTTAAGATTCCACCTGTATAAGTATAATTAGCTATCTCCAAACGTGTATGCAGTGTAAGCTTTTCCATAATGTTGTGAATATGGCTTCTGATAGTATAGGTTGAAACATGGAGTTTTTGCCCGATTTCTTTATTGCTTAATCCATCTGCAATATGTTCAATAACTTCACGTTCGCGTCTGGTCATCCTGATTGCATCTTTCAATTTTACTTTTCCCCCTTTGACAGCATGTTCGACAATCTGTGAAAAGAGAGAATCAGTCAATATGGGAGGGAGTACTTTGAATCCTTCAGCAACCGATTTAATCGTTACAAGAAAATCATCGAGTGTAGCATCTTTCAGGATAAAACCGGATGCGCCTGCTTTTACGTATTGAAGTATATCAGCTTGCACAGGTGCAAGATCCATTATAATAACATTAGTTTTGGGAAATTCCTTTTTTACCATTTCAATTACATGCAGACTATTCTGGTTCCGTAATCCTAAATCTAATAGAATAACATTCGGTTTCAATTTATGAATCTTCAGAACTGTATTTTCATTGTTCCCGGAAGTAGAAACTATTTTGATATCTGCCTGGTTTTTAAGGATAGCCAGTATTCCCTCGCGTAATAGTCGGTTATCTTCAATCAAAAGTAGCCTGATTTTTTTCATGATAAATTTTCAGAATATATTTTTCTTAAAAGCATTTAGCTTAAAAACTCTTTTTTATGTGTATTAAAAGCTTACCGGATATTTACAATAAAACCAATAGTGCAACAGGATGAAAAAAGAATTACATCTTAGGGATGAAATTCCAGTGAGAGATCCGATGAGAGTAGCTTTTTAAATTAATATTGGTTAAAGCCTAATCTTTTGTTTAGCCTGATCTTTAAAAGATTCAGCCTTTTAATTTTTTTAAGCAGGAAGCTCAGGAGGGCAGTCATCAAAAGTATCTCGATAAAGCCGGTAATTGTGTAAGGGACTAATAATCCTAATGACCATAAGAGCAGAAGACAAAGACCAATAATATGAAACACGAAAATTCCTTTTCTATATTTAAAAAATCGTATCAAAACGCCTTTTCTTAAATAAATTGTTTTTGAAATTGACTAATCAAGGTTAATATGAAACTAGTGAAGAACAAATCGTACAAAGGGATGAAAAAGGAACTACTTCTTTTAGTTTGGATTAGCCATAAACAAAGATCCATCAAGCTTTAAAATAAAAAAGGGTGCCCGAAGACACCCTTCAATTATATTAAGGTTATCTTACTTAATTCGTTTGAACTCAATTCGTCTGTTTAACCTTTTGTTTTCAGGAGTGTCATTTGCAACTCTCGGACTCTCTTCTCCATAACCAACAGCAGTTATTCTGTCAGCAGAGATTCCTTTTGCAACAAGCCATCCTTTAACAGATTCAGCTCTGCGCTGCGAAAGTTTTTGATTTGAACTATTGCTGCCAACATTATCTGTATGACCGCTTATCTCAACTGAAATATCAGGATAGGTCTGTAATGTCTTAAAAGCATCCATCAGAACCTTTTCCGATTCAGGAGTAACATTAGATTTGTTGGTCTCAAAGGTAATGCCTTCAAGAACTATAGGCACACCGATCTTAACTATATCATCATCGGCGTTAAGCGGGTCTGTGCCGCGTGTAACTTCTGTATAATCATCAACCGTACCACCATCTGTATCTATGTTTAATGGATTGGTTTTATACTTTAAGACTTCTTCATAGTCATTTAAACCATCGCCGTCTGTATCAGCAATTAAAGGATTGGTTTTGTAATTGTTGATTTCGTCGGCATCGTTTAAGCCGTCTTTATCTGTATCAGCAACTATAGGATCGGTCTTGCTTGAAACAACTTCGTAACCGTCATTTAAACCGTCTTTATCTGTATCAGCAACTATAGGATTGGTCTTGTAATTGTTAAGTTCTTCGCCATCATTTAAACCGTCTTTATCCGTATCAGCAACTAAAGGATCGGTTTTTGTTGATTTAACTTCTTCAGCATCGCTTAAACCATCTTCATCTGTATCTGTTTGTAATGGGTTTGTGCTATAGGTTAAATATTCTTCGCCATCCTTTAATCCATCACCGTCTGTGTCAGGATTTTTTGCATCTGTTCCGATTTTTTCTTCGTCACATTTGCCAAGCCCGTCATTATCTTTGTCAGCTTCGCAGCTCTCCCTGACAAAGGATATACCTAATGATGCATTATAATATGAATCCCAGACATCAGCATTACCGCTCTTATAACCATCAAGATCATATGAGGAGGTTATAGCTCCACCGAGAGCAAAATCAAGCAGAACATTATCAGAAAGTGCAAATTCAGAGCCCAAGCCAACAGGAAAAATTGCAACCCAGCCATTCTCTTTTGTTGATCCATTTGGATTAATAGTGGGTTTAGTATTAATACTAAAACTCATAGCGCCACCACCTATATAGGCATAAGGATTCCATCCACTTACATCGAATGGACTCACCCGGAATCTTATACTTACCGGGATTATTGTGCTTTCGTATTCACCAAAGGTTCTAGTGGCGTCAGCAAAATATGCCTTGCCGGCATATTTTCCGTAACCAGCGTTTAGTGACAATTCGAATGCTTCTGTTAATTTAAAAGCAAAGAAACCTTCTCCTAGCCAGGAAGCTTTGAACCAATCGAATGAAGTATTGTTGTTTCCACTAAGTCCAAGATTTGCGAAATCATTTTCCGGAAACAATATGCTTCCGCTAAAACCGAATTTGGTTTCCCAATCTTTAAACTGTGCTTGAGTTGGTTGACTTATTGTAGCCAAACCAACGAAGACTAGTAAGTAAATTAGTTTTTTCATTTTTTCCTCATTGTGTTAATAAAATAGTAACAAGGAGTTTCCTTATTATTACAGCTTTTTCAAGAATTAATTGCCTGTTTGTTGTGTGCGGTTTGTATTTGAAAATTTCTAAACAATCATATTTATGGTCACACTACAAGCTATGATAAGGTGTAAGGCAAAACAATGGTACAAAAGGATGGAAAAGTAGTTAGTCCTTTGGGGGTAGAACAATTTTATTTTTTGTGGATTATTTTTGTGCGATGCATAGCTTTTTTTTCTACGGAAGTATTCTTCAATAACTGTTGTATGATCTCCGGGCAATGCATTACTTTCAATGGAGATTAAAGTGCACGCCGTCCGCTAATTACTCTAACCAAGACCATTATAATTGCAATTACCAGAAGAATGTGTATAACACCACCCATAGTGTAAGAAGTTAGGAATCCGAGTAACCACAAAACTATAAGAACAACCGCGATTGTGTATAACATATTAGGTATCCTTTCCATTTAAATTTCTACGTTAAATTTTTATGTTAAGGTATGAAGAAAAATAAGGGGGTTCAATCAGACGAAGGGATGAAAAAGGAACTATATCGTTTGGAGGAGTAAAATAAACGCAGTTATACTTTCTCGAAAAAAATTAAAAAATATTCATAATAAACTCCCGATAGCAATAAGACCGGAGATAATTATAAACACACCTGCAATTTTGTTAACCCATCGCAGCCCTACTAAGTCCAGCTTCTTTCTAAAAAGTGCAACACCGGAACTAAGAAACAGAAACCATAAACATGAACCAATAAAAACTCCTGCAACCAAAGCTGATGCAGAAAAATAACCGGGGTCACTTCCTAAACCGAGAGCCGCAAATACTGCAATAAAAGCAAAGATGGTTAAAGGATTAGTAAGTGTGAGAAGCATAGTATAGAAGTATGATATGAGCATTCTACTGCCCTGTTTATGAAACTTAGGCTCAGCAGGTTCGGTACGAAACGTTTTTACACCCAGGATAAGAAGAAGCGCGCCACCAATCAGTCGTATCCATATTCTTTGACTAATTAAAGTATTGGAAATAACCGAAAGTCCGAATGCAGCAACACAACCATAGAGCAAATCTGAAGTAGCAGCTCCAAGACCGATAATAAGTCCACGTAACTGTCCTTCGCCGAGAGTTTTGCGAATACATAATATTCCAATGGGCCCGAGGGGTACCGCCATCGCGAAACCAATGAAGATTCCCTTAAGAAAAATAGTAAATTCCATTTTATAATCTTTCAATCAGGATTTAACATTCCTTATTTAAAATTATTTATCAATTCCTACGGACTCAATAACTATATAATAGCTTCCTGAAAAACAATACAAGATAATTTTTCATTTGGTTATCAAACAACTTTCAATAAACTTATCTTATCTTCAGTCTGGTTAGTTTGATGATCGTATCTGTTAAGCTCTTAATTGTGGGTTTCGTTTTTTCTTCCCCTTCACGTTTGCCGGGACCGTGATATACTAACGCTTTCATATAATTCTTTACTTTTATGAACTATGTTGTTCAAGCCAGTTAAGCATCCCTGCGAATTAACTATCACGTAAGCCTTATTAGTATAATTCACCAAAATTAGTTAGCTATTGGATGCATGCAGCTAATCAATTCACTTACTTCAACGGTTGCTAAACCGGACATGATATCAGACATTGCATAGGGAATAACCAACGTGTTATTATGGATAAGCGAACCGCAACTGTAAACTACATTGGGTACATAACCTTCACGCTCACCCTCACGCGGGGTGATTAGTGGTTCCTTAAGACGTCCAATTATTTTTTCCGGATTCTCAAGATCAAGAAGTATTGCACCGATACAATACTGCCGCATAGGGCCGACACCATGCGTGAGTACCAGCCAGCCTTCGCTGGTTTCAAGTGGTGAACCGCAGTTGCCGATCTGAATGAATTCCCAAGGCTTGATGGGCTTCTGGATGATTTTAGACTCCTGCCAGAAATGTAGATGATCGGAAAACATTATACGGTTGTTCTCGCCGTCCTGGCGGGAGAGCATAACATACTTACCGTTAATCATACGCGGAAAAAGTGCCATGCCCTTGTTCTGAACCGCTTGGCCGTTCAAAGTAATAATATTAAAAGTTATAAAATCTTTTGTTTTTATTATTTGAGGTAGAATACTAAAGCCGTTGTAAGCTGTATAGGTTGCATAATATGTAGATTCACCATTATCATCAAAAAATTGGACAAACCTCGCGTCTTCTATGCCGCTCTTTTCAATTGTAGAGGTAGGAAATATCACGCGCTCGGATATTCCGTATTCGGTGTGGAATTTTATTTCATAATTGGATTTAGCCAGCCAGTATATGATTCTGATTGTTTTACTGTCGGTGGGAAAGTCCGGATTCGCTTTAAGCTCGGTAATTCTTTCTTTGAGATTGTTATAACTAAACTCATCCGACAATTGATCGAGAACCCGGCTTGTTGTCTCGTTACACGCGTTCATTTCATTCAGCTTGAGCTGGAAAAGATGGCGATCATAAAAAGGGTTAAGCTGGATATTAGGAGTTTCGACAAATTCACTTACGGGATCAAAAATAAACGAATTAGTGTTATCAATAATTCCGCTGCGAAAGCTAATGGATGAAATATGACCTTCCCCTATAGAGCGAAGGCTCATGATAAAACGAAGGCTGCCACCAGGAACATTAGTTTGATCAGGATGCGGTACAATAGAGGGGTTGAAAAGCCCCGCAGATTCAACCGAGTATTCCATTGTAAAATAGGCACCAATGAGCATTTTTTTTGTTTCGTTCAGCTCCTCACCACGGGGAATATATTCGGCTACCGCATCATAGTGGTTTTTTAACACACGAGTGATATCCCTGTGACGATCAAAAAATTCGAAATGAATTCTTTCCATTAATTTCTTCGCTTCGTTTTTATTGAGACTCAGTATCCGATTAATGATTTTTGGGGTTCGGGAATTTTCAGGAACATAAAGACGTGTTATAACGCGGGATATGTCACGATTAATTTTAGTCTTTTTCCTTCTAACTTGTGGTTTGCTATGTTTTTTAGCGTCCATATCTTAGTCTTATTTAATTGGTTTATATTTTAGGCCTTATGTCAACAGTTTGCTCTTCGGTGTCGATTTTAAATTCTTCTATATTCTCGAAAAAATGATTATATAATTTCATAAAATTTAATTAGGGTATTCTTGATTTAAAAATACGGTTATGATATTTAGTGTCCGGTTACAATGGCGACCTTGAATCCGACAGACAAAGTTGGACTAAGTCGTCAATCACTGCTGTACCACAGCACATTACTGTATCAGCACCGCCCCAATATATCTTTACCGTACCATCGTCTTCAGGAACAGCCCCACAGGTAAAAACAACATTAGGTACATAGCCGCTCACTTCCCAGGTATCTTCTGGCTGCAATATCCATTGATCGGAAACTCCAATGATTTTCGCTGGATCATTTAGATCGTGCAAGGCAACACCAAGGCGATATACTGCCCCAGCCATTGTCTTAAAAACTCCATGGTAAATATGCAGCCAGCCCTTGTCGGTTTTGAAGGGCGGTGCACCGGGCCCGATTTTCAGTTCATCCCAATGATATGGAACCGGCTTCATAATCACCCGGGAATCCCCCCAGTGAATCAGGTCTGGGGAATAGGAAATCCAGATAGACCAGGGTGAAATTTCGGAATGCGGACGGTCAAGGCGTGCATATTTTCCACCAAACTTTTGAGGAAAAATTACGACGTTGCGAAGGTCGGCCTGGGTTATAAGAGCAATCCGTTCAACTTTTTCAAAATCACTGGTATGTGCAAGGGCAATCCGAACACCGTGACGGGAATATGCGCTATATGTAAGCAGGTAGTCATCCTCTACTGGGCAGATTCTGAGGTCTTCGACCCCGAACTCTTCATATTCTGCAAATTTATTGTCGGTTGCCGGTGTAAGAAAAGGTTTGGGATGAACCGTAAAGGAAAAACCATCATCACTGTCGGCTCTACCTATAATAGAGCGTCCGTTGTATTGATGCGATCTAAAAAGCATTATGTAATTACCATTGTGCTTAACCACCCCAGCATTGTGGACAGTGGCTACCGGATAGGGCACATCGTCTTTTGTGAGTATAGGATTTTTATCGTAACGTTTTATAATGGGATCTTGATTAGTCATATTCATTTTCGGTATTTCTTTTCTCATTTCAAGAATCATTCCATAGACCTGAATATATTCTTCAACCATGCGGTTGATTGTGAAATATTGTTCAACACGATGGCGGCAATATGCTCGGTTAATATCTTTTACGCGTGCAACAGCGGCTATTGCTTCACTTACCGTATTTACGAGAAAACCGCTCTTGCCGTTTTCAATAAGTTCGGGCATGCTTCCCCTGTTAAAAGCGATCACCGGAGTACCGCAAGCCATAGATTCTATAACGGTCAGACCAAATGGTTCATTGAAATTTATGGGATGTAGAAGTGCAGATGCCTTACCGAGAAGTTGATTGCGCTGAACCGGTCCGGCACTTCCGACAAAAACAACATTTTTGCCGTCGAGATACGGTACAATATACTTGTTATAGTATGCTTCATCCTGAATGATTCCCGCTAATATCAGCTTTTTGTTACAAGCCGTGGCAATTTCAATAGCCTCTTTGGTTCCTTTGTCATGGTGAATGCGTCCGAAAAAGATTAAATATTCATCCGGCTCAGGCTGAAAATCAAACTGATTTATATCTATGCCGTGATGGATGGTTTTAATATAGTCAAGATCCGGCGATCGATCAGCATCGCTGATGGAAACATAGAGTACTTTGCCGTTGTATTTTTTATAAACCGGCAGAATCCCAGGCGATGAAAATCCGTGAATGGTGGTAACTACCGGGGTAGTGATTAGACCGGTATATGTCAAAGGTAAAAAGTCAAAATTATTATGGATAATGTCAAACTCTTCAGCATGTTCAAAGAGTTCTGAAATGTGCAGGCACTCCCAAACTTTTGGTATAATGGAGAGATCTTCTTCATAGCCCCGCGCGCAAACAGAATACAGTTTGCCACTGGTTTCAGAATCACCGGTCGCAAAAAGGGTAACTTGATGACCTCGCGATACCAACCCCTCGGTCAAAAGAGATACTACGCTTTCCCACGGGCCATAATGTCGCGGCGGTGTGCGCCAGGCAATGGGCGAGAGCATGGCAATGTGCATAAATATTCCTTTTGTTAATCGGTTTTCTGTGACGACGGCTGGTTTAAAATCTTGTCGGCATTAAGCTTTTGCAATGGTTGAATCGGATTCAGTTTATGACGATGAAAAATTTCCGGATGCTTATTGTTCATTTTACTAATGCCTCTATAGATAAATGTGACTGTTTAGCCAAACGCAACTCCAACAATGACTGGAGAAAGGATAGTGTAGATTCCGCTCCCTGATTCTCATTCGCACGGTCGGGATGCAAACCGTCTCTACAACCTCCGGTTGTAGGATCGTAGATGGGAAGATTTAAATCGTTACGTCCGAGGAACCACTCAAATGCGCGATGAGCCTCTTTGTTCCAATGTTTATCCCCGGTAATTCTAAAAGCTTCGAGACAAGCAGATACCATGGCTTGAGCTTCAACCGGTTGTTGATCGAAACGGGCACGTTCGCCCCCATGCTGATAAAAACCGTTAGAACCGATCGGAACAAAATGCCCTGCACTTGCACGCTGCAAATCGGCAAGCCAAATTAACGACTCCAACCCGGCATCAGTCATAGCTATGTTAGGAATTGATTTGCCGCACGTGAGTAAAGCATGGGGCAAGGCAGCGTTGCAATATGAAAGCGATTTTTCGTACCAGCGCCAGTGTTCGGAACGATTATTTTGATATAATGTTAGAAGCCGTCCTGCCAATTCATCCCGCACCTGGCCTGCCCTGCGGTCACCGGCAAATTTTTGTGAATATTCATAAATGCCGATGAGAGCAAATGCCCAGGCGCGCGGACTGGTAGTTAGGAGAATGGCGGGTAAGGTTTGTTCGAATAGCCAGCCTGCCATACTGTTGAGTGTCGGTGTATTGGAATGACTTAATACAGTTCCTAACGCCAAAAGTGCACGACCATGACTGTCGTCTGACCCGGAATTTTCCAACCAATTACGCTGATAATCCATAAAATTTCGAAAACGTTTAGTTTGTTCGTTAAAAGCAAATCCAAGAAAAGCAAGATAGCGGGAAGCCAACCCCAGGCTTTCAATGATACCCAGTTCATCTAAGAGAATACTAACTAGAAGAGCCCGGGCATTGTCGTCTGTGGTATAGCCATGAGAATAATTAGGCACAGTAAAAAGAGCATGTTGAAACATGCCGGTTTCATCTGTCATGTTTTGTAAGTGATCCAATTTTAGCGGAGGTAGTTCACCCGGAAATTTATCAAGTGCTTTAGCTATAAATCCAGGTGGGATATAATGGCGGCGCTCTGCCCGTGCACGTTTAAAACTTTCCATATATCGCTGTGCTACCTCGGACCAAACCATCGCCCGTCCAAACATATAAGCGCGTTTGCGCATTGCATGCCGTTCGGCTTCATTGTCCAATAAGTTGATAACTTGCTCGGCTAAAGCTGCAGGATTGCGAAATGGTACCAGAACACCTCTTCCATCCGAAAGAATCTCTTGCGCGTACCAATAGGGTGTAGAAATAATAGCTTTACCCGCTCCTAATGTATAAGCCAAAGTTCCTGATGTTATCTGTGCTTCGCTGAGATACGGTGTAATATAAATATCTGCAGCGCTTATGAACTCAATAAGTTCTTCGGAACTAACAAAACGGTTGTAAAAGATAATATTGCTTTCTACACCTTTCTGCTGAGCAAGCCATTGTAAAGATAATCGGTATGTTTCCCCTTCATGTTGAATTACATGAGGATGTGTTGCGCCAACAATGATATAAACAGTGTCGGGATAACGGGCAACAATATCGGGTAGTGCGGATATAACAGTTTCAATTCCCTTATTTGAAGAGAGTAATCCAAAACTTAGCAAAACGAATTTTCCCTCTACACCAAATAAATCTTTATTAAAACTCGGATCGACAAATGAAACATCCGGTATCCCATGTGGAATGATATCGACTTTTTCCAAAGACACATGATAAACATCACCAAGAAATTCAGAACCACGTTCACTCATAACAACCAAGCGATCAGATAATGCCGCAACTTCTTCCAATACGCGCCGTTGATCAGGATTAGGGTTTTTTAGTATTGTGTGCAAGGTTGTAACGATAGGCATACGCAATCTTTTCAAGAGTGCCAGAATGTGGCTTCCTGCTTTTCCTCCGAATATTCCATACTCGAATTGCAGACTAACAAGGTCGACATTATTGATATTTAAAAAGTCCGAAGCTCTCAGATAAGAATCGATATCATTCTCCGTGATTTCAAATCGTACCCGGCTTGGATATGCATAACCGGTTAGCAAATCATTGACCGGCAGGGCAATACATGTGGTATCGGTATACTTTTTTGCAATAGCTTCGCACAAATCGGTAGTAAACGTCGCTATACCACACTGACGTGGCAAATAATTACCTATAAAGGCAATCCTGTTAATTAATGAATTAGTAATCACAAATTTTTTTTCAGTTTAAAGAGTAACGGCTTTATTGCTAATTGAATTTTTGATCGAGTAATCCTTTGTGATCCTTTTCGTTTTTCTTTTCTCTTTTAGCGGCTTTTTTTTCCTTCATTGTTTTCTGTGGTTCTTTCTTCGAACTTTTTTTAGTGTTCTGTCCTTTACTCATGATTTTTTCTCCTTTCGATTAGGAAAGCTTTTATTAATTCTTTTCTATTTTTGAGAGATACTGTAGGAAGGTACAAAGATATACCCTTGGAATAAATCCTACGAAAGGATGAAAAGTGGACTACATCCTTGCAGGTTCAGACGTTTTAATAATTCAAAAAGGGCTGTTAGATATTTTCCTGAAGTGAAAACCATAAATAGTAAACAAGATTGCTAAAGTAAAAAGCTTTGGTTTGCAGAACAGCGACCAGAAAAATAATTTCCAGTAGTACACTCTTTCTTCACCGATAACTCCTAACCTGAATATTGATCTGAATAAAGCAAGTATATAATTAGGATTAAAATGAAAAACTTTCTTATTCTTCGGTTCAAAGTCTTTTATGAAACGTGTTACCCGTTCATAATAATGTTTGGGTGAATAGATTTTTTTCAGGATTTTTTTATATCCATCGAGAAGCGCTTTCGAGTCCATCCGCGGAATAAAGTTCATTGAAAAATCGGTGTTACTCCCTGTAAAATCTTTAAGCATTCTTCCTTCGCTTTCTAATCTTTTCTGCAACTTCGTTCCTTTTGGAGCGTTTAATAATCCGACCATTGCAGTTACTATTCCGCTTTCCTGTATAAAGTTAGTAAGCTTTTCAAAAATTGAAGGCGGATCATTATCAAACCCTACAATAAATCCTCCCTGTACTTCCAAGCCAGCCCGTTGAATTTTCTTTACACTTGAGATCAGATCACGGTTCCTGTTCTGAGTTTTATTACACTCAATCAGGCTCTCTTCATTCGGAGACTCGATTCCAATAAACACAGCCTCAAATCCTGCTTTCACCATCAATTGCATCAATTCATCATCATCTGCAAGATTAATTGATGCTTCCGTATTCAGGTAAAAAGGATTTTTTCTTCTCTCCATCCATCCGGCTATTGCAGGAAGAATTTCCTTTTTCAGTTTTCCTTTATTGCCGATAAAATTATCATCAACAAAGAAAACCGGACCTCTCCATCCTGTAAAATATAATTCATCCAATTCTGCAATAACCTGTTCTTTAGTTTTTGTTCGCGGTTTCCTTCCATAAAGAACTGTAATATCACAGAACTCACAATCATAAGGGCATCCCCTTGAATATTGAAGATTCATAGAAGTATAATTCTTCGTTGGTACAATTTCCCAAAGAGGTAAAGGTGTAGTTGCTATGTCTGCCCAGTTTTCTGAAGTGTACTTTTGTTTTGGTTTCCCATCATTCAGGTCATTAAGAAATTGCGGCAGTGTAATCTCGGCTTCATTGAGAATCAAATGATCAACGTTTTTGTAATATTCCGGACTGCTTGTAAATAAGGGTCCGCCGGCTACAATTTTTGTGTTTAATTTTTTACATCTTTGTATAACCTGGTTTGCAGATTCACCTTGAATTGACATCGCACTGATGAAAACATAATCCGCCCAAAGAATATCATCGTCCATCAATTGATCTACATTCATGTCAATCAGTTTTTTATTCCAATTTACGGGCAACATTGCGGCAATTGTTAAAAGTCCTAACGGGGGAAAACTTGCTTTCTTTGATACAAACTTCAAAGCATGTTTAAAACTCCAGAACGTGTCCGGATACATCGGATAAACCAAAAGTATATTCATTTATTACTCCCTGAACCTAATAAGTATTTGCGGGAATTTTAGATTTTGCTCTAAGTATATTATCAACTATTAGCAATTAAATCAATCATTCTTAGGGATGAAAAGAGAACTACATCTGTTAGATGAGAAAACTAATCGTCAATCAGGGAAATGGTATCAGCTATGCCCGTAAAATCCTCAGTAGTATGAGCATATTTTGCAATCTGAACGCGGGTATGCAATGCAAGTTTCTCAAGAATGTTATGAACATGACTTTTCACAGTATAAGTTGAAAGGTGGAGATTTTGTGCAATCTCCTTATTTGTTAAACCATCTGCGATTAATCCAATAACCTGCTTTTCACGTTTTGTCATCCGTACCGATTTAATCAGGCTGAATTTCTTTGTCCCGTTTATTGCATGTTCAATAATCTGGGAGAAAAGCGAATCAGTAAGGTGAGGCGGCAAAATTTTATTCCCCTTGGCTACAGACCTGATTGTTTTTAGGAAATCACTGACCGTTGCATCTTTAAGTATAAATCCTGAAACACCTGCCTGTACAAATTCAAGGATTTCTTCATGTACAGGGACAAGGTCCATTACAATTATCTTTGTTCCCGAAAAATTTTTCTTAACAGCTTTAACAAGTTGTAAACTATTCTGATTTCGTAAACCCAGGTCAAGTAGTGCTACGTTAGGCTTTAATGTATTTATTTTGTGAAGAATGTTTTCACTTGTTCCAAGTGCAGCTACTACTTTCATATCATATTGCTCTTTTATCATAGCCGCGATTCCCTCGCGCAGAAGGCGATTGTCTTCAATAACCATTAAGGTGATTTTTTTCATTGAAACAATATTCTTTTTAAGTATAAATTTACCTTTATAAATAAAAAAGTCAGAATAAAAATAAAAAACCGGCTAAATTTATACAAGTATTTGAAAGATTCTGGACGCTTAGAGCAAGATGGTGAGATTGAGTTGAAAAGCAGAATATATCTCGTATTAACTTCAGAAAACAACTCCTGATACAGTTTTCCTCTTTGGGAGGGCAGGAGTAAGATTTTTTATTTTAAAATTTCATCAATCCTTTTTAATTCATCATTACTGAAATTCAAATTTTGTAAAGCGCCGATTGCATCTTCAATTTGCGATACTTTACTTGCACCAATAAGTGCTGTTGTAACCACAGGTTGTCTTAAGACCCAGGCTAATGACATTTGAGCCAAAGATTGATTTCTTTCTTTTGCAAGATCGTTCAGTTTTCTAACCTTAGCTAACTTGGCTTCCGTAACGTTATCACTATTAAAGAAACGAATATATTCTTTACCTGCTCTGGAGTCTGAGGGAATATCTTTTAAATATTTATCTGTAAGAAGTCCCTGCGCTAAAGGAGAAAATACAATGCTGCCAACCCCTTCTTCTTTAAGAACATCAAGCAAACCTTGCTCGATCCATCTATCAAACATATTGTAATTCGGCTGATGAATTAATAAAGGCGTTCCCAGTGAACGTAGAATTTGTGCTGCTTGTTTTGTGCCTTCCGGTTTGTACTGAGAAATTCCAGCATACAATGCTCTGCCACTTCTCACTATATAATCGAGTGCACCCATTGTTTCTTCAAGGGGAGTTTCAGGATCGGGACGGTGATGATAAAAGATATCAACATAATTGAGTCCCATTCTCTTTAAGCTTTGATCGAGACTTGCAATTAAATATTTCCTTGATCCAAAATTGCCGTAAGGTCCGGGCCACATATCCCATCCTGCCTTGGAAGAAATAATTAATTCATCACGGTAAGGTTTTAAATCTTTTTGGAAGATTCGT
>Ga0209324_10001081_pt1 | contig 18842 bp, 16 predicted proteins | sample Rifsed19ft3_FD_184015 | JGI IMG/M metagenome (GOLD analysis project Ga0209324, IMG submission 184015) | Soil microbial communities from Rifle, Colorado, USA - sediment 19ft 3 (version 2) | ecosystem: Environmental > Terrestrial > Deep subsurface > Rock core/Sediment | place: Rifle, Colorado...
CTTCGTACTTAGGTAGAGAAATTACTGAAGAGAGAAAAATTAGACTTTTGTTTCAAAAATTCAGACAACTGAAGGTATTTAAATGCGCCTGTGAAAAAGTCGGCTTGCGGAGTTTTGTAATTCAAAGTAAGTTAGGACATCTCGAAGCTCTTGCAATACTTCTTCTTTTGTAAATTTATGGTCAATTTCTCTCTCAACAAATTTTTTTGTTTCATCATCAAGCAATTCATCCTCACCAAGGTCATCGGCATCTTCGGACTCCTCCACAATTTTTGATAGATCTTCCTCTATATCATCTAGACCGGGCAGAGTTTCTTGTTCATTTTCTTTTTTAATATTATCGTATTTAGGAAAAGTGACTTTTGAAAGATTTTTATTCCACTTAGTCTCTGCTTTCGTTTGTTCCTGTTCGGCAAGAGTATTGAGTTCGTCTTCAGTTATTTCAAATTCTTGTTGAAGACGTTTTGCAAGAAAATGAGATACCCTGTAAAGTGTTCCAGCAATAGCAAAACTTGAACTTGCAAGTATTTTTCGATACACAAGCTCCATCATGTTTCGCTGAGTTGCTCTTGTAGAAGCAAGATAAGGTCGTCGCAAGTACTCACTTACATTATTATAAAGTTCTACTTCATCGTCGTTTGGTGCAAAATCTTCGGTAATGCTATAGCGATTAGTAAAAGCGACGAGTCCTTTGACTTGCTTACGAAGTGTTCTTGTTAAAATTCCGCCGCTTGACTCGCCGGATTCAGAGTCAATCATTCCCATCAATCTCTCTTTGAGCTGAAGTAATCTTTCTGTTTTATTTTGCTTTTTAACTGGATTCGCAAAAAGTGTTTTGAAAGAATATTCCGTCCCAAGATAGTTTTCATCTAAGAAACTTGTTAAACCAAATAATTCCATAAGATTGTTTTGTAGAGGTGTTGCTGTGAGAAGAATCTTCGGTCTACCTTTCAAAACCTCGCGGATTTTCTTTGCAGTTTTGTTTTTCTTTCTCCAAACATTTCTCAGGCGGTGTGCTTCGTCAATTACAACAAGATCCCACTGAATCGTTGCACAAATAAAATCATATCTATAGGCAAAGTTGTGTGAAGCAATAAAGACACCGCCGTCTTCTAGTGGATTAGCTCTCATTTGTTCTTTTTGCATTTTCTTCAAAATTGGGCCATCAAGAATTTTACTTTCAAGATAAAAACGATTTTTGAGTTCATCCTGCCATTGTGTACGAAGAGAAGCGGGCACGAGAATCAATATTTTCTGACGTCCTTCTGCCATGAGTTGATCTATGACTAGCCCTGCTTCAATCGTTTTTCCTAGTCCTACCTCATCAGCTAAAATAGCACCCCTAGAAAGCGGACTTTTAAATGCAAAAATTGCGGCATCAACTTGGTGGGGATTCAGATCAATATTTGCCGCCCGAATCGAATTATTAAGTTTCTCTCTATCAGAAACCGATTTTTTTTCCGTGAGAGCGTGTGCTAAGTATGTTTTAAAAAGTTCCGACATATATTATTTCTTTTTTATAAGCTCCCGACCTAAAGGACCCTCGATTAACTTTATAGTTTCTTCCATTAGTTGATTCCAAGTATATGCTCCTTTATACCACATCAACACCGCATCAGTTCTTCGACTTAATAATTTAAGAAAACTCTGCCATGTAAAACCGGCAGGCTTTAGTATTTCTTTCCACTGACCCCATAGATACTTCGGTAATTGATTGCCATACCAAATATTAAGCGTATCCCAGTTAATATCAGGGGAGGGACTGTTCATTTTTTTAATATTTAGAATCCAGGCTTTTACCTCCGTTGGTTCTTTTGGTATAAATAAGTCCATACCCCAAGTATATCAGGTATGATTTTTTTGTCAATTACTTTTCTGGGTCTATGGAAACAACACAAATGTCAGTTGGAGTCATCGTCAGTTTTTATATTCATTGAAAAATCCACACCGACATTAAACAGCTGGTCAATATAAGTCGATTCCCCCTCGCCCATCCCAAATTTAAAAATCTTCCCGCCAAACTAAAATAGAATGGAAATGCGAGGGGGTGAGGGCAGAGCGCGCCTTTGGCGCGCTGGCGGAATTGTTTTGCATTACCACATTATCGGAGCGTAGAGTTCAGTTTCAAGTTAAGAGGCACGCGTAGCGTGCGCATTAGGAATTTTTACTAAAATAGGTTCTAGCTGATTTTAATAAGGACTCCAGCAGTGTACCTAAAGGTTTTTTCGTAAAATTTTAGCGCGCAGAGCGGAGCTCTGCGTAATGGCTGAAAGCATTTCCGGACGCAATGCGGGATTTTAGGGTGAGGTTCGAAAAATTCAAAAGCCGAAGATTTTTGGCGGAAGAGTTTTTTGGAGGGGAGATCGTACAGAATAGATAACACTTGCCCCACCCGCCCGTGCGCGTGTTAAAATTCCTCCCTTAATGAATTGCAAATTTAAATGGATACGGAATGTATTCTTGTATAAATATATTCAACTCATTTATTTTTATAGGTGCAAAAATGTATTCCCAAGAGTTATGTGAAAGATTGTAATTGAAAGCATCTATAACTTGGCGACTCACTTCTCTTAATTCCTCCTCCTCTTTTTTCCAAGTCATATGTACGGCTAAATTTTTTGTAAGCGGAAAAAAGACTTCACAGTGTGGCGTTACCAAACCTTTCGGAGGATTATAAACATTAACTTTTTCTGGGGGAACAAAATATACAAGAGGATTGTCATTTGTAACAAAAAACCTATTATTTGATTTACATATAGTCATTGTCATTTGATGGAAAATGTTGATATGTTCTTCTACTAACAATAATGCATGCTTAATAAAATATGCATTTGGATATTTAACAGCATAATTTTTATTAATAAATGAATCTCGCATTTCAGCTGCGAACTCTATTGTAATTTCTTTGCCTGTGACTTCTTTTGCGTGCTGTTGTACTTCTTCTACAGTCATTCTTTCATAATTTAATGCCATTAAATGTTTTTTCATTTGCTCGTCCATTTCTTCTATTTCTTTCTTAAAAAGTGGAGTGCGAACTCTCATAGAAGCCATCATTAAACAAAGAGGGTCTTTCACGCTAGGAGGCACAGGTGATCCATTGCCCAAAGTTTCTATTTCAGATATTACAGTATCATAAACATCTTCCCCTAATTCTTGAAATATATTTTCCAGATCATCACTACTAATGCCTGCAATTTCAGGGTCATAGAGATGTTTCTCCACGCCGACATTTAATAGTCCGTTTTCGCCACGAACTTCTAAAATCCTATCACTAGGTGAGATTTTTAAATCATCAAAGAATTTCGCCCCTTTTTTATACATAAAAAGCACATCATCGTTTAGAAAGTGTTTAAGATATGTTCTTGGCAAATAGTGACTTCGGATTGTTGTCATATTATTAAAGTTGTATAATGCGATTATGCGCTACTTTCTTTACGCTCGCAAATCAACCGATGTGGAGGACAAGCAAGTTCTCTCTATTGAAGCACAGATTGATGAACTACGAATGCTCGCGAAGCGGGAAAATCTTTCTATTGTAGAAGAATTCATAGAAAAACGCTCTGCAAAAATTCCGGGCAGACCGATATTTAATGACATGCTTTCGCGTATTCAAAATGGCGAAGCGCAAGGAATTGTTTGTTGGAAAATTGACCGACTATCTCGTAACCCTGTTGATAGCGGAAAAATCCAATGGCTTTTGCAAAAGGGAATAATTGCTCACATACAAACACACGGTCAAAGTCATTATCCAAATGACAATGTTTTAATGATGTCTGTTGAATTAGGTATGGCGAATGAATATGTCCGGCAGTTGAGTGAAAATACTGCGCGAGGACTCCGACAAAAAGCGCGACGCGGAGAATTTCCCGGCTTCGCTCCGATAGGGTACATCAATAATCCAGTGATTAAGAAAATAGAACTGCATCGTAAAAACGCAAAAATTGTCAAAAAGTTATTTGAAGTGTACGCCACAGGCAAAGTTAATCTTAAATATATTGCCGAGTTTATGGAAAAATCCGGCATCAAATCAAGGAAAAATAATCGATGTAATATTTCGCGCATCTCGGCAATCATCACAAACCCGATTTATTACGGGCAGTTTCGCCATGCAGGAGAAATCTATGAAGGCAAGCATACACCGATTATTACTAAAGAACTTTTTGACAAAGCAAATGCTGTTTTGCAATCTAGGAATCGCCAACCAAACGAAAAATTCAACCCAAGACCTCTGTGCAGTTTACTTTCGTGTGCGTCGTGCGGTATGGGTATCACGGGGGAGATAAAAATAAAACGACAGAAAAATGGAAATACGCACCAATACACTTATTATCATTGCTCCAAGAAATCAAAGACACGAAAATGTGATGAGCCATGTATTAGGGGAGAAGAATTAGATCGCCAACTTTCCGTAATGCTCGGCGCATATGCTATGCCTAAAGAATGGGTAGAAGAATTATTTGGCAAGTTAGATATTGAGGAAACTAAAATCAATGATTCAGCTTCTGATGCAGTTTTGGAACTGCGAGAAAAATCAGAAGATTTTTCTCGCAACATAAAAAGACTCACGGATGTCTATGTAGCCCAAGACATTGAGCGCGAAGACTACATTAGAGCGTCGTCGCTCGCTTATGTCGGAAAAGAAATCCGTAGACGAGCAAATAGCCAAACTTTTGTATACCCCGTCTCTATGGTTAGAACCGACGCGAGAATGGATAAAAGACGCTTCAATGCTAGGTGAAATAGCAAAAACAGACGACCTCCCCTCCAAAAAACTCTCCCTCCAAAAAATCTTTGGCTCGAACCTCACCCTAAAATCCCGCATTGCGTCCGGAAATGCTTTCAGCCACTACGCAGAGCTCCGCTCTGCGCGCGAAAATTTTACGAAAAAACCTTTAGGTACACTGCTGGAGCCGAGAGTGGGAGTCGAACCCACGTTCCTACTTTACGAAAGTAGTGTTCTACCACTGAACTATATCGGCTGGAGTGCCTCTTAAACAAGGCTCGAACTTACTTTATCAAAAATTCAGGAGAAGTGCCAAATGTAAAAGCGGACTCGGTTTTGCGAAAGCGATTTTTGGGAAAAATGAATTCGCAAAACCTCGGCTAATATTTTCTTAAATTCGGCGGGATTAAATTCCACCCTAGGAGGTTTGGGGTGAGCTTGGGATTGGGACCCAAGCACAAGACCTTTTGAGACGGTACTCCGTCCAAAAGGTGTACTGCTCTCGTAGAGAGGAATGCGGGAAACCCAAAATCCAAAATACTCGGTGCCTTCGTTCATCATATCACATTGTGTCGGGTCTAAAGGAATACACCCTCGGCATCCGCCTCGGGAATTTCCGCTAGGGCTACGAGCGCCAGTTCTAGGTATGGGAACGGCTCAAATACCAGGAAATGAGCCGTTCCCATTTCTAGTTGGGGAGAGGATTCTCCTCTCCCCAGCGCGGTGCCTCGGTTCGTGCTCCCTACGGTCGCATCCCGCAAAGCGGGACAGGGCTCACCCCACCCGGCCGCACAAACCCCTCTCAGTTTTTTCAGTTCTCGTTTGGTGTGTAGCTTTCGCTTTCGATTTAGGATTGCATACCACTCAGGCGCTCGTCTTTTTCTTCTAACGGGTCTAGCGGAAATGCCCGAAGGCGGAAAATGCATGCGCTTGGTCCCCTCCCTCCCGTGCGCGTGTTAAAACTTTTGCCTCTGGCAAACTCCCTATATAATATAAAGCTGGAATTTACATTTGATAGGTTTAACCCTTAAACCTACTAAGATATATTGACTTTTATAGGTTTATGTACTAAACTTGCTAAATATGGTTAATACAGACAAAAAAGTTCGCATAGGTGAAGCTGCTAAAATACTTGGTATTTCAGTTCAAACTTTACGTAATTGGGAAAAATCTGGTAAATTGCAACCCCAGCGTAGTGCTGGAAAGCAACGTTATTATTTATTGAAAGATCTAAAAAGTTTTGCTTTAGATATAAAAGCTATAGGTTTAGCGTGGGCGATAAGTTCTATACCACCAGATCTCAGTAGTGATTTATATTGTGAACGCCAGGACCGGTTTACAAGCCGTTTATCCAAAATGGGCTCTGAGTTTCAAAATAATAAAAATATTTCTGAAGAACTTGCCTCACTCATCACTCTTGTGGTTGGTGAAATTGGCGATAACTCTTTCGCACACAATGTGGGTAATTGGCCTGACGTTCCAGGCATATTTTATTCGTATGATATAAGAAAGAGAATTATAGTTCTGGCAGACCGAGGACGTGGAGTCAAGGCTACTCTCCAGCAAGTTAGACCGTCTATTGCTACTGATACAGAAGCGCTTACTGTTGCATTCAATGAGATTATCTCAGGAAGAAATCCAGAAAAAAGAGGGAACGGATTGAAAGTTGTACGAAATGTTACTGAATCGAAAGAAATTGGACTTCTCCTCCGCTCCGGCATTGCTAAGGTTAGTGTAGGTGTTAAAAAACCAGATTCAATTATTACCAAAATAGCAAAAGAAAACATTAGAGGTACATATAGTGTTATAATGTTCTAGTAATTAAAATATGCAAACTATTTATCTTAAAAAATTTGGAAATGTGCTTGTGTCCCGTCCTCTAGGACAAGAGGCATTTAATGCAATTCGTCCACAACTAAATCCAGAAGTTCCTGTTCAAATTGATTTTGATCAAGTTTTAACTATTACTCCTTCTTGGCTAGACGAGTTTCTTACCAATCTTGCTGACTTTAATAAAGGCAAGGTGGAATTGCTTCCCACAACAAATCCTTCTGTACTGGCTGCATTACCAGTTCTTGCAACAGCCAGAAAGGATTTAGTGGCGGATATTGTAAATAGAGCCCTACAACAAATGCAAAAATAATAAATAACCTATCAAAGTTATGAATTACTTTTTATACGCTCGAAAATCAACAGATGTAGAAGACAAACAAATCCTCTCTATTGAATCCCAGCTCGCCGAACTACGCGAACTTGCAAAGAGAGAGAATCTTCACATTGCCGATGAATTTATAGAAAAACGCTCCGCAAAAATTCCAGGACGCCCTGTCTTTAATGAAATGCTAAAAAGAATACAAGCAGGCGAAGTTCAGGGAATTGTTTGCTGGAAAATTGACCGCTTATCGCGTAATCCTGTTGATAGTGGAAAAATACAATGGCTTCTGCAACAAGGAATAATCCAACATATACAAACGCACAGCCAAAGTCATTATTCAAATGACAATGTTTTAATGATGTCCGTTGAGTTAGGTATGGCGAATGAATATGTCCGACAATTAAGCGAAAACACCGCTCGCGGACTACGACAAAAAGCGCGAAATGGAGATTTCCCAAGTCTCGCTCCGTTTGGCTACATAAATAATCCTGCGGTTAAGAAAATTGCTATTCATAAGAAAAACGCAAAGCTCGTCAAAAAAATGTTTGAACTTTACGCAACGGGAAATGTCCGCTTGGAAAATCTCGCGGTGATTTTAGAAAAGGCAAACATATTTTCCAAAAATAAAAATCGCATTCATGTTTCGCGAGTATCACATATCATAAATAATCCAATTTATTACGGACACTTTCGCCATGCCGGAGAAATATATGAAGGCAAACATCAGCCAATTATTTCTAAAGCACTTTTTGATAAAGCTAACTCTGTATTGAGAGGTCGAGGTCGCACTCCCGATAAGAAAACTGACCCAAGACCATTTTGTGGACTTCTTTCGTGTGGAAATTGTGGTATGGGAATTACGGGAGAAATAAAAATAAAACGACAAAAGAATGGCACTACCCATCTTTACACTTATTATCATTGTTCAAAAAAATCTAAAACACAAAAATGTTCTGAACCTTGTATCAGAGCGGAAGAATTAGACCGCCAATTATCAAACATACTCAGCGAATATATTTTGCCGAAAGAATGGGCGACAAAATTATTCGCTATGTTAGATACCGAAGAACAGAAAACAAAACAAACTGCTTCGGAGGCAGTTCAAGAATTGCGAGGAGAAGAAAAAGACATTTCTCACAATCTCGCCCGACTTACTGATGTCTATGTCGCACAAGACATTGAGCGAAGCGACTACCTAGAAAGGCGTCGTTTGCTTATGTCCAAGAAGAAGTCTATCGAGGAGCAAATAGCTCGTTTTGAGCGAACCCCCTCCGCATGGATCGAACCGACGCGAGAATGGATAAAAGACGCTTTAATACTGGATGAAATATCAAAAACAGCCGACCTCCCCTCCAAAAAACTCTCCCTCCAAAAAATCTTTGGCTCGAACCTCTTTTTAAAATCCCGCATTCCGTCTGGAAACCCTTTGCCACATTACGCGGAGCTTCGCTCCGCGCGAAAAAATTTTACGAAAAAATCGTTCTCTTTGATTGCGGAGCCGTTGGTGGGGATCGGACCCACGGTCTCGTTCTTACCAAGAACGTGCTTTACCACTAAGCTACAACGGCATAAGGACAATAGTAATTTATTCTGACTAACGAGGAGCATGTGTAAATTTATTTACACAACGTCCGAGTGAATTCAAAACATAGATTACTATATATTCACTTTTTTTGCAAAAATTTGCTATACTCATTCTTGTGGCAACTGAAGACAAAAATACAATAGAAAAAGAAATAAATGAACTCGAAGCGCAAATGCTTTTGCCAGATTTTTGGAGTGACAAAAATAAAGCACAAAATATTTTGAAAGAATTGGCGGAATTAAAAAACAAAAAAGAAGGTTTGGGGAAATATGATAAAGGAAACGCTATCGTGACGATAATCTCCGGCGCCGGCGGGGACGATGCGGAAGATTTTTCGGCTATGCTTCTTATTATGTATCTCAAGTATGCAGATAAAAAAGGCTGGGGGATAAAATTTATTCATGAGCATAAAAATGAACATAATGGATATAAAAATGTTTCTTTTGAGATAATAAGGAAGGGTGCTTACGGAACTCTCAAGAACGAATCTGGCGTGCACCGCTTGGTGCGTATTTCTCCATTTAATGCCAAAAAGTTACGGCACACTTCTTTTTCTTTGGTAGAAGTTCTGCCGAAGTTTTCTAAGCTAGAGGAGCGGGACATAGTTATTCCGGAAGCAGATTTGAAAATAGAATTTGCCCGTTCTAGCGGCCCTGGCGGGCAGAATGTGAACAAAAGAGAGACAGCTGTGCGCATTGTCCATATTCCAAGCGGTATTGCCGTCTCGGCCTCCGGCGAGCGCAGTCAAGAACAAAATCGCGAGCAGGCTATGAGTATTCTGCGAGCAAAAATATTTAAAAAAGCGGAAAAACAAAAAAGATGTGTAGAAGAAAGTCTGCAATTAAACAAAAACATGGAGATAGAATGGGGGAACCAAATTCGTTCATATGTCTTGCATCCTTATAAAATGGTCAAAGACCATCGTACCGGCGTAGAAACTTCGAATACCGAGGCGGTTTTGAATGGAGAGATAGATATTTTTATAAAAAATTTTCCTCAGCCTCACTACGCTCCGATTTAAATATGATACAATGTAAAGGATGATCTATTTCAACAACGTTTCTAAAAATTATAGGGATGCGCTAGCGCTGGACGATGTGACTTTTTCGATCACCGCTGGAGAATTTGTTTCCATTGTCGGACGCTCTGGGGCGGGCAAGACGACCCTGACCAAAATGATTTTGGCTGACGATGTTCCAACGGAAGGCACTGTTTTTTTCGAATCCATCGATGTGCATAAACTGAAAAATAAAGGTCTGACCAAGTTACGCCGCCGGATCGGAGTTGTATTTCAAGATTTCAAATTACTCTCGAACAAAACTGCTTACGAGAATATAGCTTTCGCTATGGAAGCTGTCGGCAAGAGCGATGAAGAGATAGCAACGGATGTGCCGCATGTGCTCGAGCTAGTGGATCTCGGCCACCGGCTGTACCATTTTCCGAGCCAAATGTCTGGGGGTGAGCAACAGAGGCTTGCCATAGCGAGGGCCATCATCAACCAGCCCGAGCTTATCATTGCGGATGAGCCTACCGGTAATCTAGATCCCATCAATACCCACGAGATCGTGCAAATTTTAAAAAAAATAAATGACTTAGGTACGACGGTGATCTTGGCTACGCATAACAAAAGCGTGATTGATTCTGTCGGTAGCCGGATCATCACCATGGAAAACGGCAAAATTATTAGAGACACCAAACATAGTAAGTAATAAGTAGAATCGTGCTATTATAATTAGGCGCTAGTGACTAGTCGCTAGAACCTAGAATCTATAACCTAATCCATGACTGAACTCAAAAGAATTATTAAAGCGGGATTTATAAATTTCAAGAGAGGCGGCTCGGTTTCCGCTGCGGCAGTGCTACAAGTGATAAATACTCTCGCGGTGATCGTTACGATTATTCTCTTGCAAGCGGTGCTGTATTCATCGCTCGATGTTATCCGAAACAAAGTGGATGTAACTATTTACTTTAATGTGGGCGCGAGCGAGTCGAAAATAATGTTCCTACGGGAGTCTCTCTTGAAATTGCCAGAAGTGGCCAGTGTCTCCTATACTAGCAGCGAAGAAGTGTTAAAACTTTTCCGAGAACGTCACCAGAACGATTACCCGACGATTGCGGCCTTGGACGAGATAGGCGAGAATCCGCTCGGCGCTACGCTCAATATCAAAACCAAAGAAATTTCCCAATACGAAAATATTGCGAATTTTTTAAAGTCTGACAATGCGCTGGTCTCCGGTTCTTCGGATATTATCAATCACTCCAATTATTATGACAACAAATTGGTGATCGAAAAATTGAATGCCATTATTTCCGGCGCTCGGCGCCTCGGCTTTCTTCTTACCCTATATCTTGTGATTTCGGCCATCATAATCACCTACAACACGATCCGCCTGACTATATTCATTTCGAAAGAAGAGATCGGGGTGATGCGCTTAGTCGGTGCTTCGAAAATGCGGGTGCGCGGTCCATTTATGATCGAAGGCGCGATTTATGGCGTTATTTCCAGTATCTTAATCCTGCTTCTCTTCTGGCCGATTACGGCATGGCTCGGGCGCAACATGACTCTTTTCCTCGGACTAAATCTTTACGATTATTATCTTTCCAATTTCCTCCAGATTTTTGCAATAATTTTATTATCAGGTATACTCCTTGGAGTGATTTCCAGTTTCTTGGCGGTTCGGAAGTATTTGAATAAATAAATGAAGGATAATGAAAAAAAATAATTGTAAATATATTTTTGTAGTGGGGGGGGTTATGTCTAGCGTGGGCAAAGGTATTGCTGCCGCCTCGATCGGTAAGATTTTACAGTCTCGTGGATATAAAGTCGCCAACTTAAAGGCGGATATGTATGTAAATATTGACGCTGGCACTATCCGTCCGGCAGAACACGGGGAAGTTTTTGTTGGTGAAGATGGCATTGAAGCGGATCAGGACCTAGGCAATTACGAGCGTTTTACCGACCAAACGAGCACTCGCGAGAATTACATAACCACTGGCCAGATCTATGCCGAAGTCATCCGACGCGAGCGTAATCTGGAGTACGAAGGTGAAGATGTTGAAGTTTATCCGGACATTCCCAAAGAAATAATCCGGCGCATCGAGGTCTGTCAGAAAAAAAATAATTCAGAGATCACTATTATTGAATACGGTGGCACTGTGGGCGAATACCAGCTCCTGCCTTTCTTGGAAGCCGCGAGAATGATGAAGTCTAAAAATCCGGAAGATGTTTTGTTTGTTTTGATAAGTTATCTGCCGACACCGACTCTCCTTGGAGAGCAGAAATCCAAGCCGACTCAGCGCGCCGTGATTGATTTACATTCGGTAGGCCTTAATCCAGATTTTGTGATTTGTCGAGCTGATAAGCCCGCCACATCCGACATTAAAAAAACCATTAATAATGTCTGCAGTCTCTCGATCGAGCGGATAATTTCCGCGCCGAATGTTTATTCGATTTATGACGTGCCAGTAAATTTTGAAAAGGATAATTTTGGGGAGACTTTGCTTAAAGCTCTTCATTTGCCGGTACGTAAGCGAGATTTATCCGAGTGGGTAACTCTCGCCCAAAAAATAAAAAAAATAGACAAAGAAGTTAAGATCGGCATCGTGGGAAAATATTTTAATTTCAAATCTTGCAAAGACACTTACATTTCCGTCATCGAATCTATTAATCACGCTTCTTGGGCGCTCGGTTTTAAGCCCAATATTTTATGGCTCGATTCGGAGAAATACGAAAAAGATAGCTCGCTTCTTTGTGAGCTTGATAGTTTGGACGGCATTATTGTGCCCGGGGGTTTTGGTAATCGAGGAGTGGAGGGGATGATTCTCACGGCGGATTATGCTCGCCTAAAAAAGATCCCGTACTTCGGCTTGTGCTTGGGCATGCAGATTATGACCATCGCCTATGCCCGAAATATTCTTAAATTAAAAGATGCCAACTCGACCGAAATGGATCCTGAAACCCCGCACCCAGTCATCGCTACCATGGCGGACCAAGTGGACAAAATAAAAAATAAAAATTACGGGGCAACCATGCGGCTCGGCGCTTACCCGGCTATGCTAAAACGCGGAAGCCTTGCTTCCGCAGCGTATGGTCAGGCAGAAATCTCCGAACGTCATCGGCACCGCTATGAAGTCGATAATAAATATGTCGAACAACTTCAAAAAGCCGGACTGGTTTTCTCCGGAGTTTCGCCAGATGGCACGCTGATGGAAATTGCCGAACTGCCAAAGAAAGATCATCCATTTTATCTGGGTACGCAGTTTCATCCGGAATTCAAATCTCGCCCGTTTGCCCCGCATCCGCTTTTCACGGCTTTCGTCAAAGCGGCGAAAAGGAAATAAAAATTGTAAGTATTGAAAAAGTGGAATAAATTATAACTTAAAAGTATTCACCAGAATTTAACCCTTAGAAAATAGCCCAAAAGATGTCCACAGATTATCCCAAAAGCCTGATTTGACATCCTTTTTGCTTTAGATTATACTGGCTTTATCAGTATGACAATAACAAAAAATAAACTCAAAAGGCGGCCTTAATTGCAGACTTTCTTTTGTCTGTTAGCCGCCCGAAAGGCGGTTTTTTTGTTGAAAAATCAGGACGGAACGAAAATTGAAAATTTAATTTCTGTCGGGTGTTAGTGAGGGCTAAACCCAAGAGGGTCGCCCGGCGTGCGAAACACGCTTAGGGTCTTTTTAAGCCCAGACAGATAAGTTTCCAAACAAGAAGCGGTTCTTGTTTGGAAACTCGATATTTAAATATTTAAACATTTAAATATCAGCTCCGACGCAAGTCGGAGCGCATGTGGTTTTCAAATTTCTTAACAGGAAATTTAAGGGCGTACGGTGGATGCCTTGACTTTAAGAGGCGATGAAGGACGTGGCGTTGCTGCGATAAGCTTCGGGGAGGTGCTTAGCAACCTTTGATCCGGAGATTTCCGAATGGGGAAACCCTGTTCCATTTAAACGGAACAATTTTTATCTTTATGATAAAAGAGCGCACCCTGGGAAGTGAAACATCTCAGTACCAGGAGGAAAATAAACCAACGCGTGCGTAGCACGCGGTATTTAAATATTTAAATGTTTAAATCTCGCGTGTTACGCACGCACATTTCCCCAGTAGCGGCGAGCGAAAAGGAAGAAGCCCAAACTTCGACGCAAGTCGGAGGGTTGTAAGGTAGCAGTTTTTATTTAATTAGAGAGGAGTCAAAAAATAAGTTATTAGCTTAAATTGCTGGAAAGCGACACCATAGAGGGTGATAGTCCCGTAAGCGAAAATAATTTATCTCTTTTATTGCTATTCTTGAGTACCCCAGGACATGAATGGCCGGGGGGAATCTAGCGGAACTAACCGCTAAGGCTAAATACTCTTAAAGATCGATAGTGAACTAGTACCGTGAGGGAAAGGTGAAAAGCAGCCCGATTAGGGCGGTGAAATAGACCTGAAACCGTATGTTTACAAGGAGTCGATGCTCCGCTTCGGCGGGGCTACGGCGTGCCTATTGAAGAATGAGCCAACGAGTTTATTCATACTGCTGGTGAAGTGGACTAAAACCACAGAACCATAGGGAAACCGAGTGTTAATAGCGCGCAGTCGCGGAGCGAAAGCAATGTGACAGTATAGTAGTATGCATAAGACCCGAAACTAGGTGAGCTTGCCATGAGCAGGATGAAGTGCCGCGAAAGCGGCATGGAGGTCCGAACCGGTAGATCGTACAACGTCTTCGGATGACTTGTGGTAAGGAGTGAAAAGCTAATCGAACCTAGTAATAGCTGGTTCTCTCCGAAATAGCTTTAGGGCTAGCGTCAAATGTTTTCTCTGGGGGTAGAGCACTGGAAGATTCGGACAGGTCGCAAGATCGCTGAACCTATCAAACTCCGAATACCAGAGACCATAGTTTGGCAGTTAGGCCATGGGGGCGAAGCTCCATTGGCCAAAAGGGAAACAGCCCAGATCTCAATATAAGGTCCCTAAATTCATGCTAAGTGTAAAATAAGAAGGTGGAGTTTCTTAAACAATGAGGAGGTTGGCTTAGAAGCAGCCATCCTTTAAAGATAGCGTAACAGCTCACTCATCTAGAGATTTTGCGTCGAAAATAATTGGGGCTAAGCATGATACCGAATGTGAGGATTTTAGAAGTCTACGGACACCTAAAGTGGTAGGAGAGTGTTCCACTCTGCTGTGAAGGAGTACTCGTGAGAGACTCTGGAGCGTGTGGAAGTAAGAATGTTGGCACAAGTAACCGCAATGACGCTGAGAACGCGTCACGTCGAAAGATCAAGGTTTCCTTGGTAATGTCAATCAGCCAAGGGTTAGTCGGGCCTAAGGGAATGGCGAAAGCCGTACTCGATGGGCAGTAGGTTAATATTCCTACACTTTTGTATTTTGTGACGGGATGACGGAGGGTAGTATGTATCGCTCATTATTGGATTTGAAGTTCGTGTCTTGATTATGCTCTATAGGAAAATCCGTAGAGTGCCTTAGATGGCGCATGAAAGAGAAGCGAAAAGTTTTATTCTTCGGGATAAGATAATGATACAAAGCACGCTTCCAAGAAAAATCTCTAAACTTATGAATATAGAATCCGTACCGCAAACCGACACAGGTGATCAGGTCGATTAGACCAAGACGAACGAGTGAGTGGTCCCCAAGGAACTCGGCAAAAAAGCAGCCGTAACTTCGGGATAAGGCTTCCCCATGCATCACATTGCATGTGATGCGAAATTTAAATGTTGAAATATTTAAATATTTAAATCTCGCATCGCGCGTAGCGTGATGCATGGGGCGCAGTGAAAGTATCTCTGGCAACTGTTTACCAAAAACACAGCTCCCTGCGAACTCGTAAGAGGATGTATAGGGGGTGACACCTGACCAATGCCAGAAGGTCAAATATAGCCGTTGTGCGCATCACATTGCATGTGATGCTGATGTTTAAACATTTAAATATTTAAATTTCAGCATCGCGCGTAGCGCGATGCGCATGGTGAGTTATATAAGCCCTGGTGAATGTCGGCCGTAACTATAACGGTCCTAAGGTCCTGACGTTTTGATCTCAAATCAAGACGGAAGGATGACTGGGACTGTTGTAGAAAAAGGTAAATAATTAAATTAAAAAATTATTAGATTATTCGAATGCTACCTGCTTTGCAGTAATGCAAAGACAGTCAAAACTTGGCTAACGAGAGACCAGCGTCAAGTACCCTAACTTCTAACGAAGTGGGTAAAGATAGAGTCCTTCTTAGGAGTAGAAGAGCGAAATTCCTTGTCGGGTAAGTTCCGACGCGCACGAATGGTGTAATGACTGGAGAACTGTCTCGGGGACCAGCTCGGTGAAAATACAATACCGGTGAAGATGCCGGTTAAGTGCAGTTAGACGAAAAGACCCTAGAAGCTTTACTATAACTTTATATTGAGCATGTTTTTTGTCTGCGTAGCATAGATGGGAGGGGTCTGACGTATACGGTTTCGGCTGTATTCTACCCAACAGTGAAATACCATTCTTACCGAAGGCATGTTCTAACCAAAACGGCAAAAACGTTTTGAGACAGTATATGGTGGATAGTTTTACTGGGGCTGTACCCTCCTAAAAAGTAAAGGAGGGGTTTAAAGGTTAGCTAGGCGCGAATGGAAACCGTGCCGATAGTGTAATGGCACAAGCTAGCTTGACTGTGAGAGGTACATCTCAAGCAGGTGCGAAAGCAGAACATAGTGAACCGACCACCCGTGTTAGACGCGGTGGAAGATTAACGGATAAAAGCTACTCTAGGGATAACAGGCTAGTTCCGCCCAAGAGTTCATATCGACGGCGGAGTTCGGCACCTCGATGTCGGCTCACCTTAGCGCGGCGGTGGAGAAGCTGCCAAGCGTTTGGCTGTTCGCCAATTAAAAAGGTACGCGAGCTGGGTTCAGACCGTTTGGAAATTAATTTACAAATTGATTTTCGGACAGTTTGAACCCTCAGAGGAATTCATGAACAAAAATGAACTGTTTTAATCGAAATTAACCATATTATTAATTTAGTATCACGGCGGTTCTGCGAATTTTTTTCGCAGGAAGAAGTCGGGGTTTTCGGAGGAATCCAATCCTGAGCATTTGCGAAGGAGGACAACACCGAGAAGAAATTTATTTTCTTTGTAGAGACTACAAACCGACCTTATTGAAAAATAAGAATGTATAGTCCAATCCCCAAAGTAATTTGGGACGTCCCATTAGAATTTACGGTCGCAAGCGACCTACTTCTAACGGGATGAATAGATGCGTGAGACAGGTTGGTCTCCTATCTACTGCACTCGTTGATTCTTGAGAAGATTTGCATCTAGTAGCCCGTAAGGGCCTGCTACTTCACGCAGAAATGTGTGATGAAAAAGTGGCTAATAACGGTGGAGTCTTCATTGATGTTTCTTGTCCGATGAAAAGTAATATCGAACGGTCTTTGGTATTACGATTCGCTTGAGGACCAGAAATATGATAAGATAATACCGTGGGAAGTCGATCTAAAATCAAGTTAGCATATATTGCCGGTTTCTTAGATGGAGACGGTAGTCTGATGCTTCAGCTTAAAAAGCGAAGCGACAGTAAACGAGCAATTCGTTTCATGACTACTATTTGTTTTTATCAGGATACTAGGCACGAAAAGACTTTGTATTGGATACAAGAAGTTTTAGGTATCGGTTATATTTCCAACAGAAATGATGGGATGACCGAACTTCGAATAAATGGCTACAAACAAATAGGAAATATTCTTAAAAGTTTAATACCACATATTCGATTCAAAAAACTTCAAGCTCATGCGCTAATACTTGCGTGTGAGATATTATCTAATACCAAGTTTAGTAAGCTAACTAAAAAGCAATTAATTAAACTTATTGACCTAATTTTAGTAATTCAAAGTGAAAACTATGTTACTAAGAGAAAGAAAACAAAAAGTGAATTGTATAAGATTTTACATTTGACCCCGTAACGACTTATCTCTGACTTTATGTCAGAGTAGACTTGTATAACGCTGGAAAGTTCTTTTTTAAGAACAGGCTTATACTTGTAATACGCCAACATCCTCTTTCTATTGTAGAAAAGGATGAAGATATAGTCTGCACTCCTAGAAATAGGGGATTATGTGACGAGAGGACCGATGTGAACTGACCTCTGGTGTACGAGCTGTCCTGCCAAGGGCACTGCTCGGTAGCTATGTCGGGAATGGATAACCTCTGAAAGCATCTAAGAGGGAAGCCAGCTTCAAGATTAGGAATCGTTAAGAACCCTAGGAGATGACTAGGTTGATAGGCTTTAAGTGTAAGCACAGTAATGTGTTAAGCTGAGAAGTACTAATGTTTCGATTCCTGTTAAGAAATTTGGAAACCACAATTAAAAATACAGATAGAGGCTAAACCTCTATCTGTAAACTTGAATATAATGTTCTGGTACTTCGACGGCGGAGTCACATCTCTTCCCATTCCGAACAGAGCAATTAAGCCCGCTAGTGCCGATGATAGTCTTCATGGCGAAAGTAGGTAGGTGCCAGAACAATGTATTTAAGCTAAAAAACAGTAAATGGATATTTGCTGGTTCTTTGCTATACTCATAACCATGAAATTTCTTCTTACATCTGGCGGAATAACGAATCCGACGATTGCGAAGGCATTGCTGGATTTGGTGGTCAAAAAGGCAGAAGAGACAAATATCGCTTTTATTCCCACTGCGGCAAATGCGGATAGTCATGACAAGGGCTGGTTTATTGACAATCTCTACCAACTCAAACAGCAAAAATATAAAAGAATAGACATTGTAGAAATTTCAGGACTGCCAAAGTGGAACTGGCAGGAGAGGCTCGAATATGCGGATGTAATAATTTTCTCTGGAGGGCCTACTCCACATTTAATGTATTGGCTGGAAAAAACGGGGTTGAAAGAATTATTGCCGGAGCTTTTAAAGACGAGAGTATGTGTAGGAATTAGCGCCGGTAGCATCATCACAGCTCCTACGCTTGAAACGAGTAATCAAGTGAAAGCAAAATTATATAAAGAAAAATTTGGATACGAGACAAATACAGGTCTTGGTTTTGTTAATTTTTATATTCGCCCGCATCTAAATTCTTCTACATCCCCGCATTCTACCAAAGAATTTATCGAAGAAATTTCCAAGCAAATTCCACAAACTATTTATGGTATAGATGACCAAATGGCTATAAAAGTAGTAGATGGTAAAGAGGAGCTGATAGGCGAAGGGGAATACGTGGTTTTTAATAAATAGGTACGTAATGTATTACGTACCTGACTTTAACAAGGCTAAACCTTGTTATTTTAGTTGAAGTGTTCAGTTAACCTTCAAGGGTGACACTGTGGATAAATAATAATTGAGTTTCTCGACCGGTATCATACCGTTTAAATAT
>Ga0209324_10001083_pt1 | contig 18835 bp, 19 predicted proteins | sample Rifsed19ft3_FD_184015 | JGI IMG/M metagenome (GOLD analysis project Ga0209324, IMG submission 184015) | Soil microbial communities from Rifle, Colorado, USA - sediment 19ft 3 (version 2) | ecosystem: Environmental > Terrestrial > Deep subsurface > Rock core/Sediment | place: Rifle, Colorado...
AAAAAAAAAAAGCCGATATGAAGGCGGTCGTTGCCTGACCGCGTACCGTATCGTATAGGCAACCGGGAGAGACTTCGCCATGTTGAACGTCCGCCTGTTTGATATCACCACACTGCTTTTCGGCGTCGCATCCGTCAACTACGTAGCCGCCCTGTACGGGAAGAAAGTGATCCTTGCCCGCATCGGGACCTGGGTTTGCGTCGCCGCCGCCATCGTGTCGACCGCCGCAATCGGCGTCCGGTGGGCCGAGTCGTACAAGATGGGGATCGGCCGCATTCCCGTGACCAACCTCTACGAGTCGCTCGTCTTCTTCGCCTGGTCGGTCAACCTCTTCTACCTGGCAGTGGAGTGGAAATACAGGAGCCGGACCTTCGGGGCCTTCGTGATCCCGATCGCCTTCGGCACCATGCTGTTCGCCTTCACGAACGAGAGCAGCATCCAGCCGCTGGTCCCCGCCCTGCAGTCGTACTGGCTCCACGCCCACGTCATCACCTGCTTCGTGGGGTACGCGGGATTCGCCGTATCCGCCGGGGTGGCGGTCATGTTCCTCATGAAGGCGAAGCAGGAGGAGAGGAAGGTGACCGGCGGTGTGGTTGGCCTGTTCCCCCCGACGAAGGTCCTGGACGAGCTGGTTTACAGGGCGATCATCTGGGGATTCCCGTTTTTGACCGCCGGGATCATCACGGGGGCGGCCTGGGCGAACTACGCCTGGGGCACCTACTGGTCCTGGGACCCCAAGGAGACGTGGTCCCTCATCGTGTGGCTCGTGTACGCGGCGTTCCTTCACGCCCGGGTCACGCGGGGATGGCACGGCCGTCGCGCGGCGATCCTGTCGATCGTCGGCTTCCTGGCCACGATCTTCTGCTACCTGGGGGTGAACCTGGTCCTCTCCGGCCTGCACTCCTATGGCGGGGCGTGAGTCCGAAGGGGGAAGACTTCTCGAGAGAGAACCGTCGGGCCCGATGAAATTCAAAATCCTCGCCTTCCTCTTGACGGCCGCGGCATCGGTCACCCTGCTTGCCTTCGGGCTGTTCCGCGGAGAATTCGTCAAGGCACTCGTCAACGGCGCGCTTCTTTGACTCCACTGCATCGGGGTCGGGTGATCCCGTGGCATTTATGAGGCGAAGGGTCTACCAGGCGCTGGGGGCCGTCCTGCCCAATGCCTACGTGCAGGGGTTCCTGTCGGCCACCCTCTACCAGGGCACGCTCAAGGGGGTCTGCACCCCACTTTTCAACTGTCACGCCTGCCCCTCCGCTCTCTTCTCCTGCCCCATCGGGACGATGCAGCATTTCGCGGCGACGGGAAAAGTCCCGTTCTACGCGGCCGGGACGGTGGCGGTCGTCGGGGCCTCGGTGGGGCGGATGACGTGCGGGACGCTGTGCCCCTTCGGGTTCCTGCAGGACATCCTGTACAAGATCCGGACCTGGAAGGGCCGGCTTCCCGGATGGGCTTCCACCCTGCGATACGCCGCGCTGGCCGTCCTCGTCCTTCTCGTTCCCGCCCTCACTCATGTGCACTGGTTCTCGAGGCTTTGCCCGATGGGAACGCTTGGCGCCGGCCTGCCGTGGGTGACGATGAGCGGGAGCGTCCGGGCCATGATCGGCTCCCTCTTCTGGGTCAAGATCGGGATCCTGCTTCTGTTTGTCACCTCCTCGGTCCTGGTCAAGCGCCCCTTTTGCCGCGCCTCCTGCCCCCTCGGGGCGATCTTTTCGCTCTTCAACCGGTCCAGCTTCCTCCAGCTGGCGTGGAACCCCGACACCTGCACCCGGTGCGGAAAATGCCAGAAGATCTGCCCCGTCGACATCCGGCCCGACTACAACCCCGTAAACCCCGAATGCCTGCGCTGCTGGGACTGCACGCGCTGCCCGAGCCTGAAAATGACAACGGTCCTCACCCGGAACCCCTTCGGCCTCCCGGGAATGGCGGAGGGGCGGGGCGCGGAGGTCCTCCCGGGGACTCCCGCCGGATGAGACGGCGGATCCGGGAGAAGTAGCCGCATGCAAAAGGGATTGAAAACCCGGGGTGGAAATGAGGAAGGGGATATGACCCCTCTTGCTTCGGCGGGACCTGTTTTCAGGGTAAACACGATTGCGCATGGAATGAATCGATGAACGGGGCGAACGCTTTCATCAACATTTCAAGGGGCGAATACCTTCAAAAGATCATCATCGCGATATTTTTCCTTTCCATCTCCTGCCTTTTTTTCAACAAGGTATTTACCAGCGATTATGGGATCCATCTTTCCATCGGCAAGCAAATCGTCGAGACAAGGAAAATTCCGGACAAGGAATTTCTCGTCTATCCTGCTCTTAACGACCCTATGAACTTTGAAGAAACCGGTTTTCAGATCATATTGTATCTTGTTTACAGTCTGGTCGGGACGGAAGGGGTCTCCGTGTTCGTTTGGTTGATCGCGACGACGGCCTTTTTGTTCTTGTACAAATCGTTGCGGGCAAGAGAGATAAACCCCTATATCGCACTTCTTACCCTATTGATCTTCGCGATTGCTTTCCGAATCAGGTTGCAGCCGCGACCGGAAATATTTTCCTATCTTTTCTGTTCTTTCCTGATCTACGCATGCTCGCTCTTTTACTATAAGGAAAAACGCAAGATCATCTATTCCATACCGTTCGTATTTCTTGTGTGGGCGAACATCCATCCTTCCACGTTGGCCGGGTTGGGGATCGTCGGGGCATTCGGGACCCAGAGTCTGATCATCGCATACAGGGAAAGGAATAACCGCGAAGTCATAAAGAATTCTCTGTTGATCCCGTTTGGGGTTTTTCTCCTGTCATTCCTGGCAACGTTAATGAGCAAGCACGGGCTGGATAGCGTGCTGACTCCGATTCGTCTTGTGACCAGCGCAACGATGACGCAGAACATATCCGAAATGATATCGTTGAAAAATACCGCATTTTATCAATACTACAAGTATCTCGCTGGCTTGGCCGCTGCTTCCGCCCTTTTGGGACTGATTTCGCTTCGGATAAGAATACACGACATTCTGATGGCATTTTATGGCCTGAAAGTTGGTCTTCAAGTTGCAAGAGCCATGGCGTTCACATCGATATTCACCATTCCCATGGTTGCCTATTCCGTTGACGGGGCAATCAGGAAACTCAGCGATTACTTGAATCGGAAATCGAATATGAATCCGCCAGAGAAGAGTAATAAGAGCGCTGAAAAGGGGAAAGGGAAAACCACAAAGAAGGAAAAATCAAGAAGGACGGAAAAAACCGAAAATGTCGGCACAGACCCCGCGGTTTCAGGTTCAAGGGCATTTGCAGGAGCAATGGTACTGCTCCTCTGGAGTTCTTTTATCACGGCTTCCGTCGGCGGCGCTATTTATATTTATAAGGGAATGGGGGATCAGGTAGAGCAGGGAATTGGCTTGACGGAACATAAGTTTTCCCTTAAATCGAGCGAATTTCTTCGAAATCTCGACATCAAGGGAAAAATGTTCAATTTCTTCGACCTTGGCGGGTTCATCGACTGGCAGCTAAGTCCGAAGAAATTGGCCTTTATCGATGGGAGGGGGGGGAAGCAGTTTGAGGAGCATCAGTTAGTGACGGGGGCCTCGAAAGAGGTAGAAAAAATATTTGAGAAATACGATATCACCTACGTTGTTACCAAGACGGCAGATTCATCGGGGACGATATTGCCTATGATCAAATATTTATCGGAGAGCCCCCGATGGGAACTTGTTTTTGCCGATGGACTTACCGCGATTTATTTGAAAAATACTCCCGAAAACAAGGATATCATTGATAAATACAGGCTTCCAAAGAAAGCCATTGTTCATCAGATAATGCAGGAATTATTTCATTATACCTATCTTGGTGTGAATAAATTGTATGTGTACTCATTCATTGGGAACATGTATATGGATTCTCATGATTACTCCAACGCGCTGTTATTCTATAAGATGGCTTATGAAATTAACGACGACCCCCGGTTGGGAGAATTCATTCATCGCCTCGAGACGATGAAGAGAACGATGTAAGTTTTAAAGAAACTCAATATTTTGAGAGGAAGGAATATTTGTTGTGGGCCGCGGTGAGAACGTGCAACAGCCATTGAAATGCAGCGGACTGTTCGCCCAAGATCCTGGATAAGCAAGACACGATTTTCACGTTCCTCAGATAGGCTCGTTGCGATTCCCTGACGCGGGGTTTGTCTTGTGTCAGGTGGCGATACTTCCTGTAGATGATATCCACCGTTCGCCAAAACTCCGTTCGTCTACCGCTTGACATCGTCTTGCCATCCGTTCTCCAGACGAACTCACAGGTAATTTTCTTGACATGGGCGAAAGGGTATCTTCGGGACATCCGGATCCACAGGTCCCAATCCTCGAGCACGGTTAAATCTTCGTCGAACGACCCCGTGGTATCGAGGCAATTTTTTTCGTGCATGACGCAAAGCGTGGGGATGTAGTTCTGGATCAGCATCCGATCGCTGTCGAAATCGATGGAGTAGGGGACATCCCGTCTTTGCACGGTGTCTCGCCCGTTGATGGTATTGATATGGGCCCTATGAGCATCCGTGTATGCCACCTTGCAGTCGTTGTTTTCGAGGAAACTCACCAGGGTCTCGATATGGTGGGGTAGGTAGGAGTCGTCATCGTCCAGATAGGCGAGGTACTTGCCCCTCGCCACGGCAACGCCGGTGTTCCGGGCTGCGGCCATTCCCCGGTTGGAAGGGTGTGCCAGGGATGTGATCTTATTTTGTTGGTTCAGGGAATCGATGATCTTCTTCACATCGACCCCTCCGTCGTTCACGACGATGATTTCTACGTTCGGATAGGTCTGATGGAGGATGCTTCGCAGGCAATCTGCCAACATCTCGGGACGGTTGTAGGTGGGAACGATCACGGAAACGAGCGGTGTCCCGGTTTCCAGGAGGATGGAAGAGGAGTGCGGATTTTGCGACGCTAACATAGAACACCTCGTCAAACGTCCGGGCCGGAAAGTTTTCCCCGTCCGCTCTTTTCCCCGACGGTTTCCCTTCCGTCCGGCACGACGCTGCCACTAGTGCACCGTCTCGCAATTCCCTTGGCATTCGAGCGCCGCTGCATCCGCTCCCGCTTCGTTGCGCTTCTTCACCATACTCAACGGTATGCCTCAGTCGCGCGCCTTGCTGGCGCGGCGCATCGACGCTCTCGTTGCGTCAAGCTATTTACGAGGCGGTACACTAGCCTGCAAGGTTGGTTTTTTCCCTGATAATAGATTTACGTAATACGCTCGAACAAAGCGTTTGCATAATGTGTAATAAAGGTAGTGATAAAAAAGTTTTCCGGGATGTCCCTCGAGGTGTTTCTTCCTGATCATCCACGATTCAAGGTAAGCCTTGTCCGATCTGATGATGGACCGGGATTCGGGATGAGCCCTGAAGCAGGCAACCTGCAGGTCGAGGGTGACAGGGTCGGCTATTCCACCGATGCGGATCCAAAGGTCATAGTCCATTGCGTACCGATACTCTTCGTTGAAATGCCCTGCCTTTTCGAACGCTCGCCGGGTAACAAATGTCGCGGGATGGAGGATAAAATTCCCGCGGATCAGTTTTCTGTAGGAGTATTTCCGCACCGGGATTTCCTGCAGGATTTTTCCATTCCCATCCACGATCTCGATCCCGCCTGTCAACCATAAGGCGTCCGGGTGGCGGAGATATTCCGAGCAGACAGAGGAGATGACGGAGGGATCCGTATAATAATCATCGGCGTGGAGATGTGCGATCAGGTCCCCGGTAGATAGCAGGATCCCCTTATTCATCGCATCGGAGATCCCCTTGTCGGGCTCGCAGATCCAGTAATCGATCCGGTCCTCGTATTTACGGATTATGTCGAGGGTACCGTCGGTTGAACCTCCATCGACAATGATGTACTCGAGGGGCTTATAGAATTGTCCCAAGACGCTTCGGATCGCCTGATCGAGATATTTTCCCCCGTTATAGACGACGGTGATGATGGAGACGAGCGGCCGGCCGGGATGGCTCTTCTTCCCGATTCCCCGGAGTCGCAAGCCCCCCTCGCATTTCAGCATCTCTTTCGCGTTCTCCCCTGATATGTATTGCCGGCCGTCAACGCGGGACAACCATGATCCGCCCTTGAAGGAGCCGTAACAGGAATGTTCTCAAGCGATAATCCCTCGTGTAAATCTGGGAAGTAATGAGGTTGCAGGAGGGCAACCTGCCGCGGACCCATTGCTCCGTGGCGAGCAGGGCTTGGATGTAGGGCGTATAAAGCCGGTGTCGCAGCGCTGAAGCCATGGGGCCGTATCGATGGACTCCCGGGTCGAAAAATCGGCGGCCGATCATCCGGACGCCCTGGAAGTGGTAAAAAATCAGCGGATCGCCGTCCACGGTTATCGTGTCGTCCTGGAACCTTACCATGTAATTCATGTGGTTCCAGGGTGCCAGACCGGCTCCTTTATTCTGGACGACAACGACGCCTTCGAAGCGGATGGGCCAGTCGTCCAGGTATTTCTGATCGGCAAAACGCCCGCTCTCGGGACGGTCGGAACACCATTCGAGGCAACGGTCCCGCCACCATTGAAGGCAACCCTTGCCCGGCGGATCGTTCCGGAATGCCAGGAGGCCGACATTGTAGATCCCGAATTGGGACTCCAGGTGACGTAACCTTTCCGGGAACCGGTGCCCGACGATCAGTATGGACCGGTCTCCAAGCTCCTCAAAGATGGTTGACGGCGGAGCATAGAACAAAAGGTCGGCATCGAGATAGGTGATCCGTTCGATTTGGGGGTAATGGTTCACAAGGTAGAGGAGCCAGGACGGGGTGCACGTAAAATAATACTCCACCCGGCTGCGATTCCTTTTGGCTTTTAGCAAAGCCTCGTCCCCTCCTTCAAATTCCTGGAGGGAAACGGGGCGCACGTTGGACAGGTTCAATCCCGAAATCACCTCATGGGTGATATCATCGAAGCAGAGGACCCATAGCGTGAAAGGACCGGCATGGTCCGTCAAGGATCGGCACAGGGTCAGCCCCTGCGCCAGGTAGTTGCGGTCGAAGTAGGTACAGAAGTGGTGCATCGGGTTCTTTCAGGTCCTGCACCAGGTGACGATTTCCCGGACAATGGTCTGAATCTGGTCGGCCGGCAGCTCCGGGTACATGGGAAGGCTGAGGATCTGCCGCGCCGCTTCCTCGGTTCGCGGGAGCGGGGTATTGCCCTCAGACCTGTTGGCATAGGCCGGTTGCTGATGGACCGGGACAGGGTAGTGGATCAGAGTTCCTATGCCTCTTCCGCGCAAATGCGTCCGTAGGGATTCCCTGTTCTCCGTGCGGATCACGTACTGGTGGTAGACATGGGTCGCCTCCGGGGTGACATCCGGCAAAATCAACCCGCTGGCTGCGAGGAGCGAACGGTAAGCTCCTGCGATTTGTCTCCGGGAATCGTTATCTTGGTCCAAGTGGGTGAGTTTGGCCCGTAGAATGGCTGCCTGGATCTCGTCAAGCCGGCTGTTAACTCCGGGGATCTTGCTGACGTAGCGTTCCTCCCACCCATACTCCCGCAGCAAACGGACTTTGTCCGCCAGTTCAGGGTCGCCCGTAACCACCAGGCCCCCATCCCCCAGGGCCCCCAGATTCTTTGTGGGATAAAAACTGAACGCCCCCATATGGCCCCATGTGCCTGTTTTTTTCCGTCTGAACGTCGCCCCGTGGGATTGGGCGCAATCCTCGACGACACGAAGGTTGTGCCGGTTGGCGATCTCCAGGATGGCCGACATGTCCGCCGGATGGCCAAAGAGGTGAACGGGGATGACGGCTTTCGGCTTTTTCCTCTTGCTTCTTCTCAACGCATCTTCGAGGGCGTTCGGATCCATCGTAAAACTGTCCGGATCGATATCCACGAACAACGGGGTGGCGCCGCACAGGTCTATCGCGGCGGCCGTGGCCGTGGCGGTATGCGAGACAGTGATGACGAAGTCGCCGGGACCCACCCCACAAGCCCTCAGGGACAGCTGCAGCGCGTCTGTTCCGCTGGCGACGCCCAGGGCATGCGACGTTCCCAGATAAGCGGCGAATTCCGTTTCAAAGGAGGCGACCTCCCGGCCGAGAATGTACCAGCCGCTTTCCAGAACGCGGGAAATTGCCTCATCGATCGCTTTTTTATGGGCCAGGTAACCGGCCTTGGGATTGCTCTGGGGAATGGAGAGGGGCATCCGTATCGGTCCTTTATTTTCCCTTAGAGATACTGCGCCAAATGGGCCCGGTAATAGGCGAGGGTTTTTCCGAGTCCTTCCCGAAGGGGGGTGCGCGGACTCCAGCCGAGCATCCTTCGGAGCCGCCGGTCGTCTGCGTAGTAGTCTCCGATATCGATCTTCTTCCTGTCCGCCGGGAAGGAACGCACCGTGAATCGACCGCCTCCATTCTCCTCGACGAGGAGGGCAGCCAATGCTTTCAGGCTGATGGTGCCGTCTCCCCCCACGTTGAATACCTGTCCGTTGGCTTCGTCCCTTGCCGCGCCCAGCAGCAAGGCATCGACCGCATCGTCGACATAAGTGAAATCCCGCAATTGCTCCCCCTCCCAGACCTCGAAGTCCTTCCCTTCGAGAAGGAGGCGGATCCAGACCCCGAGAAAGGTTTGCCGGGCGTCCTTCACCCGCATCCGCGGGCCGTACGTATTCGTCAGTCGGAGGGAACAGGAACGCAGGTTGTAGACGTTGTTATACAGGATGTGATACCACTCCCCGGCCATCTTGTTGATCCCGTTGACGTCCACGGGGCGCAGGAGGTGTTTTTCATCGACGGGGAGATACTCGGGTTTTCCGTATATCTGTCGGGTGCTCGCAAAAACACTCTTGATGTCCGGGTTGTGCTTGCGGCAGGTTTCCAGGATGGAGAGCTGCGCCCGACAGTTGATTTCCAGGTCCGTGAAGGGGTCCTGCATCGAGTCCAGGTGGCTGGTCTGGCCTGCGAGATTGAACAGGAAGTCCTGTCCCTGTACCAGATATTTCATGCTTTGTTCGTCGCGCACATCCGAGATGTTCACGCGGACCTTGTTCCGGATCCCTTCGACGTTGAACAGGTTGCCCCCGTATTCCGGGATCAGGCTGTCCACCAAGGTCACTTCGGCTCCCAGTTGAACGAGCCGGGATGCCAGGTTGGACCCGATGAACCCCAGGCCCCCCGTGATCAGGATGTGCTTTCCGGAAAACCATCGGTCATACCCCATCGGATCCTCCCGATGCGTCGTCTTCATTCCGGGTTCTTACGACTTCCGGGCCAGGATGACGTTATCGAGGTAAAGATCCTCGTTGTTCGGCAGGAGGATCCCGAAAAGCTCTCCCAGCAGGTTGAACGGGGCGATGAGCAGAAGCGTCAGCAGTATGTTGATGTAAGGACTCCGCGTGGCCGTTTTCTTATATATATACCCCGTAATCATCTGAAACACGACCCGGATGTCATCCACGCTTTTCCGCAGGATTTCCACCTGGAACCCGTGTTTCGCGAGAATCGCCGACAGGCCGAAAGAGGAGTAGCGGGCATAGTCCCACGGGGCTTCATGTTCATCCCACACGAAAGGAACCGTCATCAGGAGCGCGCCTCCCGGCTTGAGGACCCTGCGGACCTCGGACAGAAAGCGATCGGGATGAAACACGTGCTCGAACACTTCGTTTATGACGACGCTGTCAAAATCCGCCTCCGGGAACGGGAAGACGTTTCCATCGTAATAGACGTCGGCTTTCTTGTGTTTCCGGTTTTCCGGCGTGTCGAGTTCCAGGCCGACGTACTCCGAAGCCGGGAAGAGGGACTCGTAAGGTTTCCGCCCGCACCCGACGTCCAGCGTCCTTCCCCGTACTTCCGGTGCGAGGTCCCGGATGTGGCGGTACAGCCCCCCCCGGGCGAAGTAGAAGGGATTTACGAAGACCGCGAGCAGCCCCGGCCGGAACTGCGCTTCCCGATACAAAGATCGGAGTTTCTCCCCGACGGTCATTTGACTCCCGGGAGTGCCCGCCGGAGCTTGTGCCGGAGGAAAAGAAGAGTCTGGCGAAGCTCTTTCCGGTAGAAGGCGGGCGTCCGGATCGACTGGTTGATATAGATTGCCAGGCCGCTCCGGATGCAGTCCCGGCAGACTGGCATCTCCGGTCTCCTTTTCAGGATGTCCGCCAGGCTTTCGTGAAGGATGTTCCCGCAATGGAATTCCTGACGATCTTTGGGGAGCTGGCAGCAGACGACGACATCCGCATGTTCCGTCAGGACGAGGAAGTCGTACTGGGGACAACGATATCCCTCGCGGGGTGCATCCGCCAAGATCCCCGGGATCTCCTCCAGTCCGTAGAGCTCCCCGGAGATTCTCTCCACCATCTCCGGCGGCATCCGCCCTTCCACGAGCGAACGCAGATCGTCCCACCGGTTGAGGATGGCGTAATGGGGGTGGAAGAGGATCCCGTGCCGGGTTGCAAACCGCTTGCACAGGCCGATCTCGTTTTCATTGAACCGGTACACGTGAAAGAAGATCCGGAAATCGCCACGGAATCCCTGATCTCTGCACTCCCGCACGATCAGGGTGATGTTCTCCCGCGCGGCATCAAAACGAGTCCTCTGGATGCGGTCGTACGACGCCTGGGAGAAGCCGCACATTGAGAAGATCAGGTGGTCGAGATTCCGGACGAAATCCCGGTTGATGAGGGGAACGCGGTACGCGTTCGTGCTCAGGGCGTACCGCACCCCAAGATCGTTGACGACCCGGAGGATGCCCGGAAAATCGCTGTGGAGAAACGGCTCCCCCCAGTTATAGAGGCTCACGACGGTCTTTGCGTCGATGGCTCCTTCATCCCGAAGCTTTCTCAGGGCTTCCGCGAACCGCTCAGGCGTGATTTCCCCCCCTTTTCGCGTTTCACCGATGCCGGTGAGACAGTAGGGGCAGCGGGCGACGCAGCCGCCGACGATATCGAAATAGATCGTTTGGAAAGGAGGGTTGGACGTCATTTTCGCCGGAAGAGGAATCCTTTGAATCCCGAGTCCAAGACGTCGGTTTTGTCGAGACCATCGAATTCCGCGACGAGGAGATACCGATCCCGCATGGCGCCTAGGAACTTCTGTTGGCTGAGGAGCCAGCAGGGGTAGCTTGCAGGAAATATTTCGTGCGGGACTTTCTGCAGGGTGAGCCGCTCCGTCCCCGTTACGAGGTATGGTGTCCGGTCGACAAGGATGTATTCGAATCCGAGAGACCGCACCGTATCCAGCAGGGAGTACGGTTTCTCCAGATACTGGAGAACACCGGATAACAGGACCGCATCGGGTCGTTGCTCCCGGAAGCATTCGTCGAGATCATCGTAGAATTTCAGGTGCTCGTTCTCGAAATCGCGTTTCCCGCACTCCACGAAATGCTTCTGCTCCACGATGCTCCAACGCATCTCTTTGAGATGAGACAGGAACTTCCGGTTCTGGTAATAGGTGCTTCCCAGGGAGCCGCCGAAATCCACCAGGTTCAGATGGTTTTCCTTCTGCGAAGCGATCCAGAGGATGCCCGCCAGCAGGGGCCAGGAATACTGGATCGTATCGAAGAGAACCGAATCCCGCTCGTAAACCGCCTCGCCATTCTTTATCTTCAACGAGGAACTCCGGACCTTTTCCAAGATCAGGTCGGAATCGTATCCGGTGGATACCTGTTTCGCTTCCTCCCAGGTTGCATATTTCCCCGTGAAAAAATCTTTCCTTGCTGCCTTACGGTAGCACCTCAGCACGATGGGAGGGACGAAATCTGTCATCAATGAGATGATCTTATCGATCATTTTCTTAGTTTATCCATGATAAGGACGTTCAACTGCTCCGCCCTTTGGGCGTAGGTATGGTCTTTCATCGTACGTTTCTTCCCGGCCGATGCGATTTCCTCACACTCCCGATGGTGGTCGAGAAGCCACTTCGCCTTATCCACCAGTTCCTCGGCCGATTTGTAAACGACAATCTCCTTGTCCGGCTCGAACAGGTGATGCAAGTTTCTCTTCCAGTCCGTGATGAGGCAGGTTCCCACGCCCGTCGCTTCGAAGAGACGCATATTGGATGCAAACACAGGCGAGGAATCGGCGTGGATATTGAGCGTGGATTTGGAATCCCTCAAGACCTGAAACATGTCCAGGCCGAACACGGGAGGTTTCATGAACGGTTTCAGTTTTCGGTTTGCCGGAAGGGCCGGTCTGGACGGCCATTGCGCTGCCTTGCCAAGAATGGGAAGTGCTTTTATCGTCGATGCGGGAAGGCCAACAGACTTCATCATCCTGGCAACCTCGTAACAGCCTGCTTTCAGTATAGCCATTCCATCGTCTTTCCAATCGAAATCGGCGCTTGGCGAAAAAATCTCTATGTCGATCTTCGAGGCGATCGTTTCCAGCAGTTGCACGCGGTAACGATGGAACCCCTCCTCCCGCATCAACTGTCCGATGAACGATAGGTCCATTTTCTTTGGCCGATCCGTGAGGCGCCCGTTGATTCTCGGGTCGAATCCGTGGTGCAGCTGCACCGTCGGATAACCGGCTTTTTGAAGCTCTTCGACGGATTCCTGCGCACAGGACAGGACAAGGTCCATCCGCCGCCAGATATCGGTTCGGGGAATCGCGCTACCTGCCCAGCCGAGAACGAGGCGGATAGAAGGAATTTCGGAACGGATACGTTTCGGCAAGTCCTCGGAAGAATCCTCGAACCATAATATTTCAGGCTCAAACCGCCTTGCCTGGGTAAAAGCGATTTCTTCAAGTTTCATTGAAGCTGGATCGGGAAGATCATTTTCTCTTGCCCATGCCCGTTGCAACGGCTCTACATTTAATCGTACTTCCCGCACTTCATATCCAAGCGGACTCAAAGCATGCAACCAGTAGTCCGACCATCCGAAAGCGTCAAAATCCAAGATTTTCTTCTGCTCTGCGTAAGATTTACCAGAGAGGCCATGGTTTTTCCGATAAAATTCCCGAATGTAGGTTGGATAGAGGCTGGTGATTCTCAGCAGTTTCATCGCCAGTCAACGATCAGGATATGAAATCGTTACGAAATCATCTTAACAACTCAAATCCCGAGAGAATTGTTCGATCGGAAAAATATCCCTGTTTCCGACTTTATGTTCACGACTGGAGCAAACCCGACAAATTCAACTTTCCGAAAGCCATGCTTGAAAAGAAAATCATATCCTTTCTCATACTCTTTTCTATCGCTGTTATCGAATATGATCACCCCGCACGGTTTCAGTGCTTCCAGGGAATTCATCACACAATTGACACGATCCCGGCCATCGATCATCACAATGTCGAATTTTTCCCTGTACTCCGTTATTTTTCTCGAATAATCGCCACCGTATTCAAGTTCGATGTGTACAAGATCCACATTCTTCGGAGTTCTTTGTATCATTTTATCATACCAATCCTTGTCATGTTCCACGGAGATGACTTCCTTGACCCTTGATGACCACCATAAAGTGCTTTCCCCGCATCCATATTCAAAAATTGTCATATCTTCATGAATTCTTTTTTTCAGGAAATCGATCGCCGGATAGGTCATCCATGGTAACGGATTTCCACTCGCGTCCACGCATGCCTCTTCCCTGAAACTCCTGAACCATCCATCCTCTTTCAATGGACCGGTTCTTTTCAAGGAAAGAAGAGAATATAAATCCAGTCTCCTCAATAAAAACACAATGGGAATTTCAAATATTTTTCTCACCATATTTTTGGATAAATCATCGCCTTGGTAAGCATATAGCCGGTTTTAAATAGTGGTTTGTAAACAAAGCAAGCGCCATGCATCGCAAACCAGTATGCTGCGCACGAGGCAATCACTGCCCCCATCCCGCCATATCGAGGGATCAGGAGGTAATTCAGCCCCACATTGATGATGCAACCCAAAGAGACCGTCAACAGGTGGATTTTTGTCCAGTTCATGGCGGTGAGAAACGTGCTTCGGGCTACCCCGAGGTTGGTGAACAGGATGGACCAGATGAACAATGAGAGCATAGGGCCGGCCTTGCTGTAGAGCGGGCCGAATAAAAGTTCGATGATCCACCCGGCAAGAAACGTCACGGGAAGGGCGATGATATAGGACGTCAACGACATGAAATTATAAAGTTTCTGCAGTCGGGCATAGAAAATGTCTTCACCCATCGTTTTTGCTTCGACGATGCTGGGGAAAACGGAGGAAGTAACGGCCATCGGGATAAAGTACCATGCTTCCACAAGCCGCACCGCGGCCGAATAAATCCCAACCTCATGGTCTCCCGCCATCAAATCCAGCATGACTTGGTCGATCCGCATGTAAATCATGATGGCTATCCCGGACATCAGCAGCGGCCAGCTGTCCTTGAACAGGGTTTTCGCCTGTAGATAACTGAGTTGCCACTCCTTCACATGATGACCGGTTGCTTGATAGGCGATAACAATCCAGGCAGACCCGAGGACGATCTCCGCAAAGCCTGCCCAGGCAAAGGCGACGAGAGGAGCCTTGGCCAGGATAAAAAAAATCTTGACGACCGAAATGATCAAGAATGCGAAATTCTTGGCATAAACCGAATATTTCGATTGCACCTGAGACTGGAACCAATAATCGATTGGATCGAGGGTCTGGAAAATCATTCCCGCTGCCGTAATACCGACCAGCCAATGAGCCAGGTTTTCGCCAGGCCGGACCAAGGCGATTCCTGCAAGGACGATCAGGAAGGCTGCGGTGCCCCCCACAAATTTCAGAACGAAGGCGGTTCCGAGAATTTCATCTTTGAGGGATGGGTCGCGAACAATATTCCGTATGACAATGCCTTCAAGTCCCAGGGAGGATATTGGCGAAAACAGGGCTACGAATGCGAAAGCAAAGCTGAGGAGGCCGAACTGTTCCGGACCCAGATAGCGTGCGATCCAAATGCCGACAAAGAGGCCCACCCCCATGCGGATGATCTTGTCTGCGAGGAGCCAGCCCGTGTTGCTCATCACGTTTTGCAGATACAGGCGCCCTTCGAGACGTTGCCTGATGAAGAGCGGCAGGTATTTGATCCAGCTTGGTTCCATTCCCTTCCTCTTCAGTCTATTCAGGCCACTTCCGCCGCCGTCAGGCGGAAACGCTTCAGCCATTCCGCAAACTGGCGGGGTAGAACTTTCCATGGATGAGGATGAGCAGGATGAAAAGCATGCCGATGAGGAACAGGAAGGAAGGGGGGTAGAAGATCCCCGCCGCATCCGAGGCCAAATTCAGCCAATGCTTCTTCAGCGAGAAAGAAGCATGATCACGCCGCCGGCCAGCCAGAGGATGAAATACTCCTCCCGGAGTCTGCGCCGGCGGACCATCTCGAGGATATAATGGAGGGGCGATCAAGGTGTAATCCGTTGATTCCGTTTGGCATTTTCGAGGGCTAAGCGCTGCACCAGTTCCTGGATCCTCCGCTCCATTTTGTATATTTTCATGGAGAAGAAGATCAGCATTACCAGGATGAATAATAAGCTGAGCAGCGTGAGAGTCGACACCGGTGTGATCGCCCCGAAGAACCCGGTCAGGGAGAAAAGGAACTGCTCTGCCCAGGTAAAGAAAATCACAGCCCCGATCACGAAGAACCACAAAAGCGTGTACGACTCCGAGAGCTTCCTCTTCCGAAGCAGTTCCATGACAAACAGACCGTTTAACAGTGCCATTGCGGTGATGATCAGTTTCGCCTGAAAGGACATTCGTACCTCCTATTTCTTCCCACGGATGATGCGAAGGAGCACGATGAACGACGCAAGAATAGTCTTGAAGGGGTAGTAAAAGGCCCGTATCGGATTTGAGTACATAGAGATTCCGTGTTCCCGACGTCGGAAACGCGCGGGAATCTCCGCGATGCGGAACTTCCTCAATCCGAGGGAGATGATGACCTCCGCATCGGGGAAATCCACGGGGTATTCCTCGGCAAGGAACTGTGCGACATTTCGCCGCATTGCCTGGAAACCGGAGGTGACGTCGTAGATCTTCGTCCCTCCCAGGATCTCGGCCAGCGCCGAAAAGAATTTGATCCCCATCCTCCGCAGGAACGGGATCCGGTAACCGGCTGAGCTCCCGAGGAGACGCGACCCGATCACGATGTCGGCGCCCTTCTCCAGGGCGGCCAGCAGATTCGGGATCTCGGAAGGGACGTGCTGCCCGTCCGCGTCCATCAGCACAACGGTGCCGTACCCTGCCGCAACCGCATACCGCAGGCCCGTCTGCACCGCTGCCCCGTACCCGAGATTTACCGGATGGGAGATCACCGTGACGGGCAGCTTCTCCAGCAGCTCCCGGGACCCGTCCGTCGACCCGTCGTCCACCGTAATGATGTCCCAGGTGATCCTTTCTCGGCGAATCTCTTCCACGGTCGCCCGGAGGTTTTTCTCCTCGTTAAAGACGGGGATGACGATGGCTCCCTCTTTGTCGATATCCTGCCGGAGGCCCATCAATCCTTCCATGCTACTTCTTTCGCCGTTAGACGGAATCGGCGCAGCCATTCGGTAAATTCCCCGGACGGGATCTTGCGCAAATGCCGGTTTCTCCGCCTTTCGGCAAGGACCGGTGGCAGCCGCGCAAGTGCGTCCCGGTATGCCCGGAAGACGGTGCGGAACAGCCGCCACGCGGATACCTGCTCCGTGAATCTTCCCGAGGCTCCCCGCCCGCGCAGGGCGGCGGTCATGTGGTAACTCATCCTGACGATTGTATAAAACGGTGAAACCAAAATCCATCGCAGAGGGAAATACTTGAGCATGACCCAGACCCGGTTCCGCTCCACCTGGTACACCTTGAATTCGGAATAGGCGCCGGTCGTCGCCGAATATTTGTGGTGCACGACCGCCCTGGGGACGAGCAGGCAACGGGCGCCGTAGAGGCGCGCGCGGAGCCCGAGTTCCGTGTCGTCCCCGTAGGCGAAGAACGACTCGTCGAAGCCGCCGATGGCATCGAGCAAGTCCTTCCGGTAGGCAGCGGCGCACCCGCTGGGGAAAAGGACCTCCTCCTCCCGGTCGTACTGTCCCCGGTCTTTCTCGAGCCTGCCCCGTCCGCGGTTGATCCCGTCCGGGTAGAGAAGGTGGCCGACGTTGTCGATCTCGTCCCGTCGAAAATAGTTGAGCACCTTGCTGGAAAAAACGGCCGTGTCCGGATGGCGGCTCGCGGCGGAGGACAACTCCTCCAGCCAGCGAGGATCGACCTGGGTATCGTTATTGAGAAAGACAACCCATGTCCCGTTAGCGGCTTCCATCCCCCGGTTGTTTCCTCCCCCGTAACCGAAATTCCTGTCGAGGGGGAAAAGCCGGATGCGGTCCCCGTATCGGGCCCGGAGGTATTCCACCGAACCGTCGGTCGAGCCGTTGTCCACGAGGATCGTTTCGAAATCGCGAAGGGTCTGGGCGAGCACCGAGTCCAGGCACTCCTCGAGAAGATCGCGCCCGTTCCAGTTGAGTATGATGACCGAGAAAAAGACGGAAGGGGAAATCAAGATGGGTTCCGTTCCAACAGCAGGTCCGCGACGCAAGGGGCATCCCCCGTATTGCTTTCCGCCCGAGCAGGCGCGGCCTGCGATGACAATGTCTTCGCTTTTCCTCCTGGGTGAAATGGACGGTTGGAGAATACTATACCGTCAACCACATCGAAGGGAAACGGGGGAGTGCAAGGCTTTGCGGTACGCAGCTTCCTGTTTGCGTTTTATTTCAGATAGAGAAAAAGAAAGTGGTAAAATTCAATGTTTGAATGGTGTATCTCCGGAGGGGTAATGAGCCGCTGCGGGATGGACCGCAGGCAGTTTCTGAAATGCTTTGGCACGACCGCCGGCACCGCCGTGGCATGGGGCAGCGGGCTGATGGCGGGGGGCAGCAACCTGCTTTCCGGTGGTTTCGGCTCCCTTCTCCGGGATGCGGCTGCGGCGGGAAACAGCGCGCAGGTGGCGGTGGCGTCGGGCGCAAGCGCGGCGGACAACGTCCGCAGGGCCGTGGACGCGCTCGGCGGGATCAAGACGATCCTATCCCGGGGGGACGTGGTCGTCCTCAAGCCGAATATCGGGTGGGACCGGACCCCCGAACAGGCGGCCAACACGGATCCGGACGTGGTCGTCGCCCTCGCGGAACTTTGCCTGTCCGCCGGGGCGAAGGAGGTGCGGGTGTTCGACCGCACGTGCAACGAGCCGAGGCGCTGCTACGTGAACAGCGGAATCCAGCGGGCCATCGAGACGTACGCCAGGAAGCACCACGCAGGCGACTCGCTGCGCGTCTACCACGTGGAGGACCGGAAGTTCCAGCGGACGGACATCGCGGGGGCCCTCGTCCTTCGGGAATGGGACCTGTACCGCGACGCCCTGGAAGCCGACAAGATCGTCAACGTCCCGGTGGCCAAGCACCACTCCCTGGCCACGGTCACCCTGGGGCTGAAAAACATGATGGGCGTGATGGGGAGGAACCGGGGGCAGATCCATTTCTATCTGCCGGAATGCCTCGCGGACATCAACCGGAGGATCCCCTCCCATCTCACGGTGATCGACGCCACCCGGGTTCTTTTGCGCAATGGACCTTCGGGCGGCAACCTGGAGGACGTAAAGGCCGTGGGGAAGATCTTCGCATCCGCGGACGTCGTGGCCGCGGACGTCGTGGCGGCGGAAGCGATCTTCGGCCTCAAGGCCCGGAACGTCGACCACATCCGGAAGGCGGGCGAGGCGGGGATCGGGGTGGCCGACCCGTCGCGGATCCGCCTGGTGGAGGGGTGACGCAGCGTGCGCCCGAAGCGGAACCCCGAGGTCGTCTGGAGGGTGGAGGAAGGGATGCGGGAACTGGTGTGGGACCGGGCGCGCAAGGGGGAGGAATACGAGGACCTGGCCGTCCTGACCCTGATGATCCAAGGGGCTATCCACCAGTTGAACCTGG
>Ga0209324_10001084_pt1 | contig 18828 bp, 34 predicted proteins | sample Rifsed19ft3_FD_184015 | JGI IMG/M metagenome (GOLD analysis project Ga0209324, IMG submission 184015) | Soil microbial communities from Rifle, Colorado, USA - sediment 19ft 3 (version 2) | ecosystem: Environmental > Terrestrial > Deep subsurface > Rock core/Sediment | place: Rifle, Colorado...
CCGTGCGTCGGGACGAACACGATCTTCCGGGCGTTGTCCTTCCTGACAGCCCGGTGGAGCGTCTTGGCCGACACGAACGTGGTCTTTCCGACCTTCCGAGCGCAGAGACCGAGTGCTCGTTCCACGTCGTCGATGCGACGGTCGACGCGCACCTGCCACGGACTCAGCACGACCGGGTCGCCAGATGTGTTGTCGCAGGACACGGCCGTCCACGCTGGGAAGTCCTCGATGAGCCATCCATACAGTTCGTCCTCGTCGGAGGCTTTGATAACGTAGTCGAGAACGCGCTTGTAGATGTCGTAGCGACAGCGGAACAGCGGCTCCGTCGGACTCCGCTTTACCATCTCACGAATTGCCCCGATCCTCTTTTCGCTGAGAAGCATCCTCAGCCACCTCCACGGGTTCGACGTCCAGCACGGGGACGTCGATGATTGTCGCCTTCTCCTCCTTCTTCTTCGTCTCGAACTCGATGCGCAACGTGCCCTCATCCTTCGACGCCTCGAGTGCGAACGACTTCAATCGGTCGAAGAAATCGGACTTCGTGCGCGTCGCGCGGACGGACTGCATCGCGTCCAGGATCGTCTTGCGGTAGCGCATGATGGCGTCCACGGTCCGCGGGTCAAGCTTGTTCGGGTCTATCGTCTTCGTCGCGTTGTCCCACCGTTCGACGAACCATGCGATGATTGCCATCTGGACGTACTCCGTCCGGGTCCATGCGCCATCCGTGTCGGCGACGAGTTCCTCGACAATCGTCTGAATCTGCGACCGCTGTTCGTTCGTGAGGGTCGCGAGGAACAGATGCTTGTCCTTCATCTTGTCGAACTGCTTGATCGCGGACGCGACGACCGGTAGCGTCGCATTCTTCTTGCGGTACTCGCGTTGGTACGCACGCATGTCCGCTGTCTTCTTCGGAGGCTTCACATCGTCGGGCATGTCACCTCGGACGTTCCCGTTGCTTACGCAGGAAGTCTTGAACGGCATCGGCGTCGGATGCGTCCGCCGGGTCCAAGCCGCGTTCGGCGAGCAAACGGGCGAAGGCGTCGGAGGCCGTCTTGGACTCCAAGTACCCCGTCTGAATCTCAATCGTCTCGAACGCCTCTCGGACCAGGTCGACGAAGGTCTTCGTCACGCGTCCCGTCGTCGGATCACGGACCCAATCCGGAATCCAACCCGTCCCGGACATCACATCTTCTCCCTTGCCCGGATTGTCTCGTTGACGCCGACCGTGTAGACCTTGTGCCCGTCCTCGTCTCGTACTTCCAATGTCGAACCGGACGGCGGTGGCGCCGACGGTGGTCGCGGCCCACGTAACTCGAACATGACCTCGCAGACGAACGAACCCTCGATGGAGGCGATGGCGAATCGCTCTCGAATATCGGACAAGACCTCCGCAATGGCGGCATCCAGTTCGTCCTTCGTGCACTCGATTTCCGACACGGCGATGCGGAGACCGGCGTCCGAGAAGTCCTGCGTCACGACGGAATGCGCCATATAAACGTCGTAGCCATCGGCAACTATTTAGAGGTTGCCCACCCGGTCACGGTTCTAGGATGGACTGAATCTCGTCCCAGAAGCGTCCGGGGATCTTCCGTAGCTCCGTCCGGACGGCTTCCGGATCGTTCCAATCCCACGGGTACGAGAAGTAGCCGAGACGGTCGTTCCGAACCATCTTCGCGCCGCACAGGTAGGCCTCGATTGCAGCCATCGGACCCGTGTCGTCCCATTGGCTCAGCATCATCCAATGCGTCGCGCGGTTCAGGAGTGCAACGAGCGAGTCGTGGTCGAGCTGGCCGAGCAGATGGACGTTTCGCACCAGTTCGAGGCGTCGTATCACCTCCGCCGGTCCTCCGCCGACGATGACGAACCGCATGTCCGGATGGAGGACGGCTTGCTGGGCGAGTTCGAGGGGGCCCTTGTGAGGGAACAGGTTCCCGTGGAACATGACCATGTTCGGATCCCGCTCCAAGCCGCGGTTCGGCCACGCGTCCGGGTCGATCCACGACGGATTCAAGATGGAGTTATCCGCGACTGTCCCGAGTATCTTCCGATACCAGTCCTTTTGCATCGGACAGGTGAAGAAGATGCGCTCCGCGCCTTGGAGGAACTCCTTGTACCAGCCGTCCGCGACGCATTCGGCGCAGTCGTTCTCACAGTTCTTGAGGTGCGTCTTGCAGAAACCCCAGTCGAACTCCATCTTGACGTACGGCACGTCCTCCGTGATGGAGACGATGACATCTCGAGACCATCGGGCGATGTTCGTGAACACGACGACATCCGCCGCGTCCGTCCGGTCCTTGGTGCGCGCGAGGAGATCTTCTGGGGTCGCGGTGGTCCCATCTTCCATCCTCGACATGGCATCGATCGAGACGAACTCCACATCGATTCCGTCGGGCACTCGAACGGCGAGTTCTTTCTGTGTTATTTCCATGCCGCCGTAGCCGCGCTCCTCGAATAGATGGTCGGTGACGAACACGACGCGCTTCAACGTTCCACCTTACCATGTGGATTCGGAACGTACACCGGGCATCGACTGACGCCTGCCGCGATGCCGGTCTCACGACAGACGGCGTACAGGAGAGCGGCGATGCGGCAGTTCGCCTCCGGATCGTGCGGCTTGAAGTAGACGCATGTGAAACACAGGCATCTCTCCCTCCGCATCTGGTCGTATTCGACGTCTGTCTGAACCTTCTGACCGTAGTGCTCTTGCTCCTCAATCGTCACAATCCCACCTCACTTGTAACGCGACGCGTTTCATGCTGGACACTCCGGATAATGCCGCACACTAGACCACGACGGTATGCCATCTACGGTTACGATCGAGCCTTCACCATTCGGCACGATCTTGCCGCACTTGAAACAGAGCAGTTCCGGCGACGAATAGTTCCTACTTGTATCCATCATAGAACCCACAGCTCGAACAGATGTGCCCTTCGCTCCCACAGTCGTAGATGGCTTTCGACCCCGGGACCTTCTTCGCGCCATCCGGGAACGAACTATATTCTTCGATGCTCTTGCTGGGATCGTTGCAGACCGGGCAGTCCATTTCGTATTCGCGGCTCCCGCATCCTTCGCAGCCGTGCTCAGCGAGATGTTTTCGTTCCATCGCATCGTTCTCCTCCGCCTCCTTGGCGCCGTGGTCGTGCGGATCACATTGCGCACAGCACAGTCCGTCCTCTCCCTGCCCGCATGTCCGACATCTCCCGGTGACGTACCATGACCCATCGGACCTGGTCGTCTTGGAATAGGGCGGCCCAAGAACGAATCGATGTTTTGTCCTGATGTTGGTCAGCGGACCGACACGACCGCAAGTGCATCCCTCGTGGAAGTGCAATCCCACCTCGCACCATGTCCGGTCCGGCTCCGTCTCCGGACCGAGAAGTCTCCCGACGAGTTCCATGTATGCGGACGGGGTCAGTTCACGACGGATCTTCCGAGCGAGTTCGAAGATGTTGATCATAATGCTCTCCTGAAGTTAATCCGGACTGCGCGCGCGGCGCTCCTTGCCCCACTCCCGCTTCGCGTCCTCTTCGGTCATACGAACTCCGGGCACTCGCAATCGGGCGCGGAGCATTGACCGTCCGGGCCGTCGTGAAAAGATTCGCCGTGGTAGCAATCGTTCCTTTTGCAGAAGTCCTCGTCAGTCATGGATGGTGAGCCTCCGGCTCGATTCTACGTAGGCCGAGAACGTCATCCCGGCCCCGTAGTTCAGAAGTCGCGCCTTCGCCTTCCCTGCGGCGTGTGAGTCCAGCGAGTTTGAAAAACGTCGGATCATCCTCATCGTCCAACTTGACTGGGAGCCACTCCTGTTCAACGAATACCGGAGGTCCGAGAGCCGTCATACGCTTTCCCGCGTCGTACCATCCATCGCGTATCTGGAATCGCACGCCCTTCCACCTCATATCCCCAACCTCCGGAGTGCCTGCGTCAACCGCGTGAATGTCAGATAGGACCGTATCGGGTGGCGGATGGCCTTCAGGAAGATTTCCTTGTCATCGATCGCCAGCCAAATCAGGAACACGGGCCACAGATTCCGTAGGAACCTTCCAGGGTACTTCGGCATCAGATTCCAAGCCTCCCGTGCCATCTCGGATCCAGTCCCGCGCGAAGACGGTCCTTGTGCTTCTCGATGCGTCGCAGGAGATCCACGCGTGCGTCTTCGGCCTTCCACGACTTGTAGTATTCGGGCGTGCGGCCGTTCCCGATTGCGTAGTTGAAGATGAGGAACGCGTCCATTCGCTCGTCGCGTCCGTACTCCTCCGTCCAGTACCCGACCTCGAGGTGCTCCCCGAAGAACGCATTGTCCATGATCTTCGGATCCCGGTAGCCCTCACGCTGGGCGATGGCGGCGATCTGCGTACCCTCCATCACCTGCAGGATGCTGAAGGTCCCGAATCCCTTCGTCCCGCCCTCCGTGATGTCCATCAGCTTGTTCAGCGTGACGAGGTCCTTCTCGAACGTCGAATCTGGCAAGCCGACGATCGTGTGACCGAAGAACGGCATCTTGCGCTCGACGCAGAGACGCAGCGTCGCCTCGATCTCCTCGACCGTCTCGCCCTTCGTCACGCGCTTGAACACGGACGGCTCGAGGCTCTCGACGCCGAAGGACACCTGCCCGCATCCGCTCTCAAGGAGAAGATCGTTGAACTCCGCGTCGTAGAAGTCCGCCCGGAGGCCGTTTGGGCACCGCCACGGGAGGTCCTTCGGAACCTTGTCATCCGCCTTGAGCTGGATGATTCCCTGGCAGAAGGACTTCGCGTGTTCCGGCGCGACGCCCTTCTTCCGGCCGATGTTGAACTCGTCATCGACGACCTCGAACTGGCGGAACCGGTGGAGTTTCCACATGGACGATATTTCGTCCATGCAGTTCTCGACGGACCGGTGACGCCATGCCCTGCCGGAGACGCGCTGGACTTCGCAGAACGAGCACAAGTACGGACATCCGCGGCTCGTCACGATCGGCCAGACAAGGTGCCCGCGGCGCCATCCGTCCTGGATGTTCTCGAACGAGTCGAAGTCGCTGTAGTCGGGGAACGGCAGGTCGTCGAGCGACGTCCGCCTGGAGACGTGGTCGGGCCAGTATTCCGCCTCCCCCGGGACGAAAATGTCCACCTCGGGGTTCTCCGCGAGGAGACGCTCCTTCGCGGCCTTGGACGTGTCGTCGAAGACCCACGGAAGGCCACGGAGGGTCGGGTCGTCCGTCTCCATCCGGTCCGTGACATGCGCGCCGCCCCACAGGATCTTCGTGTCGGCGCGGACGCCGAGGTCCTTGGCTTTCCGGTCGAAGGCCCGCGTAATCTCCTGGCTGCGCGCGTATGTCACCGTCTTGACCGTGACGCCGAAGTGCGATGTCTTCCCGGCGAGTCGGACGTGCCGATCAAGCGGGTACTCGCGCTTCGCGTAGTCGATCGTGCGAACCGTCTTTCCAAGTTCCTTCCAGGCGGCGTTCAGCATGGCTAGGCCGTTGTGGGGGACGCTCGTCTCGAACACCTGCATCGGGTCGACGGTAACGAAGTCGTATATGGTCATGTTTCACGTTTCTGTAACATATTTCCGGAGGTCCACTAGGTCCTCCTTCTCGTTCACGTTGAAGTACGGCGCGTCGAACGGCACGACATAGACCGTGAGACCCTCGTCGACCGCGAGCTGGAACAGGTCCACCCAGTTAGGATGATCCGCGACATCCACCGCGCGGTTCGCGACCTCCTTCCGGACGATTGCGAGTCCTGTTCCGGCAATCGGTCCCGCCGGTCTCTCCTGCCAGATGAACTTCGGCTTCTCGATGAAACGGTGCGCGCGGACCGCCTGATGGTAGGAGATGAGATTCATCGGCGCGCCGAGGACCGTGTACGTCTTACGGACCATGGAACTGTCGCGGACGGCGAACAGCATCGCCGCGGCGCCGAGAGCCCGGCTACGTTCCCAAGCGGACGCGAACTCCCGGACGGCCTCGAGGTCGTACCACTCGTCCCCGAAGCACATGGCGACATCCTGATTGAACGGAGCGAGGGACGCCAAATCGGCGAGAATCCCGCGTGGTTCACCACAAACAACGCTGACCGGCGCAAGACCCGGCGACTCTCCGTCCTTCATTCCGTCGATGATGTTGTCGCAGACGTCGTGGTTTCCGCCGGACAGAACGGTCACTTCATCGGACCCCACAGCCATAAGCGCCTCGACACCGTAGGTATACAGGGGTCGTCCGCCGACGTCGACCATCGGTTTCGACGTTGGATCCGCGCCGAGACGAACGCCCTTTCCTCCGGCGGACAGGACGCCGATCACGAACAGTCCGTAGCCGTCGGCAACTATAAAGAACTTGCCTCAGCGCACGAGGAGGTCCTCGACGCCGCGATTGCCAGGAACGGGTCCGCCCTTCAGATACCTAAGTGCGGAGCCGAGATCCCATCCAGAACCTTCTTGTTCGCGGTACGCCCGGACGAGCACCGCTAGAAGGCCTCCGACGGACCCGGCTTGCATATACATGACAATCTCGTCAAGGACGGCCGCGTCCTCCTCACACATCTCGACGTTGATGTTCGACCACGACGATCTCACCGAGGCGGAAACCGAGTTGCCCCCATCGCCTTCCAAAGGTATGCCCCGCAGTAACCTTTCGGTTACGAGGGCGCATGCACGCATGGGCATATAATGGTAGCGCCCGGATATCCGGATGTTCTCACGACGGCTCGCGCGACGCGCGCCAGAGCATGATGGCGTTCCATCCGACCGGGAAGAAGGACACGGACGCGGCGAGGGACCACAGGATCTCGCTGTCCTGCGAGAACGCCATGACGGCGAGGAACCACGCCGCAGACGCCTTCGCGACCTGGAGTCCTTTGAATCCCCATCGGTCGATGAGGAACCTGCCGATCGGGTTCAGTTCCCTCCCGCCGTACTTCGTCAGGGCGATGCGCGTCGTGAGTGCGTCGAGCATCTGCCCGGAGAACATGAGGATTGCCCAGACCTCGGGCGGAAGGAACACGCTACCCCTCGTTCTCGATCCTCGGAGCTAGGATGTACGTCCCGGAGATGGCTTGCGCGCCTTCCCCGAACGAGAAGTCCGCGTACACGGGGTAGTCCTGACCAACGCGAATTGTGAGGCGCGTCCCGTCGGGGAGAGCGTTCGCGAAGGCCGATACGTAGTCGATGGGAAGAAGGGTGCGGACGGCGGTCTTCGTCTCGACGCCGTAGACGTGATGCTCCACGGTGTCCGCGTCGCCCTCCGCCTCGAACACGACATCCGGCGGATTCGTCCGGATGGCGATGCAATCCGACACGAGACTGGACGCCTTGATGGCGATCCGTATCTCGTCCGGGCTCACCTGGAACGTCTCGGGGAGCTTCACGTTCGGGACCTTCGGATCGGGGAAGGCCTTGTTGTCGATGACGCCCATCTTCCGACGCGTGTTCCCCACCTTGGCTTGTATGCGCCCGTCCACGATTTCGGCCTCGAAGGAACCGTCCCCCTGCAATGACAGGACCTCGGACATCTTGTCGAGGTCCAAGCCAATCTCCTCCTTGTCAAGGGCCGAATACGTGTCGAAGGAGGCCCGCGGGATCGCCATGTCGATGAGACACACATGCGCCGGGTCCACGACACGGATGCGCGCGCCGTCTGGGTCGAACGTGAACTTCGCCTCGTCGACCGCGCACGAGAGTATCTTCACGACGGACGCGAGGCGTTTCCGGTCAATCTTGAACTTCATATCGATCACTTCTCGAGGGTCGACTGTGGATTGACTACGGTCAGCGCCACGGTCCCGCCAGCCGTGAACCCCTGGAACGGCTCCCCGCCGACGATGACGGCCTTGTAGCCGCTGCCTTCCATGACGAGACGATACTTCGTCTCCTGTCCTTCCGGCGTGTCCACAATCTCCTCGACGAGCTTCTTTATCTCAAGGCTCGGAATCTTCATGGTTTACCTCGGAGTGCGTGGCAACTATTTAGACGTATCGGGCTCGTCCCAGTCCACCCAGTCCATCTCCCGGACGGAAAGGAGCCAATCCTCTAGAAGATGCGGCTCTGGGGGGTCGTCCGGAAGACGCGACAGTTCGTGGGCGATCTTCATCTTCAAGATGAGCACGGATACCTCCTCCGGCGTCGTAACGGACGTCGCTTTGAACTCGATCCGTCCCTCCATCAAGAGCGTGATGCCCATCTGGACGGTTCGCGCGATGATGTTCAGGCGCTTGACCGATGTGTCCTTACCGGTCGCGATGTACTTCTCGACGTTCTTCCGCGCGAGTCCTTGCAGACTTCCGTAGCACCGCTTCGAGAAGTTTCGTTCGGAGATGCGGCGCAAGCTCGCGAGGAGATCGCGGCTGTCGTTGTCCGTCGTCAGGACGATTGGTGAGAACACGCCCCATAGATGATTCACGTTCCCGTCGAGGACCTGCTCGACGACGCGCCCAATCTCGTGCGTCTGGATGTCGTACTTCATCGTGTCGGACGAATCGACACGGTTCGCGAACCTCGGAATACCTCGCCCGAGAAGGAGGTGGCGTGTCGGAACTTGAACGGCCTCGTACACGTCGATGTCCGATCCCTCGTGATTCATCCCCCAAAGATGGGATCCAACCGATGTCTTCCACAGAACTTTCACGGCCATCATGTTATCTTCCTCGGAAACTCATGGTGTACTTTCCCGTCAAGCATGCCGCATCCCCACGTGGAGCGGCACTCCGGATGTCCACACGTTCCGTGCCGATTCCCGCCCGTCTGTTTGAAGAAGAACGGCACGCCCGCGACGGCGCATTGGTGACGGATGGAACGGAACCACGCTGGGTCGGTCGGGCGAGGATGCGGGTCGGATTCGCCGCCCGCGATGATCCACTCGATGTCGCGGAGAAGACTGCCTAGATACACGGCGTCGGCGTTCACTCGCACTCCGGTCGCGAACTCTACCATCCAGTCTCCAAGTCTCCTGCTGAAATCAATCGGCCCCAACAGCGGCTCGCACGACAGGAAGTGCACGACCGCCGGTACGGCGACGAGTTGTGGAATGCGTATCTCCGCATACTTCTGATTCTCGACGCTCGTGCCGAGCCAGACGTTCGGCCACGGCCATCCCCGAAGCGCATGCGGTTCTGCGCCAATCGGCTGCGCCCACTCATGCACACCACAAGTAAAGCACGTCTGCGGCAGATGCTCCGCAATCCACTCCGGCCTCTTCGTCAGGATGAGGAACGTATGCTGAGGACAGGACCGGATGACCTCCCACCATTCGTCCCTCCATTGGTCACACGTCGGATGGAAGAAATCCCCCATGCTCAGGGTGAAGATCCGCTTCGGTTCCTTCCAGAGGCGCGGGTCCTGCTTCGGCTTCCCGCGCCATTTCGTCTCCCGTACGACCGTGAAGGGAAGGCCCCATCGCTCCATCAGGCGTTCCGCGTAACAGTTCGTGCAGCCGCGACTCACCTTGTTGCACCCCCACGCGGGGTTCCACGTACCGTCGGACCATTCGATCGCGGTGTGTTCACCCATCGCCTCACCCGCTATCGCGGCACTCCGAGGTCCTTCGCGAACCAGATGGCGGTCCGGTTCTCCCAAGCTATCTGCTCGGCCTGTACGATGAACTGAGGCTTGTCGTGCGTCTCCATCGCGTCCCGGATGGCGTGGCGGAGGATGCTCACGACGATCAGCATCTCGAACCCCGTCCATCCCTGCTTCGCGCACGCGTTCGCGAACTCCGAGACGGCCGCAATCAGCGGCGTGGCGTTACGTTGGTCGCCGACTCTCTCCGGGGCCCGTGGGACCTTGATCTTCATTCAATCTTCCTCCCGTTCGCGGGCCTCTCCGCATGAAAGACCGCGATGGCGATGCCAAGATGCTCCCGGAGTCAATACCTCCGTTCTCCGAATCCATTCTTCACGGACTAACGGACCCCATCCATCCATCTCAGCGTTGTACCGAATCCGGACATGTTCGATAAGTTCCGCGACGCGGGCCTCGGCTTCGAGACGCCCTCCGTGGTCGTACCCCCAAGCCTCAGCCATCTTGTGTAACTCGGCCTCGGCGCGTTCGGCGCGGGCTTTCCATGTTTCACGCTCTTTTCTTACCCGTTCCGTTACCGCCAATTGTGTGTTAGACCCCGCTTCGAGGGCGCGGATGCGCTCTTGTCCAACCTCTTCCCACGAATGCCATATGTCACGGACTCCGTCGAAATGCATGTGCGGGCCTTCATGACCGATTTCGCTCCTTCCACAGAGAGCGCCGCATTTCGGGCAGGCGGCGGGGTTCGCGGTCTCATGTTCAAGGTCCGGCAAGGCTCCGAAACCGGATTGAAGGATGAATCTCCGTGCCCACGCAAGATCAGATTCCAGTTCCGCGGCAAGGGCCTCGGCGCGTTCGGCGCGGGTTATGTATTCTAATTCCCACTTCTTGATATTCTCGCGGACCGATTCTCTAAGCGGAGCGGATTCGCGATATCGCGCGAGTTCCGTTTCGAGGGCGCGGATACGCTCACCATGGGCGTAGACCTGTGTCCGCTTGGGGAAGTAGCCGCGGTGATGGACGAGGCCGCAGAAAGGGCAGGCGGCGGGATACGCGGCGGCGGGAGTCAAACCCACTCCGGGTGCGGACCCGGGCCTACCCGTCGGCTCGCCGGGCCTATCGCCGCTATCGCGCCCGCCGCCAGCCCTTCGTGGAACGAAGTCCATTGGAACCACCTTCTTGCAGTCGTGGCAATATGCCTCGCCGCTCTCGTCGTAGCCCCAATCCAGATGTGGACACTCGCGCCAGCCGCCCTTCTCACGGACAATCTTGCGTCCGATGATTGCCTTGAGACGCCCGATGCCGAGTTTCTTCTCGATCGTCATCGTGACAACACCATGCACTTGAAGTGCGTGTATTTCGATGTGATGAGCCCACCGGGCAACAACCGCTTCTCCCGAAGCATGAGTACGGCCTCGCCCCAGTCCTCGCACACGGAACACCGCGCTATGCCGCCATACGGGACGATGCTGTTGTCCAACCGGAGTGCGTCGAGCGTCAACCTTTCCTCCCGTCTGATCGTGCCCTCCAGACGCGTCGGATCCACGCCTCCTCGTCGAACTCGGAGTGAAACCCGGGAGGTAGGAGTTTCGCGAAGAGTTCGAGATAGTGCGAGAGGCCCTCCTCCGTCGGTATTCCCGGGATGTCGTCCACGACGGATTGCATCTCTCGGACGCAATCGGAGCAGAACCACGCGTCGGGATTCGTTCGTCCGCACTTCGGGCATCCCTCATTATGGAGATGCGGTCGTGGAGTACCGGCGCGGATCGCCCATCGTTCTTCGCGGGCGAGCGTGTCCTCATGCCGATGGAGCAGACGACGGAAGTTGTCTTCAAGCTCTCGGATAGCTTGCTCCCCGAGACGGGAGAGTTCGACCCACTCGTCGTACGTCGGGGGTTCATCCCGTTGACGCATGCCAACCGCACGAATGAAATAGAGATCCGCAGGATTCGATGCTCCGCCACTCACTTGACCACGACCGTCATCCCGCGCTTCTGGCACTCGGCCACGAACGCCGCGACATCGTCGTTCGGGAGGCGGATGTGCCACCGATCCGTGCCGACCTCCCAGCGATGATTCTCCTGGGACTTCAGGAAGTCCCTGTGGTCCCTCGTCGGGCCGGAGACGACGCAAGAGGTGATGAGCGGGGTGGATGATTTCGGCGTCGCCTTGCTCGGACCCGATGTCTGCGGCGTCGGCCCGGACGCGGCCTTCGCCGGCGGGTTCTTGACGTAGTCCTCCCGGAAGTAGACGTACGGCTTGATGATGTGCTGCGCGATGGCGGGCCAGAACGGCGATTCGATTGGCTTGTCGAAGGTTTCGGCGACCCACGCAATCTTCTTTCGAACCTCGTCGCGCCACGCGGCGAGGATCTCCATCTCGAGTGCTCGGTCGGTCATTTCTTACCCACTCCCAGATGCTTCTCGAGGATCCGGATGATGAACGCACTCCGCGATATCTCGGCCGCTGCTGCCGCCAGGTCGATCATGTCCTTGAGTTCTGGCGGGACGCGGAGGCTGAGCATCGGGGACGAGTGCGGATAATCCCGGTTCTTTTTCTTCCGGTTGCGTCGCAACCCTTTCGGCGTCTCGAACGGCAACGATATCGCGCCTTCGGGCATGAGTCTGGTAATACGAACGCGGCTACTTAAAGGCGTCGGGTCATACCCGGCGGTCACCGCCCTGACCTTTTTGCGCCTTGTATTGGGACTGCTCGAGGTCGAGCTGTAAGTCCTCCGATGGCTTCACGTCGAACACCGCGCCCGCATCGAAGGAGAGCTTCGTCTCTCCCTTCTTCTTGCGCTTCTTCTGTTCCACCTGTTTCACGAACATCAGATTGCCGCCTTCGGCTTTGCGAGCCATGGTACGCGGATCTGCCCGACGAGGTCCCGCCACTCCGCCGGCATCGGCTTCCCGGCGTCATCGCGCCGGAACCAGTCGACGACCTCGTCGACGCGCACATCACGACCCGAGAACCGTATGAGCATGCCGTTGCGCACATTGACCGCGGCGTTCGCGGCAATCTCGTTCTCGAATATGGCCGCGTACGGCGTCTGAGACATCCACCAGAGAACGAGGTAGTACGTCTTGCGCGCGGTCATAGGACCACGGCGGTGATCGTGAGGCTGTACTCCGCGTTGTTCACGGAGAACCTCGCGAGGATATACAGTCCGAACCACCGAAGGGCGAGCGGGTCGATCATGAAATCTTGGGATACCGCGGTCCACGAGGACCCGGCGTGAGTCCACACGAGCGGATAGGATCCGAGGACGAGCATCGGGTATCCGTCTTGGACGATGATCCGGCCGCCGCCGGACACGAAGATGAGACCGCCGGGACCCACGATGATTCCGCCGTACGTGAGCGTCTGTCCTGCGGTCACGCGCACCTGGTCCCCGAGATAGCCCGTGACGTTCTGGAGGAAGTCCGAACCGATCGCCGTGAGGTTGAACTCGAGGTGGTACGTGAGGATGCGGTCCCCGACATTGCTGCCTACGCGGAAGTCGAACCGCGTCTCCGTGCCGTTGATGAGCAGGAGGGACTCGTCGCCGGGTTCGAACGCGAGGGAAAGCGGCGCCTGCACGGCGGGTCCGCGCGCCTGGATGAAGATGTACCAGATTCCCACGGCCGCCGCGGAGAGCAAGACGACCGCCAAGACGACGGCCAAGAGCTGATGCCGGTCGAGCCTCATGTCTATCTCCCTATGTGGTTCGTGTTTCGCTCGATGATTCCAGGGGGAACCATCCTCGGATCCTGGCGCGAGCGATTTCGACGTACTCCGATTCCTTCTCGACCCCGACCGCAGAGAATCCTTCGAGCTGCGCGGCGATGAGGGTCGTGCCGCTTCCCGCGAACGGGTCGATGATCGTGCCGGCGGGCGGCGTGACGAGGCGCACGAGGTAGCGCATGAGGTCCATCGGTTTTACCGTCGGATGGGTGTTGCGGTATGCTGGGCGATCGAACGACGAAGGCTCGAACTCCGGTTCCGGACAGACACACGGATTCCCGCTGACCTTCCACCGGCCGCACTTCTTGCACTTGAGTCCTGGCTGGCCGCGTCCCGCCATCGGCGTCGTACGTTCGCGGATGGGGAGAGATTCGAGTCCTCTCTCACGTTCGTCGCGGTCTGCTTTCGCGCAGTAGAAGAATCGTGAGGCGCCGCCGGAATCGCCGTAGGAAAGCATCGGCGTTCCCACCGCGCGGCTCTCCTTGCCATACGCATTGCCCTTGTATCCCATCGCGGAATTTCTCTTGAACGCTCCCTCTCCAGACTTCAACTCGCCCGTCTGTGCATCGAGTTGCCGCGCGGCCTCCTCATCTAGAAGCACGTTCGCGGGCCAACGTCCGAGCGTGTTCTGAACCAGGTTCGGCTTCTGCGTCGAGTCCCATCCGCCATCGTAGATGCGGGCCGCCGTAGTACCCCCCCAGTTCCCATCGCCCGCGAGCCCCGAAATCCGCGTCGCGTCGATGTTCAGTCCACCTACACCCCACTTAAGGACGTTCTCCGCGACGGTCCCGTCGAGCGGCTTGCGGGCGAGAATAATCGGTTCGTACGCGGGTTTGAGGGCCGTGCCCCAGCCGGACCATGCCGCGGATTCGTCCGTCGCGGGGCCTGTGATATCAGAGAAGTCTGCACTCGGTAGGTTCGCCGCTGCGTGAAATCTGCCTCCTCGAAAGTCGACCCTTGGATTCGCACCACGCCCTGTCAGTTTCCCGACGATTGGGCGCTCCGCACCGAGATGTCTGTCGATCGCCTTCGACACATCGAGGGACTTTGGGAATCCACTCCCATAGAGCCAAACGACGGTGTCGCGAATCTCAAACCCCGCGTCCTCGAGGGCGCATACGAGTCGGTGGGATGTCCGCGTGCCGCCGAACGCGAGAAGGTGCGCACCTGGCTTGAGAACTCGGAGGATCTCGTCGGCCCATCGTTGATGCCATGCTTGCATCTCGGGTAAATATCGTCGGACTCTCTCGAAGGATGGTTTGTTTCCATCCGCGAACCCTCCGATGTTACCGGGTCTCGGGATTGGACTTGCCTTCGTGATTCCTAAACGGTCCCACTCCTTCCCCATGAACTCCAACCCATACGGCGGATCCGTCACGCACGCGTCGAAGTGGTTGTCTGGAAACGACTTGAGAAGATCGAGGCAGTCCCCCAGTCGGATGTCAATGGTCATCCGGACGCCGTATCCGATAGTATGTTATCGTCCGTCCGTGTCGGGAGGAAGTTCGGGTGAACATGCGGCATCGGCTGACCGCAGCCGCGAACCGGGCATCCGCGCGGCTTGATCTTCGCGGCGCTTCGCTGGAGGACCACCTGGTCTGGATACAGAACGACCTCCCACGGCGTCGGGAACTTAGCCGACTTTCCGTGTACGCCGCGCGCTCGGATGACGGCGACGTCCCCGTCATGGGGCACGATTTCCTCAACGCGGAACACGACAATGATCTCGTCGCCGATATCGAGTTGCTTCCCGTTCCGGTCCTTCGCCATGTTTCCCGCGTAGTGCTCGGCAACTATTTAGAAGTTGCCGACACGCGGCGTCTTGATTTCCTCGTGGTTCGGGCAGTCCTTCGGGTGCCACGACCGCTCAGCAATCGCCATGTCGATGAGCCACCACTTGCCGTTCATATCCTCGGCGAAGTCGACGCTCCACTTCGGGTGGTCGGGACAGGCACGACCCGCTAGGAGTGCCATATTCCATGCGTTCCACGCGGGAAGATGGGTATCCGATAGCGTCTCTATCTTCCGAAGTCCGTCGAGCCGTTCTCGCCAGTCCTCCGGAGGATTGTCGGCCGGTTCGAAGCGCACCGCGTCCTCCGGCCAGTAGAAGTGTGAACACCAGAGCCGTTCGCCTTCTACGAAGAATCGGAACTCTCGCGCGATGCGCGTACCGCCGAAGGCTGTGAAGGCGCTGTTCAGATGGAGCCACTCTCGGACAAGGATTGCTGCCGGGAAGCGTTCCCCAACGAGGTCATGCTCCATCTCGTGATTGATCGTGCGCGCGACTACGCGCGCGACCTCTTCTTCCGTGTCGGCACGGTAGGATTCCGGTCCTTCGTGCTTCGCGCTCCCCTTGTCCGTGCGGATGAACACGGGAAAGCCGATTCTTCGCGCGGCTCCGAGGATTATCTGATGCTGCGCCGACGCCGATTTGATGGCTTCCTTCTTGTCGCCCGTATCGTCCTCCCATGCGCCGAGCGAGAGCCATACGAGATCCGGATCAATCTCTATGGTCTCCGTCCTTGGTACGGGTAGCCCGGCGTCCGTGATGCGGGGGAGCCAGTACAACGCGCTGTTGTATTTCTCCGTATTCGGGTCCATCCCGAGGTCGAGCGTCATAGATGCTCGTGGACCTCCCGTAGGGTGATGAGGCTCCAGAGGTAATCCCACGCGAAGTAGGACGCCTGCGCGTCGTACCCGGCGTCGTGCCACGTCTTCTTGCTCCCGGCCACTCGCATGTCCGTCCGGATCCGGTCCTCCGCGTGTCGCTTCGCCGCGGACTTCAACGCCGTCCACGAGAATCGGGACGCCTTCGCGAGCGTGAAACACACGCTGTTCAGGTCCGCGGAACGGTAGGAGAAGTATTTCGCAGACTCCGGGAGGTAGTGCCGGATGTACGGCATATCGAAGATCCCGACGTTCCATCCGATCGCGATGGCCTTCTTCCGCTCGACGCCCCACTCCTCGAGCCACACGACGAGATTCTGGTCCACGATCTCCGGGCGCGGCCCGGCGCGTATCCTCTCGGCCGTGAACCCGTTCACCTCCATCGCTTCCTCCATCTCGTTCCAAGTGTCGTAGCCGATGTCCGAGACGAACAGTTGCGGACGTGGGTCCGGACCGGTGGACGAGGAAAGCCAAGACCCGGATGTGTAAACGCCGATCTGGATGAGCTGATGCTCAATCGGGGACCGATTACCCGTCATCTCGCCATCGAGCCCGAGGAACCATTCTCCGCCCATGTGATCGGTCCTGTGAAGCGCGGTATGATCGGCACCCTTCATGCCGTCGGCGTCGATTCTTGCGTGGCGGGTGCCGGTCCCGCGGGCTTCGGCGTCGGCGCCTTTCGCTGGAGGATCGTGCGGAACGATTCCACAAAGATCACGAGCGGTTGGATGGTCTCGACGACTCCCTGGTTCTTCTCTTGGTTGTGAACCGTCTCGAGTGTTACGCGGGTCTCACCAAGTTCGCTGACGCGAAACTGTACCACAACTTCGTCGCCCACGCCGAGTTCTTTCTTGTTCCTGTCAAAGACGGGCATGTCTCGGTGGTAATACATGGCAACTACATGAACGCTTCGGTAAACCAAATGGTCACGCTGACGTGCGCGCGCATGACGACGGGCCAGAGAGGGTTCCAGCGACGGGCTCCGTAGACGAGGACGAGGGCATCTCCCGGCTCCAGCGTCATCGGATTCGGCGCGTAGTCCATATGTACCGCATGCGGGCCGGTCGGGTCCCGATAGTGATCCCAGTTCGTGAGTGCGAGGACGGATCCGTCCGACGCCCTCGAGAGGGTGAACCAGAAATCGCCCCTCCCGCCGATGTCCATCCCGAGCCAGACCTGCACCTGCCAGATGTCTAGGACGGCGCCCGAGTCGTTCGTCCACCGCTTTACGAGATTCCGGGGTTCCGACCAGCCGAACCGCTGCGCCGGGAACGGACCCGTGTCGATGACTTGGACGCCGCGGAGGTTCGCCATGGTACGTGGTTAGGCGTTCCGAGGATGCCCCGCGCCGTCCTCAACCCACTTCCGGAACGGAATGAGGCGGTCCATCTGTGGACGTCCTGACTTCGCGAGCCCCGTTCGTTTCTGAATGTTGACCCATCGGGCGAACTCGATGTAATCCCGCCGGTCCCAGCGCGGCGGAAGGTACGTGCGCTTCCCGTCCGTGTGATTGAGAGGCACATAGCGCATCGCGAACGGCCACGCACCCAGCTCGAAGACCCTACGAACCCGATATTCGGCGTCCTCGAGGTCGTCTTGGTGGCCGTACAGGACGTACACGTGGAAACGCTTCGGGTCCACGCCGTTCGCCGCGAGGATCTCAATCGTGCGAACGACGCCTCGTTCTTCGCGCGTCTCGTCGAACGCGGTGCGCCACGGACGGAACGGTACAGGGCCGAGAATCTCCCCCGCGCGGTCGTTCATCGTGTTCGCCTCGACGCCGGACGACAGGTTCGTCGGCTTCGTGATGGCCTCACGGACGCGCCAGAGAACCTCGGTCGGCGCCATGTTCAATGCGTTGTCCATCAATTCACGCAATCCGCCGTGGCGATCGCAGATGTGGTCCTGCCATCCAGGGACCTCTTGGAGCATCCTTCCTTCGAACCGCGGCACGAGACAGGCCGGCTCGCCGTTGTCTGGGTCCACACGCAAACCGAGTGGACATCCGTTGCATCCATGAGTGGCGAAGAAACGGGAGATCGGCAAGTCTGGAAAATCCTCGCACGCGGGCCTAGAAGGCTCGATCTCCCACCAGATGCCCCGGCGAACCCGTACTCCGAGGGCCTCGTACGCCTTCGTGTGATTCGATGCGAGGACACCGCCGACCTCGACATCGCATCCGGTCGCGGCCCATTGACGGACGGAGTCGAGCGATTCATCCAGATACCATGAGAACAACGGGGTCGTTATCTGTACGAGATCCGGACGCTCAATGAATGAATCGAGTGTCCCGCGCCCCGACACGGTAACGTCGGCACCCTGTTCGCGCCAGTACGTCAAGGCCTTCATGGTGAACAGATGGGGCATACGACCGAGGTCGCGCGGGTCGACGAGGACGACGCGCATTGAGCGCACCTCAGAAAGCCCCGAGAAGATGAAGGACGAGCATCCCGGCGGCGACGAACACCACGAAACCCACTACAACCGGCCAGAACGGACCGGGTAACGGATACGAGAAGGCTGGCTCATCCCACACCGATTCACTTCCTTGCGCGTTTCCGTATCTTCTTGACGACCTTGGCGTCCACCGTGGCCGGTCCGTACGAACGCACGATACCGGCTTCTTGCACAATCTCGATGAACGGTGTGAGAATCCGCACATTCGCAACAATCGCTTTCTTGTCCTCGGCATCCAGTTTCCACTCAATCGACTGCACCCGTTCGATTTCTTCACCCGTTTCTACGTTCACAACCTTCGTCCCCGGCACGGTCCCGTCGCTGATGATCTTCAGACGCATCGACTCACCACTCCTGCTTGTTTCGCCAGTCCCAGAAGCCTTTGCCGTACACGGCCTCCATCGCGGCCTCGTAGACGTAGTGTTCGAAATCCTCGTCCTCGTACTGCTCCCTAACGGCTTCCTCGATGCCCTCGATGACCGTTTT
>Ga0209324_10001090_pt1 | contig 18757 bp, 11 predicted proteins | sample Rifsed19ft3_FD_184015 | JGI IMG/M metagenome (GOLD analysis project Ga0209324, IMG submission 184015) | Soil microbial communities from Rifle, Colorado, USA - sediment 19ft 3 (version 2) | ecosystem: Environmental > Terrestrial > Deep subsurface > Rock core/Sediment | place: Rifle, Colorado...
CCGTATTTCCTGAAAAGCTCATCCGGTGTGCCTGACTCTGCATAGGTATCATTGAGCCCCACAAATCCCATGGGAACCGGACAGTGCTCGCTGACCACCTGAGCCACAGCAGAACCAAGACCTCCTGACAGGAGATGCTCCTCAGCCGTTACTATAGCCCCGGTTGTTTGAGCAGACTGAACAATAATATTTATATCTATAGGTTTTACGGTATGCATGTCTATCACCCTGACATCAATACCCCTTTCACTGCAGACGCATGCCGCTTCAACAGCCTCCTGTACCATCAGTCCGTTTGCTATTACCGTTACGTCTATTCCTTCACGCACTATGTTTGCTGTACCGATTTTAATGTCAGAGCCCTGCTGGTAAATCACCGGAGCCTTTGGCCTGCCGGTGCGTATATATACAGGGCCTGCGTGTTCTGCGGCCTGTCTCACCAGGGCCATGGTTGAGAATTCATCTGCAGGCACGAGGACAATAAATCCCGGCAGAGAGCATGCGAGCGCTATATCTTCTATGGCCATCTGTGATGCCCCGTCTTCCCCTATGCTGATTCCACCATGAGAACCTACCAGCTTTACATTGAGATGAGGATTGGCAACACTCATGCGGAGCTGGTCGAACGTTTTACACATCAGGAATGATGCGAAACTTGAGGCAAATGGTATCTTACCGCAGGAGGCAAGGCCTGCCGCAGTTGAAACCATATTGGCCTCGGCTATACCCATATTAAAAAATCTGTCCTTAAACTCTTTGGCAAATAAGACACTCTTTGTGGACTTTGACAGATCGGCATCAAGGGCGACTATTGCAGGATTTTCCCTGCCAAGTTCAACCAGCATCTTGCCATAAGCATCTCTTGTTGCCATACCATAAACCCGTTTACAGGACATGCCGTATACTCCTCATTGTAAATTCTAAACTCTAATTTCTAAATCCTAAACAATATCTAAATTCAAATGACGAATGTCTTAAACTGTTTACCCCAGCTCTTTGAGGGCAGCCTCCATCTGTTCCCGTGTCGCCGCCATGCCGTGAAACTCTACATTATTCTCCATAAATGAGACACCCTTTCCTTTAATGGTACGGGCAACTACCACTGTCGGTTTTCCCTTAGCAGCCTTTGCCTCATCAATGGCCTTAATTATCTGAGTAAAATTATGTCCGTCTATTTCTATGACATGCCAGCCAAACCCTTTCCACTTATCAACTATCGGTTCCAGCTCCATTACATCCTTTACCCATCCATCGAGCTGAATACTGTTATAATCAATAAATGCAGTCAGATTATCCAGCCTGTAATATGCAGAAGACATGGCAGCTTCCCATATCTGTCCCTCTTCTGATTCACCGTCACCTATCATTACATAGGTATGATAGTCCTTATTATCAATCTTTCCTGCCAGAGCAATGCCTGATGCAATAGAGAGTCCCTGACCAAGAGAGCCTGTAGATGCTTCTACCCCCTGTAATTTCCCCATTTCCGGATGTCCCTGAAGCGGACTCCCGAATTTCCTCAGCGTAAGAAGCTGCTCTTTGGGGAAGTAGCCGGAGTGGGCAAGTGCACTGTAGAGAGCAGGTGCGGCATGTCCCTTACTCAGTATAAACCTGTCCCTGTCAGGCCATGAAGGATTCTGAGGATCATGTCTCATTGCCTTAAAATAGAGTACAGTTATAATATCTGTTGCAGAAAGAGAGCCTCCGGGATGACCGGAATTTACCTCTGTGGTCATTTTAATTATATCCCTGCGGATAGTCTTAGCTGTTTCTGTAAGTTTATCTATGTCCATTTATTTGATCCCCTTTTTGCACTTAACAAGGATTTTGAATTATAATATAATTCAATTGTTAAAAACAAGGCTTTTCGAGTGAAAGGAGTGTATGACAATGGCAAAGGTAGGCGTAGTTTTATCAGGATGCGGTGTTTATGACGGTTCAGAGATACACGAGAGTGTCCTGACTCTGTATTTTCTCGGAAAATACGGTGCAACACCCATTATTATGGCCCCCAATGTGGAGCAGGCTCATGTAGTCAATCACATCACAGGGGAAGTCTCTCAGGGTGAGCGGAGAAATGTCCTTGTTGAATCTGCAAGGATTGCAAGGGGGAATATTAAGGACATCAGGAACGTCCGGGCAGGAGACATAGATGCCCTGATATTTCCGGGTGGTTATGGGGCGGCAAAAAACCTCTGCACCTTTGCATTTGATGGCGCTGACTGCAAGGTAAATGATGATGTGGCAAGGCTTGCTATGGATGTCTACACCCTGGCCAAGCCTATAGGCGCCATATGCATTGCCCCTGCTATGATGGCAAAGATATTCGGTGATGCAACACCACTTGATCTTACAATCGGGTCAGATAAAGAGACCGCCAATGCAATAAATGTAATGGGGGGACATCATATTAGCTGCACTGCTTCCAACATTGTTATTGACAGCAAGCACAAGGTCGTGTCTACGCCTGCTTATATGATTGCAGGTTCTATAGGAGAGGCGGCGGACGGCATAGAAAAACTGGTAAAGGCTGTACTTGATCTGGTTAAAAGATAATGGACGACGAAAAAGACATCGAATTAGATAACGACCTCGAAGAAACTGACGAGCCGGAAGTGTCTGAAGATATAGGATTAGACGGCGTCATCGGCGAACCGCTGAATATTGAGGATATTGATATATTGATTCCGCAGGAGATGGATGAGTCTGCCTCAGGAACCTCATTGGCCCGATATGACCCTCTTCAGCACTACATGGCAGAGATCAGGAGATACCGCTATCTTACCAAAGAAGAAGAGATGAGACTTGCAATTAAGTACAAGGAAGAAGGCGACCTTGATGCCATATCAAAACTGATAATGGCAAATCTCAAGCTGGTTATTATCATTGCAATGGAATACAAGAGGATTGGCATAAACATGATGGACCTGATCCAGGAGGGTAACCTCGGACTCATGCAGGCGGTTAAGAAATTTGACCCTTACCGTAATCTGAGACTTGTTACTTATGCCACCTGGTGGGTAAAGGCATATATGCTGAGATACATAATGAATAACTGGCGGCTTGTAAAGATCGGGACTACCCAGGCGCAGAGAAAACTCTTTTTTAATCTCATGAAGGAGAAGGCGAGGCTTGAGGCATTGGGATACGAGGCCGGCCCAAAGCTCCTCGCAAGCGAACTCGGTGTGAAGGAGAAAGAGGTAATAGAGATGGACCAGCGTCTCGGCAGTCAGGACATGTCTTTGGATGAGCCGCTGTCAGAAGACTCGGAGAGCACACTCTTAAATGTCTTATCGTCCGGGGAGACCGCTGTTGTTGACAGACTGGCGGATGACCAGGTCTCTTCAATATTTAAAGAAAAGGTTGCGGAGTTTTCAGAGGGTCTTAATGAGAGAGACCTTGATATACTTCAGAACAGGATACTGTCGGAAGAGCCCAAATCACTCAGTGAAATAGGCCGGAAATATGACATATCAAAGGAACGTGTCAGGCAGCTTGAAGGCAATATTATAAAACGTCTCAGGGAATACCTTCAGAGGGAGGTTAAGGATTTTGATGCACTCAGGCCTGATTGATCTAACTGGTAAGGCAGCCCTCGTGACCGGTGGAAGCAATGATACCGGTGCTGCGATTTGCAGGATCCTTGCAGAGGCTGGCTCATCAGTAGTTATACAATATTATAAAAACAGGGATAAGGCTGACAAGGTTTGCGAGTACATCGGTTCGCAAGGCGGCATAGCCGCAAACTGCTTTGTTGATTTATCAGATAAGGCATCCATAGATGAATTATTCAGTTTCATAAAGGATAGATTCGGCCGCATTGATATACTCGTTAATAATGCCCACCTCCCTATCACACGGAGTTTCTTTTCCGAAGTCTCGTGGGAAGAGCATCAGGAACAGATAGACGTAATGGTAAAAGGTGCTTTTTATTGCTCCAAAAAGGCTGTATCCATGATGGCAGAAAATGGAGGCGGTTCCATTATTAATTTAATTACATCACAGGTTGACCATCCTGTAAAAGGCTACAGCAGTTTTATAACAGCGGCATCAGCATTGACCGGTTTCACTAAGAATCTTGCAGTAGAGGCAGGGGAAAAAGGGATTCGCGTCAACATGATTGCCCCCGGCTTTGTCCTTACAGGGCACACCCCTTATGCCCCGCCTCATGTTCAGGAGGCGATTGCAAAGGCTACCCCTCTTGGACGCCTTGCGACACCTGATGATATAGCAGGAGGAGTCCTCTTCTTTGCCTCAGACGTGTCACGATTCATAACAGGTCAATCTCTTGTAATTGATGGCGGCTACAGTTTATCAGGAAAACCATTCTAACCCCATCCTTTATTCCCTTGACAATATGCCCGGAGCTATTGTAGATTAAGCCAGCAAACAACCTGAATCCTTTTATGCATAAAGACAAGATCCTCATAGTAGACGATGATGAGAGCATGAGAGATATGCTTGAGGCTATCCTTAAAGGGGACTATGAGGTCATCAAGGCAGCGAGCGGTGAAGAGGCCTTAAAAAAGTTATCCAATGCCCATGTCCCCCTTGTATTGCTTGATATTAAACTCCCGGGGATGTCCGGCATCGAGACCCTGGAAAAGATATTAACAAAAGACCCTGATATCAAGTGCCTGATGCTTAGTGCAATACATGATGTGGACACCGTAGTCGAATGCATGAGAAGGGGTGCCTATGATTATATGACAAAAGAGCTTGAGTATGAGTCCGTGCTCTTGAGGGTGCGGAATGCCATGGCCCTGGTAAAACTTAAAAAGGTCTATGACCAGCAAATCCAGAAGGTCATGAGATTGGAAGAGCAGTTAGGTAAGTTTGAGCAGCAAAAAGCAGAGCAATATACAACGCAGGAAAAAGACTTTAATCCCACATTACCGGATAGTCTTGATCTTCCGGATGACAGTGCACTGAAAACAATCTTTCAAAGACTTGGTTCAGAGACCACCAACCGCCTCGTTTCCCTCTGCATGAAAGGGGAGAATTTCACGGGACAGGAGCAGAAAGTTTTGGAGTTAATCCTGAAAGGGTTAGCAAATAAGGAGATTGCTAAAGAACTCCATATTGAAGTGACCACTGTTAAAGCCCACCTGAAGAATGCATTCCAAAAACTGGGGGTTACGACCCGCTCTCAGGCCATAGCCTACTTATTAATAAAAGGGTTGTTAAGAAACACCTCTTCTACTACTTAAGTATAATATCAATCATATCCTCCTTTTGTAGAATTGACTTATAATTTTGCTTTTGGTAGAAATATCTCGCAATTAACATACGGTATTTATAAAGCCAAATATTCTTATGATTATGAAAAATCTTTTTACGTCCCGGAAATCCTTAGTCTTTGCACTTTTGCTCGTTGCCATCCTGTTATTCCCCTCAGGGGGATTTGCGGCGACATCCGTCGGGGGACGCATCTCCACAGACACTACATGGACCCTCTCCGGCAGCCCTTATGTTGTTACCTCGCCCGTGCAGTTCTATGGGACGACCAGTACGCCCATCACCCTGACTATCGAGCCGGGTGTTGTTGTGAAGTTTCAGGCCAGCACAAATCTACAGATAGCAAATGGGACAAGCTATCCTGCCGTTCTTAGTGCTGTAGGTACGGGCGGGACGCCAATCATATTCACTTCGTATAAAGATGATACTGCCGGCGGAGATACTAATGGTGATGGGAGCGCTACCAGTCCGGCTCCTGGCAACTGGAACAATATAATCTTATCGCAAGGTTCAAGTTCCTCTGTGCTGGATCATACGGAAGTTCGTTATGGAGGGGGCGGAGGGCAGGGGAACATTTATGTTTATCAATCCTCTCCGGCTATTCAGAACAGTGTGATCAATCAAAGCAGCAACATCGGTATTTCTATCTTCACCCAAACCGTTTCAAGCGCTCCGAACATCCTTAACAACCAGATTCTTCAGAATAGCACGTATGGGATTAAGACGCAGTCTACTTATAACGGTACAACGCCTGTTTCAGGCCTCATTCAGGGAAACACCATCAGCAGTTCCGGTCAGTACGGGATGTATTTTGATGGTGTGATCAGTTCTACGATTCAAAACAACCAAATAGCGCAAGGACTTTATTTTACGAGCGCGAGCGGATCACCGGTACTGACAGGGAACCAGATTATGGATCTGGGTAGTGTGACGGTGCAGGTGCCTGCTGATATTCTGGAGATGTTTCAGACCCAGAATACACTGCAGGGTATTGGCCCGACGACTTCTCTGAACGTGCTTGGCGATACGATGACAGGGACGACCACATTGACTACGCAGTGGTACAGCTACGTGGTGGTGAGCGGGACCCTATCTGTGAATGGGACGACCGGGAACCCTGCGACGCTGCTGATACAGGCCGGGGTTAGGATGAGTTTTGCGTCCAGCAGCGGGATCAATATTGGGTCTTCGACAAGCACGCCTGGTATATTGAAAGTTTTAGGGACATCGGCATCGCCGGTGACGTTTACGAAATCAGGGACGTCGGCGTGGCCCGGTATCACGCTGTCCTCCGGGACAGTGGGTGCGCAAACGATCCTGCAGTATGCCGTTCTGGAGTATGCGGGGACAGGGACGAGTCCAACCATAGCGGGTCTGACGATCATTTCCAGCAGTCCGACGCTGGAGAACGTGACAGTACGGAACGGTACGCCGAGCGGGATCAAACTGTACTATGCCTCGCCTACGATGACTGGGATTACAGTAGATCAGGTGGGCGGAGACGGGATTTCGATTTCCGGCATATCCAGTATAACTACCGCCCCCATCATTTCTCAGGCGACAATCAGCAATGCCGGTCGCTACGGGATTTACATAACCGGGGGTAGTGGGACTGTCGGCGGAACGATCCAGGGGAGCAGCATCCTTGGGTCGGGCCAGTACGGGATCTATTTTGACGGGACGATTAACACGACGGTTCAGAACAATCAGATAGCCAAAGGGCTTTATTTTACGAGCAGCGGCGGCACACCGGTGCTGAACGGGAACCAGATTACGGATCTTGGTAGTGTGACGGTGCAGGTGCCTGCGGATATTCTGGAGATGTTTCAGACGCAGAATACCTTGCAGGGGATCGGCCCGGCAACTTCTTTGAACGTGGTTGGCGATACAATGACGGGGACGACCACGTTGACTACGCAGTGGTACGGCTACGTGGTGGTGAGCGGGACCCTGTCTGTGAATGGGACGACTGGGAACCCTGCCACACTGGTGATGCAGGCGGGGGTTCGGATGAGTTTTGCATCCAGCAGCGGGATCACTGTTGGGTCTTCGACGAGTACACCCGGTATATTGAAAGTTTTAGGGACATCGGCATTGCCTGTGATGTTTACGAAATCCGGGGCGTCGGCGTGGTCCGGGATCATGCTATACTCCGGGACGGTAGGTGCTCAGACGATCATGCAATATGCCGTTCTGGAGTATGCGGGAACGGGGACGAGTCCGACGACAGCCGGACTGAATATTTATTCCAGCCCGACACTGGAGAACGTGACGGTGCGTTACAGCGGACCGAGCGGTATCCTGCTGTCCGGCGCTTCGCCCTTGATGACGAATATCACGGTGAATCAGGTAGGGGGAGATGGGATTGCGATCAATGGTGTGGGGAGTGGCACTACTGCGCCGACGATTACCCAGGCTACAATCAGCAATGCGGGCCGCTATGGGATCTACGTGAATGGGAGCAACGGAGTGGTGGGCGGGACGATCCAGGGAAGCAGTATTCTCGGTTCCGGGCAGTACGGGATCTACTATGCAGGGCCGTCGGCGATCAACACGGCGGTTCAGAACAATCAAATAGCGAAGGGGGTCTATTTTACGAGTAACGCAGGTTCACCGGTACTGACGGGGAACCAGATTATGGATCTGGGTAGCGTAACGGTTCAGGTGCCTGCTGATATTCTGGAGATGTTTCAGACGCAGAATACGTTGCAGGGGATTGGCCCGACGACTTCTCTGAACGTGGTTGGCGATACGATGACGGGGACGACCACATTGACCACGCAGTGGTACAGCTACGTGGTGGTGAGCGGGAACCTGTCTGTGAATGGGACGACCGGGAACCCTGCCACGCTGGTGATACAGTCCGGGGTTAGGATGAGTTTTGCGTCCGGGAGCGGGATTTCTGTAGGGTCTTCGACGAACACGCCTGGTATATTGAAAGTTTTAGGGACGTCGGCATCGCCGGTAACGTTTACGAAATCAGGGACGTCGTCGTGGTCCGGGATCATGCTATACTCCGGGACAGTAGGTGCGCAGACGATCCTGCAGTATGCCACTCTGGAGTATGCGGGAACCGGGACGAGTCCAACGACTGCCGGACTGAATATTTATTCCAGCCCGACGCTTGAGAACGTGACGGTGCGGTACAGCGGTCCAAGCGGGATATTGCTGTCCAGCGCCTCGCCGGCCATGACTGCGATTACCGTGGATCAAGTAGGAGGAGACGGCATTACAATTTCCGGAACTTCCGTACCTACCATTTCTCAATCCTTAATCAAAAATGCCGGCCGTTACGGAATTTACATGTCCGGAGGCACTACCTCCCCATTGATTGAAAACAGCGTGATTGAAACACCTGTGGATTACGGTCTCTACATCAGTAGCGCGACCCCGACAGTTCTGAATAGTACGATTGATAAAAATATCTTCATGGCTAATGCCAGCGGATTGCCCACGTTCACGGGGAATACGATTAAGCATTTCAATACGAAGACGGCACGAATCTCCCTTGGTATATTGCAGAATTTTCAAACTCAAAACACCTTGCTCAATATTGATCCAACGACGATGCTGGAGCTGAATGGCACTACTGTGAGCAACAATACCACGCTCGGTTTCCGCTGGAAGATATATAATGTGGTTACCGGTAACATCACTGTATCAGGGACTACTCCGGTTACACTGACCGTCAACCCGGGTGTAACCATGCGGTTTGCCGCGTCGTCATATCTGGGAATCAGCGACAAGGGTATTCTGAGGGCCATCGGGACATCCACAGAGCCGATCCTCCTGACCACACTGAACCCTGCCCCCAACAACTGGCGCGGGATAGTCTTCAATAGCGCTGCCGTGTCCGGGGCTTCTCTGCTGGAATATGTGACGGTGGATCAGGGGGGTAAACAGGATGCGGCCATTTATGGCGTCGGCACCGCATTTTCCTTAAGTCATTGCACCATACGAAATAGTACCCTGCATGGGCTTCAATTGATTTCCACTGATCTGAATATGACATTCTCACAGGTCTATAACAATAGCCAGAGGGGACTCTATGTCCCGACATCAGGTTCTTCCGATAATTCCCGGGTGACGATCCGCAACAGTGATTTTTACAGCAACACCCAGGGCGCCATTCTCAACGAACAGACGACTCTTTCCGTTGATGCCCGTAATACCTGGTGGGGGGATGCCACAGGTCCCGGAGGAAGCGGTCCGGGGAGTGGCAATTCAGTCAGCACTAAGGTGTTATACGACCCGTGGCTTGGCGCTTCCACCACATATCCATTTGCCATCACGGACGCCTATCCTTCTTCACCGTCATTTACACAAGGCGGAGGTACGACGAACCTGACTGCGGATCTGACACAGACGGCGAACTGGACGGTTCAGATTACGGATTCAACCAGTACTGTAATGAAGAGCGCGTCCGGGTCAGGACGGCTGATCAATACGTCATGGGATGGAACGAACACGTCAGGGGTCCCTCAGCCGAACGGAACCTATAAGTTCCGGATGGATGCCACGGCAGGCGGTTCAGCCGCACCGGTCATCGGTCGGATTGATCTGAATAATAACCTGCCCATCGCACAGATTACAGCCCCTGGGTCAGATCAACTGATTGTGACTCCGGCGGTGGATATCACGGGGACGGCGAGTGCGTCGAGTTTCAGCTCATATAGCGTGGATGTCGGACTGGGGACCAGCCCCTTTCAGTTCATGACACTCACCAATGCTTCATCCGGTCCGGTAGTTGACGGCACTCTTGCCACCTGGACACTCCAGAGCAGCCCACCCTCCGGCATCTACCAGATAAGACTCAAGGTAACGGGCAACGGGGGCGCCACTGCAGAGACGACGCGGTTTGTCCGGATAGATCATGTGCCGCCGCTGCAGCCGGAGCTTTCTCAGCCTGTGTCACCCACCACGACCCAGCCCATTACAGTGACCGGGACTGCTGAGGAGAATACAACGGTCGAGCTTTATGTAAATGACCAGGCGGCCGGTGAGACAACGGCCACTGCAGAGGGTGCATTTACCTTTACAGATGTAGCTCTGACGTTAGGGTCTAACAGCTTTAAGGCCCGTGCCAGGGATTCGGCGAATAATACAGGGTCTTTTTCAGACAAGAAAACAGTGGTCTATATGCCTGCCGGGGAGGGCCTGATCCATATCCTCTCACCGGCGGACGGGAGTACGGTCTATAAATGAAGCGATTTGTCCTGATAATTTCAGTATTATTGGTTTTCTTTCCGGCGATTGTATTTGCGGCGCCGTCTACGGACCTTACCGTCGGGTACGATACGGATAACTTTGATGAGGGGACATGCCAGTTCCGATTGCGGGTTGCTGCGCACTTTACCTATGACACCTTGAATTTCTGCGGGATCGGGGGAGCCTGTGATCAGGCGACAGGAGAAATCACGGTTACCGGTCCAGGGTCCCCTTATAACCTGTTCTTTAACCAGAGGCAGGATACGCTGATTGACTGCCCGCCTCCTTATGGAGATCCTCCTTCAGAGTCAACATTTACTCAAATATATCTGGTCCCTCCGGGTGTAAAGCTTAATGTCCTTGCAAGGGTCCGGCAAACGTGCAACGGTGTCACCCAGTATTATGCAACACAGAGCCGGGATATGCAGATGCAAAGCCTGAATGAGGACGGAGATGGTTATAGTATCTGCGGGGGGCAGGACTGTAATGACGGAGACCCTGCCATACATGCCGGTGCAGTTGAGATATGCGACGGGATTGACAATGACTGCGACGGAGTGGTTGATAATGACCCTACTAATGAAGATCAGGATCAGGCAACGGTCTGTTTTGACTGTGACGATCATGATGCTTCAAGAGATCCGTTTGAGGATAACGATCATGACGGGGTCAGTACCTGCACGGACTGCAACGACGATCCGGACACCGGGGCGCAGTCCCAGAGCCTTCAGTGCTCGATCGCCGGCGGCATCACGGTCACCGGGGTGGAGGTGTGTAACGGGAAAGACGATAACTGCAACGGCCGGGTGGATGAGAATATAGATAACAACAGTTGCACCTTCTGCGGCCTCAAAGGGTCCGGGACCCCTGTGAACTTCATGAGCGGGGCTAAGACGACGCTGCCGCAGCGGGACTTTCTGCTCAAGGGGATTAACGGCCTTGACCTCGACTTCTACCGCCTCTACAGCAACCAGGTCCGGGAGGAGGTACCCCAGGCATTAAAGACAATGGTCCGTGGAAATGTGAGTGATTCGAATATCCATACGGTTGAGGTCAACGGCAGCCCCACTTCTGTGATTAACGGGGTCTGGCAGAAGGAAGTGACCCTCACTCCGGGAGCAAATACGATCACGGCAACGGCTGAGATAGAGGGTATCCCGCTCCAGGACACAGCCGGGGTCACCGCGGTCCCGACATCGCGGCATAGCCTGGGCGCCGGCTGGACGCACAGCTTTAATCTTTCTCTCAGCCGTGAAGGAGACGGGACGGTTTCTATCCAGTCCCCCAATGGCCGGGACATAAACTTCTATCCCGACGGCACCGGCGGCTATCTCTCGATCAACGGCGCCCGGTCTATGCTGGTGCCGCAGCTTGATGGGAGCTTCCGGTGGATTGAAGGGGATGGGAAGACCTATACGTTTGATGAAGACGGTTTTCTCACACAGATCAGCGACCGGTTCTCCAATACGATCTCTCTGACTTATCAGTCCAACCGGCTGGTAAGTATCACCGATACCACCGGACGGCAGATCACATTCAGTTATAATGCCTCAGGGAATTTAGAGCATATTGACGGGCCGACGGGACAACTGGCCTCCTACACCTACGACGCCTCCGGCAATTTATCAACGGCCACGAACAGCGCCGGTGAGACGACGACCTATAACTATCAGGACCCCAATGACCCCCACAATCTGACGTTAATCCAGAATGATGCCGGCCAGACGATCTTAAACGTCCAGTATGATGCACTCGACCGGACCATTGCCGTTGATGTGGGCGCCGGAGGGGCGAACGGGCTTACGATTTCATACGATGCACCGGGACAGACAACGGTCACCAACCTCGAAGGGGGCGTGACCGTGTATGAGTATAGCTATGATCCGGTCAACGGCTCAGGCAGCATCACGACTACAGGGGCCGGATGCTCCACCTGCGGCGGCGGGAACGTGGCATCCGAAGTGTTCGGGCCAAACTATACGTTAACGAGCGCCACTGACCGTAACGGAAACACAGCGACCTATACCTACGACAGCCGCGGCAATGTGCTGACCAAAACGGAGGCATCGGGCACGCCGCAGCAGCGGACGACGACCTACACCTGGCACCCTGATTTTAACTTTGTGCTCACCGAGACGGCGCAGAGTGTGCTTGATCCGCAAGATGTCCGCCGGATCACGTATGATTATGATGATGACAGCAATGCCACCCCGAATGAGTCGCCCGGACTCTCCATCCGGCGTCAGATCGTGGAAGGTTTAACGCGAAACAGTTCCGGGGCATTGATCTCCTTCGGGCAGATCACCTGGTTTGACTATGACAGCTTAGGGCGGCTCATTCAGGTGGACGGCCCCCGGACAGACGTGACGGATACGACCGCATTGACCTATTATCCTATCGTTTCTGCCGATCCCAAGAGCGGGATGATTCAGAGTATTACGCGGAGCAACGGGACGACCCCGCTGACCACGACGTACGACAGCTACGACGCCCACGGGAATGTGACCCAGATCACCGACCCGAACGGCCAGGTGACGACGTATTCCTATGACGCAATGAATCGGGTGCTGACTATCACGCAGCAGGCAGACATTACGACCTATACCTACGATGCCAATGGGAATATCGATCTGATCACTCTCCCCAACGGCAATCATCTCGACTATGTCTATGACGCAGCCAACCGTCTCACCCAGATCACGGATGACCTGGGCAACAAGATTCTCTATGCCTTCGATACGCAGGGGAACCGGACCAGAGAAGAGAGAAAAGACCCAGCCGGTGCGATCAAGACCTATCTGGATATGCAGTATGATGTTCTTAACAGGCTGGAGCGGGTCACGAACCCTGATACGACCTTTACCGAGTACGATTACGACCCCAACGGCAACCGGACAGGGCTCACCGATCCGAACGGGAGCGTGACCTCCTATGAGTATAATCCCTTGAACCGCATAAGCCGGATGATCCAGCCGGGGTCCATCAATACGGTACTGACCTACGATGTTCAGGATCACCTGATCAGCGTGACAGACGGCAACAGCAACACGACGACGTATGAGTATGACGATGCTGGGAAAGTGGTGAAACTGATCTCCCCGGATACCGGCACTACGACCTACACCTATGATGCCGCAGGCAACCTGGCAACCAAGAAAGACGCCAACGATATCCTGACGACTTATACCTACGATTCGCTGAACAGGCTTACAGGTATCCACTTTCCGGATTCATCGCAAGATATTACATATAGTTATGACGGTGCGACTGCCAACGGTCTTGGAAGACTGACCGGGATGACCGATCCGTCGGGAACGACGACCTACAGCTACACTATCAAGGGGCAACTCTATCAGGAGATCAAAACTTTTACTGGACTCAGCAGCTCGTTTACGGCGGCATATGCTTACGACGATAACGGAAATCTAACGGGGGCTACGTATCCCAGTGGGCGGCAAGTGACTTACACGGTGGACAGTGCGGATCGGGTGACCCAGGTCTCCGGCTCTCACGGCGGTCCGCCCACGACATACGCCACTCTCAGCACCTATCTCCCCTATGGCCCATATCGTTCCATCACCTTGAGTAACGGTTTGAGCACGACCGTGACCTATGACAATCAGTATCAGTTTGATGGCCAGACGGTAGGGAGTAGCCCGCAGCTCCTGAACCACGACTACGCTCATGATGCCAACGGAAATGTCACGGCGATCTCCGATCTGATCAACTCCGCAAAGGACAAGACCTTTGGATATGACGCACTCGACCGGCTCACTTCTGCCACAGGTCCCTGGCCTTCCTCTGCAAATCTGAGTTATACCTACGACCCGGTGGGCAACCGGCTCATCGAAGGGGGCAGTCTCGGCAGCAGCGCCTACACATATTCCGACAACCTGCTGACAGAGGTTACGGGTGCCAAGAACAAGACGTTTTCCTACGACGCCAACAGCAATACTATTGCAGAGAACAACCGGACGTATGTCTACGATCAGAATAACAGACTCATTCAAGTTACCGAGGGAGGAAATACTCTGGGAACCTATGTTTATGAAGGCCAGGGGCGCCGGGTGAAGAAGGTAGCCAATGGCCAGACAACCTACTTCCTCTATGATCAGCAGAACCGCCTGATTGCTGAGGCCAATGGAAGCGGTACGATCAAAACCGAGTATCTCTGGTTGCCCAATCGTCCTCTGGTGAAGATTGATATAGACGGCAGCAATGAAACTGTCTTATACTACCACACGGATCACTTGGGAACGCCGCTATTCATGACGGACAGTGCAGGGCAGATGGTGTGGCAGGCGGAACTGCTTCCCTTCGGAGAAGGGTTCAATGTTAACGAGGATGTAGATGGCGACCAAGTCCCTGTAATGAACAACCTCAGATTCCCGGGGCAGTACTATGATGCTGAGACGGGGTTGCATTACAACGTGATGAGAGATTACAATCCCCCAATTGGCCGGTATACGCAATCTGATCCGATTGGCCTCAATGGCGGAATCAATACCTTTGCTTATGTGGAAAATTCGCCGGTGAACTTTGCAGATCCTTGGGGACTTATTATGGCTATTTTTGAATCTGGTATTGATAGGTTAACCGTCTTTTCAAACGAAGGAGATTTTTTAGGGCAATATGAAGCTCGTAATCTTGTTACGAGAAATAGTAAAGGCCAGTTCCCTCCTGGGATATTCGACTTTGGAGAGCCTCGCGGTCCACGCGGTAAAACTCGGCCTGATACTGGTAATTGGTTTGTTCCGATTCTGGGTGTCCTTGGAAGAGAGGAAATGGGATTGCACGGTGGAGGCTCTGGACTTAGAGATTCCTTTGCTCCAAACCAGGGCTGGGTAAAGACACAAGGATGTATTAGAACACAGAACCAAGATCTTGAGGAAATTGTAAGATTTGTTCAAGAGGATATTGCAGATAACAAGAGAAATCGTATCATTATCATTCCAGATTATCCCAAAAGTGGTTTTGGAAGGTAGGAACGATGAAATATTTGAAGTTGGTATTAATAATATTTTTTTCGCTGTATTCATTAGGGTTCAGTAGTCAACAGAATCCGATTAGTAGAGAAAGCAAAATGGGGGGATTTGACTTCGGTTTGAAATTAATTACGGATCAAGAGCTTATAGGTTTATATGGTAAAGGATGTGTAGATGAAGATTATGCAAAGCATCCTGATCATTACCATAGAATGTACCATTTCCCAGAAAAAAACATTTATGCAGCGTTTGATATTGGGACAGATAATCTTGTTGTTGGGCTTAAATTGACAACAGAGCCTATCGTTTCAAAAAATTGCAATGCAGTGAGAAAATTAAAAAACTATGAAACTGGCAAGAGAATTAACATAGGGGACCTAAAAGAAAAGGTCATAAAGACATATGGCGAGCCCTCAGAAGAAAAAGTAAAAAAAAATGATATTGTCTTGTACCGATATTATGTTGGGAGAGAGGAAGGGCCTTACATGGAAATAGAATTTTCTAAGGATAAAGTGATTTCAATTTGGGTAACTGTTGGTGATTAAATTGGGAAGACTTGGTTAAACACGTAAACGATTGCCGCTTATTGGACGTTAGGTCAATACCAGTGGTCTTCATTTCCACAACATCAATCAAGAAAGGAACGAATCATGCCCGACCCAAAGAAACCCTACGAATGGAAAGAGAATAATGCGTGTACAGCGACATACAAAGTCCTCGAAGGAGACAAGTTTCTCGACCAGTTTGAAGATTCTGAAATCTCTTTTACCAAAGCCCCTGCCGTTAAACTTAAGAAACTTCGCTACTTTCCCCAAACGACAACAAATACTCAGATTATTGAGGTTTTATCACTTGAAATAGCCAGAAAATTTATTACAGACATCGTAAAAATTTTCACCGTTAGCAAGCAGAATACTGCTTCATCATCAGCAACAATCATCGCGTCAATTGCCAAGATATTTGCTGATGGGGAAAAAACAATTAAAGACCTTGCAGAAGTTGTAGACGCTAACATCAAATTTCCTGACGAATCCTAAAACGGAGATAAAAATGAAAGAACTGATCTTAACGACTGCTGTCCTGCTCTGTGTTACTTCCCAATTGGCCATCTCAGCGGAGCCGGCTGTTTCAAGTAACAATGAGACTTTTGAGTTCAGCCCTATTGTTATTGACTCAAAGGATGGTATTGGTGCTACAGTTGGTGCGGAGTACAAATTCGGAGGGGATTTATATACAAAAAACTTTGAGACCATGGAATCGGGGGCATCTATTAATCCTAACGCTCCGATTGGTTCAGCAGTTATCGGCTACTCAGGTAATGGGACATTTGCGACGGCAAAAGACAGAAACCCGAAGAATTTTTTAGAGTTTTTGATTGATGCGAAGATTCGGTATAGTGTTTCAAAGGGTACTGTTATTGGTGGCTTGTTTTCTAAGTATGAGACAGACCAGAGTTTTAGCAATAAGCAGCTTGTGTATGGTCTTAGGACAACACTTGGTAAGAAAAATGCTATGAGAACAAATGACTTCATGGCCATTGATGCCAACTACGGTCGTGTTGACCCTGCTGATGACATTGAACGTAAGGCTGTACTGGTCAGTGGAAAACTGAATCCATACTACCGGTGGAATATAGAGTTTTTATACATGTACCCTTTAGAGTGGAATGCCGTCAGGTCTCTTGAGTTTAACTATAGGTACTTCATAGAGACTAATGTCCCAGCGCCAATTAAGGGCTCTGGTTTAGACAAGCACGAACTTGCCACTCTTCACATTGGGTTGAAGAATGATCTGTTCATCGCGTACAGTGCTGGAAAACTGCCTTTTGACAGGAAAAACGATCAGATTTTTCAGATTGGTTTTTCCTACAAACTGAATTAATTCTTAATGCACAGCATCTTAACAATGGGTTCTACAGGGCATGATATTAATGATATTAAGGGATATTCCCATGTTTTTTATTCAACTGTGAATCGGGCTACAGTTGAGATCCCTGACATTTAATTTGGACACCATACACAATTTGCTGTAATGAGTGCCTGGAGACAGAACAGAATTTAGCAAGGTCCCACGAATTCCCCCCAGATGGGGCTTTATGTTCGAAGCGGCAGTTCCCGGGTGACGATCCGCAACAGTGACTTTTACAGCAATACCCAGGGCGCCATTCTCAATGAACAGTCAATCCTCTCAGTTGATGCCCGTAACACCTGGTGGGGGGATGCCACAGGTCCCGGAGGAAACGGGCCTGGAAGCGGAAATTCGGTCAGTACGAAGGTTTTATACGACCCGTGGCTGGGTGCTTCCACTACATATCCTTTCGCCATCACGGATGCCTATCCCTCCGCTTCATCGTTTACGCAAGGGGGAGGCACGGCAAACCTTACCGCAGATCTGACGCAGACCGCAAACTGGACGGTTCAAATTACGGATTCAACCGGCACAGTAATGAAGACCGCATCCGGGTCAGGACGACTGATCAATACGTCATGGGATGGAACGAACACCTCAGGGGTTCCTCAGCCGAACGGAACCTATAAGTTCCGGATGGATGCCACCGCAGGTGGTTCCGCAGCGCCGGTCATAGGCCGGATTGATCTTAATAATAACCTGCCTATCGCACAGATTACAGCCCCCGGTTCAGATCAACTGATCGTGACTCCGGCGGTGGATGTCACGGGGACGGCCAGTGCATCGAGTTTCAGCTCATATAGCGTGGATGTCGGACTGGGGACCAACCCCTTTCAGTTCATAACACTCACCAATGCGTCATCCGGCCCTGTCGTTGACGGTACTCTCGCCACATGGACGCTCCAGAGCAACCCTCCATCGGGCATTTACCAGATAAGACTCAAGGTGACAGGTAACGGGGGCGCCACAGCGGAGACGACGCGGTTTGTCCGGATAGATCATGTGCCGCCGCTGCAGCCGGAGCTTTCTCAGCCTGCATCACCCACCACGACTCAGCCCATTACAGTGACCGGGACTGCTGAGGAGAATACAACGGTCGAGCTTCATGTAAATGACCAGGCGGCCGGTGAGACAACGGCCTCTGCAGAGGGTGCATTTACCTTTACAGATGTAGCACTGACATTAGGGTCTAACAGCTTTAAGGCCCGTGCCAGGGATTTGGCGAATAATACAGGGTCTTTTTCAGACAAGAAAACAGTGGTCTATATGCCTGCCGGGGAGGGCCTGATCCATATCCTCTCGCCTGCGGACGGGAGTACGGTCTATAAATGAAGCGATTTGTCCTGATAATTTCAGTATTATTGGTTTTCTTTCCGGCGCTTGTATTGGCTGCGCCGTCTACGGACCTTACCGTCGGG
>Ga0209324_10001101_pt1 | contig 18565 bp, 14 predicted proteins | sample Rifsed19ft3_FD_184015 | JGI IMG/M metagenome (GOLD analysis project Ga0209324, IMG submission 184015) | Soil microbial communities from Rifle, Colorado, USA - sediment 19ft 3 (version 2) | ecosystem: Environmental > Terrestrial > Deep subsurface > Rock core/Sediment | place: Rifle, Colorado...
GGACAATTATCGATATTGGCGGGCAGGACAGCAAGGTTATTAAGGTCGATGCAAATGGAAACGTCCTTGACTTTGTTATGAATGACAAGTGCGCAGCCGGAACAGGCCGCTTCCTGGAAGTTATGGCAAGGACTCTGGAGATAGACCTGGAAGAAATGGGACCGGTTTCTCTGAACGGAAAGAATAACGTTTCCGTTAGCAGTCTTTGCACGGTTTTTGCCGAATCAGAGGTCGTATCCCTTATTGGTGCAGATCACAAAACAGCAGATATCTGCAAGGGATTACATCTCTCGATTGCCAAACGCATCACTGCACAGGTAAAGAGGATTGGGCTGGAAGAAGAAATTGTCATGACAGGCGGCGTTGCAAAGAATATCGGTGTAGTAACGGAGTTGGAGAAGAATCTTGGGTGTAAAATTTGGATTTCGGAAGAACCACAAATCAACGGAGCGCTCGGAGCGGCTTTGATCGCCCTAGAAAAAGCGCAGGCAAAGAATCAACCCTCGGCGGTATCTGTTACTGGAAATTCATCCACCGGGGCGTCTATTGCCGAGTTCTCGGTCGAAGAAAATACGTTGCCTAAAATCGGGTATTTTTGTTCATATACCCCCGTAGAACTTATTCGTGCCGCTGGGTTTCACCCGGTCAGAATAAATGGGTCTGATAAAGAATCGTGTTCCGCAAATGAAGTGCTTTGCGGCAATATCTGTCCTTATATCAAGGCCGTTGTCGATCAGAAAATCACGGGGAATCTGGAAGACTTTAAAGGGATGGTGTTTGTCAACTCGTGTGACGGGATGCGCAGGCTCTATGACGCATGGATTAGATTGGACGAAGGTAAGAAGACATTTAACTATATCCTGGATATACCCAAAAACACTGACGATGCCGCTGTTTACTATTACGCAAACCTGTTAAAAAAATTCAAAGAAAAACTGGAATCATATTTTACCTTAAAGATCCACCACGATGATATCAACCACAGTATTTCCACATACAATGCAGTTAGGGAAAAAGTACAATTATTTTTACAAAAATACTGGAGCGGGTATATTGGACAATCCGGGTATGAGATATTTTCTCTGTTAAAAAAGGGTGTCAATGTGCTTCCGGAAAAGTTCCAGGAATACTTAAGCCACGTCATGAAGCAAAAAGAGGACATCCGTGATACGCGGGATATACCTCGGCTGTTTATCTGGGGCAGTATCATGGAAAATGAGAGGATTATGAAGGTCGTTGAAGATGCGGGCGCCAAAGTTGTTGCTGAAGACTTATGTAATGGTAGCCGATCCTTTGATGCCCAGATTAATATCAGTAATGACCCCATTCTGGCAATTGCCAGAAGGTACATTAAGCGAGCTCCTTGCTCTCGAATGGTTAATATCATCGAGAGGGTGAACAATGTACTGTCGATTATGCAGGAAAAGTCGATTCATGGCGCGATTTATCATACCTTAAAATTTTGTGACCACAATCTCCTGGATTACCCTGTGATTAAAAAGACGTTCCATGAGAAAAAGATTCCGCTTCTTCATCTGAATTGCGATTACACTATGAGTAGCGAAGGGCAAATCAAGACACGGGTCGAGGCCTTTCTCGAACAACTAACCGGTACTTCAAATAAAAAATAAAACAACATGATATCCATTCGAAAATGTAAGGAATGGGCAGAACCATTCCTGCGTCGTATTTCCCCGATTTTATTTAGAGAACTTTTGCGGTTTATGAGGCTATACCATTTCTTCTGCCGTGGAAATAAAAAGAAGGAATTGGTTTCCCTGCGTGTGCAGGAGCGTGTAGGCGTAAGGCATTTGTACAACGTCTATGCCAACCCCAAGAGAACTATTTGGACGACAATGTTTGTTCCCTCGGAAATCCTGTTTGCGATGGGACTCTATCCTTTTTGTCTCGAAATCGGAGCAGCGCTCTTTGCAGGCTTAGGTCAAAGTTCAAAGGGACTCTTAGAAGCAGAATCATACGGCGTGTCCACAGATATCTGTACCTTTCACCGCTCTGCAATTGGCCATGCATTCAGAAACTTATTTCCCCGAAATATCCTTCAGGTAGCCACCACGACATTGTGCGATAATAACACAAAGACAACAAAGATATGTGAAACAATGACGGGGAAAGAAACCATCGTCATTGATGTTCCGTACGAAGCAGATGATTACTCTGTCGGTTACCTGGCGAAACAACTGGAAGATTTCACGAAACGACTGGAGGAAGTGACGGGGAGGAAGATGGAGAAGGAATCGTTTGAACAGGCGATTGAGTACTCAAATCAGACGCGGGCAAAAATGCTGGAAATCAATGAATTAAGAAAAGACCCATATTGCCCCCTTTCAGGCAGTATGGCCCTGGGATTTATGTTCCCGGCATATTTATTAATCGGCTCGAAATTGTCGGTGGAGTTTTTTTCCAGCCTTGCTTCTGAATTAAGTGAGAAGATTGAGGAAAACAAAAAAGCGAATAAAACACCTCCAAAAGACCTGATCAAAATTCTCTGGCTGGAACTGAAACCCTATTTCAAGATTGATTTTCTGACGAAATTAGAAAAAGAACAAGGGGTAAAGATTGTCTTTGAAGAAACAAATTACGTTTACTGGGATAAACTTGATCCGCAAAAACCTTACGAAAGCCTGGCAAAAAAACTTATCACCAGTCATTATAATGGCCCGCTTGAGCGGCGCGTCGAGGTGACCAAGATGCTTGCCAGGGAATACAAGGTAGACGCTGTGATTGTATTCTCTTCATGGGGTTGCAGAAGAAATAATGCCGCTGTACCTACTCTGAAAAGAGAATTGAATAAAATTGGGTATCCACTCCTAAGCCTCGATGGAGATTGTGTCGACGATCACAACTACATGCCAGGGCAGTTTTCCACAAGGATAGAAGGTTTCCTGGAGATGTTACGCGGACGGAAGGCCACTACTAATCTTCCTCAGCGAGAAGTATGCGAAGTGGGTGTGTAACTTAGTTTGAATCTTTTTCCTCAAGCCAAGCTTCTATATACCCATCCTGCCGGAGTATTTGAATTCCCTGCATTTGTTTAAGCTGGGAAAATATAGATTCCAGATTTTCCAAATTCTTCCTTACTTGATCCTTGCCAAATTGGTTTCCCTGACAATCTACATACAAATGCCAGGGATGAATTGAAAAAGTAAAAAGGCCGCCTTTGGCTACATCTCTCGCCTGCAAAACAGCATCAATATATTCACCAGAAATCCTTCTACCTTCAAAAATAGCCCATAGATAAGATGACATTTTCTTACCCTTCGCATCGCGAAAGGAAGGCAATGCAAGTTCCAGGAGACTCGAATCAAATGCCTCTAGCGGATAAGGATTGCCTGCCCATTCTGTACCTAAAGTTACCGTTTCGGAGGAATCATATTGAAACCCTAACTGTTCTAAAACTTTTACCACGGTGCGGTTGATTCTTGTATAAGGCGCCCGAAATCCCTTGATTTCTCGCCCAAACATTTTTACAAGGATTTCCTTTGCCTTATCAATAGACTCCTCAATGGATTTTTCATTCATAGGTATGCCGGACACCTTTCCTAAGAAATCCTCATGCTTCAGAGAATGGCAGGCTATTTCATGTCTTTCAGATAATCTTGGTAGATACATTCCGTCTTCAATGAGCATCTGTGCCGTTCGCGCCTCATAGAAGAGCGTGGCGTCTATATCATATTTTTCTAATAAATCGAGTATTCTTTGTAACCCTTTTTTGCAGGCATCTACACGTATCTCTCCCTGTTCTATGGGAGAAGAAAGGGCGTCATGCCGTCCTTCTACAGCGCTGTTGGCATCCGGGTCAATATCCAGAGATATTGCAACATACATGGGTTTATCACTCTGAGTCATTTTTTAAGTTATTGATAACAATTCGACTTACCGCAAAGGCTTGCCCTCATGGAAATGGGGGCGCAAAGAACGCAAAATTTACGGTTAGGAATTTCAATCTTTTGTGATTCCCCTCTAAAAAGAGGGGACTTCGTCGTGAGCTCAGTCGAACGATAAAGGGGTGTGTAAGTTTGCCGCAACCCCCCCAGCCCCTCTGGTATGTCAGGCGTCCTCGATTGTATAGGAATTTTCATTTTATTTAAGCGGGTTATACGATGTATGGCATAGAGAATCCCCCTTAGACTTCGTCGTGAGCTCAGTCGAACGAAAAGGGGGCAAGGGGGTTGTAAAATAGCCCAGGAAAAACACAACCCCCTGAATCCCCCTTTGTTAAGGGGGACTTAAACGGAATAATTTTTTCTTTGTGCCCTTTGTGTCTTTGCGGTGAATTATTGGTAAAATTATTTTGGCTTGAGGAGTGGGAAGAGGATGACCTCTCTGATGGATACATTGTTTGTTAGAATCATAATAAGTCTGTCGATACCTATTCCAAGTCCACCGGCAGGAGGCATACCGTATTTTAAAGCAATCAGGAAATCTTCATCAACCTTACCAACAATATCGGCCTCCGTTCCCAACTGTTCGCGAAATCGCTTATCCTGCTCAGGGGCGTCGTTGAGTTCTGAATAGGAATTGGCCACTTCCATAGACGCAATGTATAACTCAAACCGTTGGGCAAAACGGGGGTCGTATTCACATGTCTTTGTTAGTGGGCAAATCGAGGTGGGATAGTCCAGCACAAAGGTTGGATTACTAAGGGTCTGTTCTATCAACTGTTCGAAAATATTGTTAGCCATGTTGTCACGATCAACGCCCTTGGTCTCAAGCCCTAGTTCCTTTGATTTTTTCACCAATCCGGCCTCATCTTCGTAACTCACCCCACTGTGTTCTTTCAACAACTCACAAAAGGTAGCACGACGCCAGGGTGGAGTCATATCAATCTTTCGTTCACCAAACGGAATCTCATATCCACCGTATAGTTCTTTTACCAGTAATGTCACAATACTTTCCGTAAGTTCCATCATACCGTTATAATCACTGTAGGCCTGATAAAGCTCCATCATGGTAAATTCAGGATTATGCCGAGTAGAAATACCCTCGTTCCTGAAATTGCGGTTAATCTCGTAAATTCGCTCCATTCCACCCACGAGTAATCTTTTCAGATAAAGTTCAGGGGCAATTCTCAGGTAAAGATCGATGTCGAGTGCATTGTGGTGTGTAATAAAGGGCCTGGCTACGGCGCCGCCCGGAATGGATTGCATCATGGGCGTCTCCACCTCTACAAAACCACGGTCATCTAAGAATCTTCGGATGTGCTTTAAAATTTTGATGCGTTTCAGGAAGGTATCCATCACCTCGGTGTTGCTAAATAAATCGACGTAGCGCTGACGGTGTCTCAATTCCACGTCCTTGAGTCCGTGCCATTTCTCTGGTGGCGTTAAGAGGGATTTTGTCAGGACAGTAAACTCATCCGCGTAAATCGTGATTTCACCGGTTCGGGTTTTAAAGAGCACGCCGTCTACACCTACGATATCGCCCAGATCAAGCAATTTAGATAACTCAAATTTTTCCGGGCCCACCTTGTCGAGCTTTATGTAGATTTGTATTTTTCCAGTCCAGTCTTTGATGTCCAGAAAGGCGGTTTTCCCATGAGGGCGTAAGGTCGAAATGCGCCCGGCAGCCCGGACCTTTATATCGGTTCGTTCCGGTACAAAGCTATCTAAAATAGACTTTATCGATTGCGTATTGTCGTATCGTTTACCATAAGGTTCTATACCCATTTCGCGTATTTTTTGGAGTTTATCAAGACGTTCCTGTTCGAATTTATCCATATGTTTTATATCTCAAAAAGTATAAATGCCAAAGTGGTTTAAAATAAAAAAACTCAAAAGTTTACTCATTTTATCAGTAATAATAAGACAGTCAAGGAAAATGGAGTAAGCAGGAAACAGGCAGAATTAAATTACGTGCTTGATTCATCAATCCATTTTTTGACAACAACTATTCTCTGAAAGTACTTTACATTCTAAGGTAACTGTTATGCTGGTTCACGGTTTGCAACCTGAACTGAAACAGTTACATTTATTATACGATGTGCAATGTTGCACATTTGTTGGCACATTTTTGTGTCATGACATATTGTTCTCATTTTACTTGAATAGTTTATTCCACATTTTCAATTAATCTAATATATTGATTTCTCAATTCTTACAGCCAAATAATACAGTAAATTGTTTTTCCCCCTTTGCGGCATATTACTTGTGTGGCTTTTGTATTTAAAGTTTTAGATTATTATCTTGAGCGATTTTGTATCTTCTGTTTGATCATCCAAAGGTTAATCTATTGTGCGACTTAAAAAAAATATTTATATGTTTTGCTTGACGTAGGGCCGGCTAAAAAAAGTGTTAGTTAATCGATAAGTAACTATCCTGAATCATAAAGTAATATAGCAGAAAGAAGACAAGATCCAGGAGTAGCATCATGACAAAGGGAATATGGAGTAATTGGGGAATGAAAAACAAGGTAGCTTAAAATTATACTGAAATAGGGTTAAAAAGACAACCTTGCCTTAGGAAAAGCATCCTTGTTATCTAAGATGTTTTAAAAGAGTGAATGACGCATATGAAAACGGGCCGATTTTAACAGAAAATTCAAGAATAAATTTGAGAGTCACTAGTGTTAAAGGGAAGAAAGGAGGTGAAAAACCATGCCAGAAGAAAGAGCAATATCAGGTGGAGGGCTGAGGAAGACTGTAATACCAGAACTCCACGGGAAAATATTGAAACCTCTTCAACCAGGTGCATTCTTGTTAGAATTGACACCTGAGCAGCAAGAGGCATTAGCAAAGTTAGTCGGTGAAGCAGGCGGTTTGACGAACAAGATAGAAGTCCAACTTGTAGAAGGTAAAATTGCCCCTGCGTCAGTTTTAGTTGGTTTATCTGGTTAATTATTTTTTTATCTTTTTTGGTATCTTTGCTTGAATATCGCTATCTTTTAATTATGCGGTGAAGCGGGATTCCTAAATCATTCTCCAACTAGTGACTCTCAGTTTTTATGTTTTGTGGAGATAGTAATAAATGGGAATATTGAGATATAGCAAAGAAACTTTCGGTTATCTAATTGCTTTTCCAGATGGAAGGATGGCTCTTTATACTCATGATGTAGCGTCTCTCTTGAAAGATAATATTCGTTACGAAGATCTTATTAAATATAAGATAAATACTTTGCAATTGGATACGGACTTTCATTTAAGTGCCCCTTTAATAGTATGGATAGAATTGACTAGGAAGTGTAATCTTAGATGTAAACATTGTTTTATTACGGCAGGTAAACCTTTAGAGCATGAACTTTCCTTACAAGAAATCTTGTTATTGCTGGATGATTTAAAAAAGATGAAGGTTTTGAGTTTAGTCATTAGTGGCGGAGAGCCTATGATCCACGAAGATTTCGATCATATATTGAAATATGCTTGTGATCTTGGGTTTGTGGTAAGTGTCGCAACTAATGGTCTTCTTATAACCCAGGAAAGAATAAATCGCTTACCCAAGAAGTATGAAGATTTACGGATAAGCGTTAGCTTAGACGGTGCCGATAACTATAATCCTTTTCGGGGAAAAGTGTCTTTTAAACAGATTACAGACAAACTCTTGTTACTAAAAAATAACGGTATACTTACAGCCGCAATGGTAACAATGTCTAGCAAAAACATACATGAATTAAGGAAAATACTTGAGTGGTGCATCGAACACAAAATAGTTTTTAGATCCGTACAATTTAATCCCATTGGTAGAGGCGGTGAAGGTGAAAATAAAAATTATATATTAAACTCAAGCGATGTTGAAAAGGCATCGAGTCTATGGTTAGATGAAACATTGTTGGAAATTGAGATTAATAAATCCATAGGGATTTGTGTTGCTAAGATATTAGACTATTCTTTTGAGTTGGTTTATTCAATAAAGAGATGTATGGGCGGTAGATTTCAGGCATACGTTTGTGCAAATGGTGATGTTTATCCTTGTTCTATATGTACTTCTAACGGTACGTTTAAGACTGGAAACATAAGAGAGAATAATTTTTCTGAAATATGGATAAATTCTTTTCGCGAGATTAGAAGTTTCACATGGGAAAGTTTTACAGAATGTACTAGTTGCGGACTCTCTAGCCCACCATATTTCTGTACAAGCAGATGCCCCTCTCTTGCATTACGATATAAGGGTAATCCTCATGCATGTGGGGCGCTACCAATTAACAAACTCATCCTTAAGAAAAGAACAGAATTACTTCACCAAACATTTGGATACAGTTAATCTGTGATAAATCGAACCAATGAAGATAGCCTTATGTACCAGCCCACATTTAGATCACAATTTTTATTATCATCTACATTCAGAAAATTCTAGGATTGCAACTCAGCCCTTTGTGCCCTTGGGTCTGTTATCACTTGCTGCTTGTTTAGAAAAAAGGAGTGATGTAGTAGAAATATTAGATTTGAATAAGTTTATAGGAGAGGACTTATTTAACGGTCGAGATTTTTACAAGAATATTGCTGTATTTATTCAAAAGAGCGAACCTGATATTCTTGGTTTTATGACTGAGGCAGATTCTTATCATCATATCCTCATGATTTCAAGAGAATGCAAAAAACTTTTGCCCAATGTTAAAATCTTGCTTGGGGGACCCCATGCCTCTGTAACTGATTATGAAACTCTAAAGAATTTTCCCTTCATAGACATAATAATAAGAGGTGAAGGTGAGACGTCGATAGTGGAGTTAATGGATTGCCTTAAAACAAGCAAAAACCTTGGACTAATAAAAGGGATTTCATACAGGTCAGAAAATGGAGCTATAATACAAAATGTAGATAGACCTCTCATTGATAACCTCGATAACTTACCGATACCTGCTTATCATTTATACAATATTTCATTCGCTAGCAGCGTTTATGTTGAGGTGGGCAGAGGTTGCCCGTATGCGTGCACTTTTTGTTTTACTGCACCTTATTGGAAAAGGCGGCATCGGATAAAATCATCAGAAAGAATTTTCCATGAGATTACCTTGCTTATGGAAAGATACCACATTCGACATTTTATTTTTATACATGATCTCTTTACCATGAATCAAGAATGGGTTAGAAGCTTTTGCAATGATATTTTGAGAAGGAATTTAGATATAACATGGTCATGTAGCTCGAGAACCGATACTATTGACGTTGACCTTGTCGATTTAATGGCTAATGCCGGCTGTAAGGCAATTTATTATGGTTTGGAAGTTGGATCAAAGGAAACGCAGGTTGTTATAAAAAAACGTTTAAATGTACAAAAGGCCTTACATATCATCAGCCAAACCATATCCCATGGTATTGAGGTAACTGTTGGACTAATGTTAGGCTTTCCGCATGAATCTGAAAATAGTATCAGAAAAACTTTCAGACTTTTCTTTACCCTATTAAAAATGGATGTACCAAAAGTCAATATCTTTAGGGTCTGTCCTTTCAAGGGTTCTCTGATGTACGAGAATTATAAAGATATGCTCTATTTCGATGGGCATTTTCTAGATTTGCCTCTCTGCAAAACGCTTAGGGAAGAAAATTTAGAGAACATGAGAGGATATCCGGAAATATTCTCAGGCTACTACCGTTACAAGACAGAATTAGAAGATGAAGATTTCTTAAAAGGGGTTGATGAACTCTCTCCCATAATGGGATTGCTTCGCTATCCCATTATGGCCATTTTAGGTGCAACAGACGATGGATTAGGATTAATTGAAGGATGGACAAAATGGATCTTTAATTATAATCAAAAACACTGTCCGGCAAATTCATTAACACACTATGGCACGGTGGAAGATTTTCTGTTATTTCTCGGAGAAATAGCACAAAAGAATAAGAAATGCGAATATATAACCAATCTCATTGAATACGAGAAAATAAAGAACGAATTTAGAAATATTAATATATCTCTCAAGAGTCCTTCCGACAGGGATTCTGCAGAGCAAATATGCATTCATCCCACTGTCAACCTCCAAGCAAAAAACGGGTATATGAAGGTATTGAAGTTTAACTATGATATCAAAAGAATTATAGAACAGATAAGAAATGGCAATGTAAATCGCGTCGAGAAGGAAAGTTGCTATATTGTTTTTTATATAGACAAACTTGGAGAATTGAATACTGCAAAGATTAAGCAGATCGGAGCAAAAACTACTCCGGCATAATGGGATATTATCGTAGAATATTATTTCTAAATTATATTTCCTTTGAGACATCTTACAGAAACTAGACAAATGGAAATATTGTATAAACTGTAGGGTTCTGACAATATTAAATTTATAGCTGAAGGGGAAAAATTATGATATTGCACAAAGAAAATAATCTGGATGCCAGAGTTTTGATGAAACAGTTTGGAAGTCCATTATATGTCTATGATGCTTTTAAGATAAGGCAAAACATAAAATATTTTAAGGAAATATCTTATGATATCAAAGATATCTGTTTTGCAACCATGTGCAACAACAATTCGTATATCTTAAGGTTATTCAGACGTATGGGTGTAAAGATATTTGTTAACTCTCCCAAACACCTTTCGATTGGCTTTAAATGTGGGTTTTCACCACAAGAGATAGTCTTTACAAGTAGTAATTTGAATGATGCAGATTTTGATTACATCATAAAAAGTAGGGTTATCTTTAACGTAGACTCCTTAGGCCAGCTTGAGAAGTACGGAAAACTTAATCCATCTTCACGGGTTGGGTTAAGGATCAACCCATTAAATATAATATTATCAGACAATAAAAACGCTTTCATAGGACCCAATTGTAGGTTGGGCATATTAGAAACAGAGATTGACAAAGCTTTTAGAATTGCAGAAAAATACGATTTATCATTAAACGGTGTACATGTATACTTAGGCACAAATTTGATGGACATAAATTTCTTTAAGAATGGTATAGAAGAAATCCTAAGAATTGCTAAGGATTTTACAGATTTAGAGTACGTAGATTTAGGGGGAGGTTTTGGAGTGAAGTCACGCTTTCATGACACTGAGTTCGATATGGTCGAATATGGGTCAATGGTCTCAGAAAAGATGCATAAATTCTCTGAGATAATGAAAAGAAATATAAAATTGATCTTAGAACCTGGCAGAGCAATGATCGCCGATGCTGGTTATTTTTTAACTACAGTGATAGATGTTAAAGAAAGGGCTGACAAAATATATATAGGAACGGACTCTAGTGTTGATATTTTCCCGAGACCTCTTTTCTATGAAGATGCCTTTCACGAAATATCGGTATATGAGAAAAACTCTCAAAAAAGCCTTAACAAACCTGCTGATATTTGCGGTAATACTACCTATTCAAGGGATATTATCGGCAAAGATAGAATTCTACCTCCTGTATGCGAAGGCGATATTCTTATTGTGCATAATGCCGGTGGATATTGTTACTCAGCTATTACAGATTTCCTTGGTAGGCTAAGGCCTGCAGAGGTTTTAGTGGACAAGGAAAGAGTAGTGCTTATTAACAAAAGAGAATCCTTAAAACCTGTTTACGATTCCAGAGATCTCAATTATGCTCAAGTTAATAGGCTTTCTAGGAGTTATTGAACTCTATGAAAATTATCCTTGCAACTATTGCTTATCCGAATCCAGACATAGATAATTTTAATTATTCCCTTGCTCTTGCATATTTAAAGGCCTATGCTACTCGAGAGGATTCAGGGATACGGAGTGAGATGGATGTTGAGATACTATTTGCTCCTGATGTTGCAAAAGAAGATATTGCACAAAATATTTTGCATAAAAGGCCTGATGTAGTTGGTTTTTCTGTCTATTGTTGGAACATACATAAGACGCTGGAGGTCTGCAATATTCTGAAAATAATACAGCCCAGAGTTAAGATTGTTCTTGGGGGGGATTCAGTCTCAGACATCGCAAAGAAACTGATGTATAAATTTCCATCTTTGGATATTATAGTAAATGGTGAGGGAGAAGTTACTTTCAGTGAAGTATTAAAGTTCCTCCTTCACAACAAAGATTTAGAGGGTGTGCTTGGTATTACCTATCGTAAAGGAAGATATATACGCGAGAATTGCGACAGGCCTGTAATAGAAATCTTAGATAATATACCATCACCCTTCTTGTCGGGGATAATTGATCTGAAGGACGAGCGGGTCAAGGAGCATGTAGCATTGGAAACTATGAGGGGATGCCCCATGCATTGCAACTTCTGTTTCTATCCAAAATATTCTACTAATGTACGTTATTTTTCTATGGAAAGGGTTGAAGAAGAATTAAAACTTGTCCTTTCGGCCGGTGTAAAAATGTTGTTTTTGATGGACCCTACTTTTAATCTAAATAAGGAAAGAGCAAAGAGGATACTCACTTTTATTGCAGAAAACAACAGTTATAAGAGCATCGTGCATACTGAGATCAAGGCAGAGTTGTTAGACGAAGAGCTTGCTGATTTATTGGCTGCTGCTGGAATTAGAGTCCTAGAGGTTGGGGTACAGAGCACAGATGCTAAAGTCTTAAAAATTGCAAATAGAGCTTATGACCTTAATAAATTAGGGGAAAACGTTCAACTTCTGGTGAAGAGAAACATGGACGTGATCTTGCAGCTTATAGCAGGATTACCCGGGGATAACTATGAAAGATTTAAGAAAAGTATAGAGTGGTGCGTATTGCAAAAACCCAGAAGCATAGTAGTCTTTCCTTTCTTTCTCTTGCCAGGAACGTTTTTTTATAGATATTACAAAAGATATGGAATAAAGGCCGACTCGAATCCCAATTATTATGTGTTTGAAAGCAGGGGTTTTACATATGATGAAATCATTAAAGCTCACGTCTTGGGGCGTCATGTAACAGCAATTTATCATGGAGGCTACGGACTTCTTTTATATTTCATAGAAAAGACCCTAAAGCTAAGGAGTTCAGAATTTGTAGAAAGATGGGCTCAATGGTTAAGAGAAAATAACCAAACTTACACGAGGTTAGGTTTAAATACTCTTTATAAATTGCTTAAACAGTTTTTAGCAATCTACTGTAAAGAAGAAAATCTAAATTTTTTATTACTCTCAGAGGTAACAAAATATTGTTATTATATGCAAAGGGCAGGTGGTGTTTCTTTGCTAAAGGATAAAAGTACGTCTTCTAAAAATACCTTTGTGCGGAAGTTTAGTTTTAATATCAATTCATTATTTAATTCTGAGAGACTTCCCATCAAAAAGCAGACTTATATTTTATTTGTTAATAAGGATGGATTTGTTTTTTCTTATGTGATTCCATCCCTTATGAGAAAAATCCTTAAGAAGGGAATTCCAAAGGTGGGTTATAGAACGAATTTCAATGCACTACAAGGGAGATTTTAGAGATACACAGGATAAAAATGAAGAGATGTCCATGGTGTGAAGGTAATGAATTATATATAAAATATCATGATGAGGAATGGGGATCCCCTGTTCACGACGATATAAAACATTTTGAATTTTTGGTTCTGGAGTCTGCTCAGGCAGGATTGAATTGGATGACGATTTTAAGGAAAAGAGAAAATTATAGGGATGCTTATAACAATTTCGATCCAATGAAAGTTTCAGAATATGATGATAAAAAAATAGAAGACCTCCTTAAAAACCCAGGTATCGTAAGGAATCGAAGAAAGATTGAAGCATCAATAAACAATGCAAAAAGGTTTTTGGAAATTCAAAAAGAATTTGGTAGTTTTGATAAATTCATATGGTGTTTCGTAAATAATAAACCAATAATTAATTCATGGAAAAATGTCTCAGAAATACCTCAAAGAATTGCATTGTCTGATGAAATAAGCAAAGTTCTCAAAAGAAAGGGATTTCGATTTGTTGGATCAACCATAATCTACGCACATATGCAAGCTGTTGGACTGTTAAATGATCATATTATTAGTTGTTTCAGATTCAATCAATTATTATAGAGAAAAACAAACTTTTTCAAATAAATCCTTTTATTGAGGGGTTTAAACGATGAAAAAAATAAATAAACCTTGGGTTTTCAAAACTATGAAAAGTCCTATAGGAACCCTCACTATAATTGCATCTGATTCAGGATTAAAAGCAATTATGTTTGAAGGCGAAGCCAAAAATTTAAAAGATGTTTATCTTAATATAAAGTCAGACAACAATCATAATCTATTAAAGGAAGCCGAGAAACAGTTGGCTGAATATTTTTCAAAAAAACGGACATCTTTTGACTTACCCCTTGATCCCGAAGGCACCAAGTTCCAAAAGAAAACATGGGAAATTCTTTCAAAAATACCTTATGGACAAACCATATCTTATAGCGAACAGGCTAAATTAATAGGTGATGTCAAAAAAACCCGAGCCGTCGGTATGGCAAATAGTAAAAATCCTCTCGCCATTGCAATCCCTTGCCATCGAGTAATCGGCAAAAATGGTACATTGACAGGGTACGCCGGAGGGATAGATAAAAAAAAGTTTCTACTAAACCTCGAAGGAGTAGAGAAACAGATTTTGTAAGTTTTACTTAGTGTCTGAACGAAAAAGACTTTTTTAAAAAGCATCGGGGTAGTTTTGCGCTTACCAAAATCTTTTCTTACCATTTGGCGCTAGACTTTTACCAGAGGTATTATTAGGTGTTGTGCGTCCTGTATCGTGATCATACCTCTTGCTTGTCTTTTCTTCTGTGCCTTTGAGCCCTCTGTGGTTTTTTTCAGATTTTTAATCTGCGTAATCTGTGTGCTATTTTTGGGTTGTGGCTTCGCCATGCTGTGCCCTCCGTGGCGAACTATTACGAAACCATTGACTTCATTCCGCTCTTCTGCTAACCTATGAAAATGGATTTCCAATTTACAAAAGCCGAACACCTGACACGAAAGAAAGAATTTGAAAGGGTCTTCAATGAAGGTAAGGTATTCGTAAACAACAAGGTCGTACTTTATGTCATACCAAATGATTTTCAGTATTCCCGACTAGGATTGGTAGTAAGTAAAAAAGTGGGGAATTCCCCGCGGCGCAATCGCGCCAAACGCTTGCTGAGAGAGGCATACAGGCTGAATAAACATTTACTTAAAATGCATGTCGACATTATCGCCATTCCGCGACATCCTTTTTCTTCTGATCTGAAACTTTCGGATGTCGAAGACGGATTTAAAAAATTACTCCTCCAAATTAATGAGACCTTTACCCATGAAGTTCATCATCGTTAAACTGCTCAAGGCATATCAGTTCATTATTTCTCCTCTCATACATCCTTCCTGTCGTTATGATCCCACCTGTTCTCAATATATGATTGATGCGGTAGAAAAAAAGGGCATACTATGGGGCATTTGTCTTGGCATATGGCGAGTGCTGAGGTGCAATCCTTTTGGTGGTTCCGGATATGATCCGGTGAAATAGGACACAGACTACGCAGATTAAACAGCTTAAAAATCTTTGTTTAGTTTCAATGTAAGGGTTGAAAATCGTTCGACTGTGCGTTCGTCTGAGCTCACGCCGAAGACTCACGACGAAGTCTTCAACCCCTACAATTTGTTGGTAAAGGCAGCCTAATTCGTCTTTTTCGATAATTCTTCGTAGAGCTTGAGTTCATTATCTGCTTCCTCTTCCATTCCTTTCTTTCTATATGCAAACTCAAGATTTTTGTGGGTCATTGCCATCGCTGAGTTTATTTTAACAGATTTTTTTAATTCATCAATTGCTTCGTCAAACATGCCTTTTTCTGAGTAGGCTACACCCAGGTTATTATGGGTAATTGCATCGTCAGGTTTTTTTCCAAGAACCTTAAGATATTCTTTAATGGCGTCATCAAACTGTTTTTTCTGTGCATATGCAAACCCTAAGGCATAATGTGCTTCTGCGAAATCGGGTTTTAGTTCAACGGCCTTTTGCCAGGCAAAAACAGCCGCATCAGGCATATTGCTTCTTGCATACAATGCACCCAGATTATAGAGCGTTTCCGGATCGTTTGGGTAGAGTTCCAACACGGTTTTGTATTCCTGGATGGCCTCTTTCGATAATCCTTTTTTGTGATAGGCAACGGCAAGATTGTAATGTGCTTCCCTATTAGATGGGTCTATCCTCAATGCCTTTATATATTTTTTCAAGGCCTCGTCAATTTTACCCTGACTGTCCAGGAAAACACCCATACGGTTGTAATAATCAGGGTCTTGTACGCCACAACCTCCAACAACGAATACAATTAAAAGAAGTAATAATGAAATATATCTGGGATAGGAGCTAAGACGCATAATGTTTTTATCCTCTTTTCCTTTGCCAATTAAATATAACAAGGTTTTTCTATATATTTTTCATTTTAATATTTAGAGTAATATACTTCAATCTAATTTTCTGTTTTGTGCAGTTTTGATTGAATAAGTAGTTTCTTGTTGAATAACGCTTCTCAGTTCCTTTTAAACGAGAGTTTTTGTTAATTGCAATAAGTGGAATGATGTTGATTTTTTTCATATTATGGCTATAATTTAATCCTATTTGATACCTTCCACGGGGGAAAAGGCGTCTGTTGATATTCATACCCTGTGATGTTTGGCAGAAGCATTTCTGCATTTGTGAAATATTTGGAATATTCAATGCGCCCGTAGCTCAGCTGGATAGAGCGACGGTTTCCTAAACCGTAGGTCAGACGTTCAAGTCGTCTCGGGCGCATTAAAATTTGGTGATTAATGTGATTGACTTGCATACGCATACATTATTTTCGGATGGCGTTCTTTTGCCAGCCGAATTGATTCGACGCTGTGAGGCGAAGGGGTTTCGTGGGCTGGTAATAACCGACCATGTCGATTATTCAAATATCGATTTCGTAATACCTAACATTTTAAAGGCCTGCAAAGAGATAGCGTCCGTTGCAAAAATCAAGGTACATGGGGGAGTTGAACTAACACATCTGCGTCCTGAGCATATAAAATCTATGGTGAAACGGGCAAGAGAATTGGGTGCATTTATTGTGCTGGTTCACGGTGAAACAATTACAGAGCCCGTGTTGCCTGGGACAAATCGGGCGGCCATAGAGGCAGGCGCTGATATTCTGGTGCATCCGGGTCTCATAACAGAATCCGACGCAAAATTAGCCAAAGCACAGGGTGTGAGGCTTGAAATCTCTGGCAGAAAAGGGCATGCTTATGCGAATGGGCATGTCGTCAAGATGGCAAAAAGGGTTGGGGCGAAACTTGTCTTTGGTTCCGATTCCCACACGCCTGATGACTTGTTAGACCGCAATCGTGCAGAATGTATTGCTCGTGGAGCAGGTTTAGAAGAGAACGATATTCAAGAAATTTTAAAGAGGCAGAATCTATAATCGGTTTATAATTAGATTGGTATAGGAATTTTTATTTTATTTATGCGAGTCATACGTATGTGGCTTAGAGAATCCCCCTTAGAAAAGGGGGCTAGGGGGTTGTAGAATAGCCCAGAAAAACACAACCCCCTAAATCCCCCTTTGTTAAGGGGGACTTAAACGGAATAATTTGAGAAAGAAGAAAAAATGAAAGAAGCTACTTTACATGTATTGAGAACGTTGAATAAGTATAAGGTGATTATCGTCATAGGTATTGGCGTTGCCATTGCACTTGGTGCAGGTGCGGCGTATTTTACCACTGCGAAGACCCGAAAGACAGAGACTGTCTGGCAAAGTCTGTGGAAAATAAACAATGATCTGGCGGTATCGCTTCAGAAACAGGATAAGGAAGGGAAGGAGAGAATTGCGGCGTTAAATACGGCGGCTGATGCGTATAAATATATTCGTGAAAATATGTCTTCATCCAGCGCCATGCCCTGGGTGTTGTTCCAGCTAGGGAATGTTTATTATAGCCTGAAGAATTATGATGAGGCGATCCGCGCGTATAATGATTTCCTGGATAAATATAGCAGCCATCCGCTTGCGCCTATTGCGAAACAGTCTTTGGGATACGCCTATGAGGAGAAAGGACTTTTAAAAGAAGCAATAAAACAATTTGAAGATGTTTTGGCTGTTAACAACAACCTTTTTGCTGCACAAGAAGGATGGGATGCCGGTCGTTGTTATGAGAAGTTAGGCCAAACAAGCGACGCAGTTCGTTTATATACAAAAGTGGTAGAACTCTCCCCAAATAGCAACTGGGCCACCATGGCACAATATCGTTTGTCTGCGATTAAATAACATGCAACAGGAAGCCCCACAAATAAAGGAAGTAACCTTTGATATAAAGAAGGCATTTGAAGATAGAAGGATTGACAGATACCTTGCCTCCCGTCTCCCCGACTACTCAAGGACATTTCTTCAGAAATTGGTAAAAGAAGGCGCCGTACTGGTTAACGGACGCACCGTCAAAAGCAGTTATGATATCCAAAAGGGCGACTTTATTTCCGTCCGTGTGCCAGTCCTTGAAGAAAGCAAGATCGTTCCAGAAGATATTCCCATAGACATTGTTTACGAAGACGATTATTTGATGCTCATTAACAAGCCTTATGATATGGTTGTACATCCGGCAGGCAGGCATCATTGCGGGACGGTTGTTAATGCCTTAGCTTTCCACTGCCAAAACCTTTCCCAGGTCAACGGGCCGTTAAAAGCAGGTATCGTTCACAGGCTGGACAGGGATACAAGCGGGATTATGTTGACGATCAAGAGCGACGCCGTCCATTCACAAATCGCCATGCAATTTGAAAAAAGATCCGTCA
>Ga0209324_10001109_pt1 | contig 18502 bp, 17 predicted proteins | sample Rifsed19ft3_FD_184015 | JGI IMG/M metagenome (GOLD analysis project Ga0209324, IMG submission 184015) | Soil microbial communities from Rifle, Colorado, USA - sediment 19ft 3 (version 2) | ecosystem: Environmental > Terrestrial > Deep subsurface > Rock core/Sediment | place: Rifle, Colorado...
TGCTGCGGCAAAATCCCAGGAAACAATGGTATGAACTGAAAACATGACCGGTAGAATTGCAAATGCAAAAATGTTCATGGCAGTGCGTAGATGTGTCCATTCACCTTCCGTGCCGCGGAAACCCATGGCGAGAATCCGGTAAAGTTTCTTGCGCCAGCCCTTCGATCTATCCCTTGCCATGGCAAGATCTGGAATCAATGGCAGAAAAAGATACATGGTGCTGGCTAATAGATAAGTATTGATGGCAAGGAAATCCCAGGACAATGGAGAGTGAAAATTCGGCCACAACCCTCTTTCGTTTGGATACGGGGCAAGGAAATAAAAAAGCCAAACTCTACCCATATGCATGAAAATGCTCAAGCCTGCCTGGGCAAGCCCAAAAGTTGTCATCAGTTCTGCTGCCCGGGTGAAAGGCCGGCGGAATTCCGCCTTGAAAACCCTGAGCAAGGCAGAAACAAAGGTCCCGGCATGGCTGATCCCGATCCAGAAAACTGTGTTGACCAGAAAGATACCCCAATACACAGGTCGATTTACTCCTGCAACGCCAAGACCCTCACTGATCATGTAACCCCAAGTTCCGAATAAGCAGACCAGGACGATCACTCCCAATATTGCCGCAACCAGCCAGAATTTCCAGGTCGTTGTATGCATGGATTCCATCACCATGGCATTCATCTGACCGCGTGGAAGTGGATCGAGCATTAAATGTTCTGAATGCTCATTCTCTGAAGCAGATAGTCCTTCCATTTCAGCCATGCGTTGAACCACCTTTCAAATATGTAACTGCTGGTTCGGTACCGAGTTCTTCCAGGAGGATAAATCCGCGGGCATTCCGAGAAAGTTTGCTGACTTCACTCTCTGGATCATCCAGTCTGCCGAAAGTGATGGCATTGGTCGGGCAGACCTGCATACAGGCAGTTTTAACCTCGCCATCCAGGATGGACCTTCCCTCTGAAGCTGCCTTATCTTCTCCACTGACTATCCTTTGGAGACAGAAATTGCATTTCTCCATGACTCCCTTGCGCCTTACGGTAACAGAAGGGTTAAGTTGATTCTCAAGTGGAGTCGGTCGTTCATAATCACGCCAATTGAATTCCCGAACCTGGTAGGGGCAGTTGTTGGCGCAATAACGAGTACCGACACAGCGGTTATAGACCTGTAAATTGATCTGCTGACTATCGCTATGAACTGATGCAAAAACAGGGCAAACCGGTTCACAAGGTGCTTTTCCACATTGCTGGCATAACACCGGTTGGAAATCCGTTGTGCGAACTTCGGGATATTCACCCTCCCAGAAACGCTCGATCCTTATCCACTGCATGCTGCGTCCATATCCAGCATCCTCTTCGCCGACAAAGGAGATATTGTTTTCCATGGCACAAGCCACCACGCATGCCTGGCAGCCGGTACAAATATCCTGGTCGATCACCATTCCCCATTTATGTTTGACTTCACTTTCTGCATGATCATCCATGTGCAAGTCTCCTGTTGTTCCAAAGCTTGTAACTCACCAAGCAATTATTCATTTGTACTATCTCCGTATACTCCCATTCGGCTTTCCATCCTGGAAAGAACCTGCTTTCTACCAGTTTTCTCAAGGCGTACCCTTGTATCTGCAAAAGCCAGGTCGAGAGAACCATTCAAACCCAATCCCAACAAATCAGCGGGGTTTACACCCCTCCCTTTTGCATACCTTCCATAAGCTGTATGTCCCTGCCCGAATGGGATAGCGATCACATTCGGGCGGATGGCTGGATAAAGATAGACTGGAGCTTCAAGAATTCCAAATTCTGAGATTACCCGGATGATGTCATCGTCCTGAATACCGAGTTCGTCTGCTGTTTTTGGATTGATCTCTATCCAGGAATTCCAGGTAACTGTTGTAGTTGGGTCTGGTGTTTCCTGCAGCCAGGGTTTGTTGGCACCTGAACCATCGCTCAAAATTGGAGATGGGTAAGGAAGTAGAAAGAAATCATAATCAGAATTTGTTGAAGCCTGCGGGATTTTTAATGAACTGGTAAGAATGGTTGGATTACCAGGGTCTATCAGATTGGCATTTGCAGACCACCACCCCCCGAATTGTTGAAACAGACTCATGAAGGTATTGATCTCAGGAGCAGAATAAAAGCCTTCCGCAGAAACAAGATCTTTCAATTTAACCTTCAGGAATTCTACAATATCCTTATACGGGATCTTGGCTACCAATTCACCACCCGCTTCAAGGCAGGCTGCAAGGAAGAAATCAGAAGTTCCCCTGGTTTTATAAAAAGGAGCCACCACAGGTTGGGAGCCGGAAACAGCAGATTGATCACTTCCGGAATTGATGGATTGGTAACCCCATGATTCCAAAGGTGTGTGATCCGGGAAGATATAATCAGCAGCCATGGCAGTTTCATCCGGGAAAGGTGAGAAAGAAATGACCGTGGGAACTTCCTTTATTGCTTCTTTAAATCCGAGGCTATTGGGGAGTTCAAAATGAGGGTTAATTCCATGAATAAAAAGTGTATTCACCTTTCCAGTTTTCATGCGATGAACCAGATCATAGATTTCCGGGAATGTGTTCAACTTCTGCCTGTTTTTTTCGATTTCCTGCACAACCGGCGAAAGGAAAACGCCACCTGGAAGACCAATATTTTTCATGAGAACATTAAGAGCCAGGATCGCCTGGGCATTTTCCAATCCATTTGCGTGTCCCATGGAAAATCCACCAGGAATGAATAGGGGATGTTCCGACTGCATAATGAGATCAGCCAGGTGATCCAGTTTTTCAAATTGAATTCCGGCTGTATCCGCGATTGGTTTTGCATCCACTCCGACGTATAAACCAGGCAAGACACTTCCCGCTTTTTCCACCACCAGGGCACCCAATGCCATGGCAAGGCTGCCTTCTGTTCCCGGGGTGATGGGCAACCATTCGTCAGCATTCGCCGCGGTTTGTGACAGGCGGGCTTCAAGCTGGACAAGGTAACCACGCTTTCCAACCTTTCCTTTGCGGAATTTTGAATAACCGCGTGAAAACGAGACAGGAGATAGAAATGTCTCGAGAAAGTTGGCACCAAAGGAAATCACAAGGTCGGCATTCTCTAGGTCAAAAAATGGGATGGCTGATTGGTTGAACACCTGGCGGGAAGCATCCATTAATGTTGACCTGGAATCAAACACCTGCTGGATACCGTATCGAATGGGAGCTGGAGCACCCAAAGCAGAGGTAATTTCTGAAACCAGGTCAAAGAGGTGGTCATCCTTGCTGCCAAGAAGGAATACTATTTCTTTGGCGGGTATAGTTGAGAACGCACTGGCGACAATATTCACTGCTTCATCCCAGGATACATCCTCCATTGAATCTGAATCGCGTTCTTTCCTGACCGGATTCTTGATCCTATCCGGATTGTAGAGACCTTGCAATGCTGCCTGCCCTCGTGCGCATGTTTTTCCCTTATTCACCGGGTGATCAGGGTTGCCTTCAATCTTAATGGCGCGCCCCTGCATGGTTCGTACAATAATTCCGCAACCCGCCGGGCATTCCCTACACGTTGTGGCATAATCGGTGAATTGTCCATTATAGGTATATTCAGGCATTTGAGCATAAGGCTGACGGATCACATAACGGCTGGCTGGTCCGCAACCTGTCAGAACAGCGGTTGCTGCAACTCCTGCGCCGGCAATTTTTAGAAAATCACGTCGGTTAATATTTCCGGTCATAACTTCTCCGCTTGCTGAAGATTAAAATCCATTACCGATGGCAAGTTGCACAATCTGTCAACTTGATCAATTTTTGCGGGTCAGCAGCTAATTTCTCGCGATGGCAGCGCAAGCACCAGCCCATATTCTGACCAGAACGGGCTTCTGCGACCTTTTGGCGGCTGATCTCGCCATGGCAGGTCTCACAATTCAAACCATAGGCAATATGAGGTCGATGATTAAAATAAACGAAATCAGGTTGGATAAACACCGGTACCCATGGGATGGATTCACCACTGGCTACATAATCAGCCAATTTCTGCTGTTCAGCATTCTTGATCGGGATCTGTTGGTGGCATCCCCAGCATTTAGCCGATGTGGGAAGACCTGCTGATGCCTGTTTCCAGGCCCCTGGATGACAATAGAGGCATTGTACGCCGAAACCAACATGGACTTCGTGGTTAAATTGGATCGGTTGGGGAGGAGATTGCTGCAATCTCCAAATACCATATACTCCTGCACTGAAAAAAATGATAAAAAATACACCCACTCCAATCAAGAAATCGGGTTTTTTGAACAATGCCTTGATCTTATCCAACTGGTTCATCAAGTTAAGTTTTTTAAGCATGTACCAACCTCGAGAGAAAATTGGAGTTCAACAACCATTACTTCTTTTTTCTAAACAAAGTCACAACCAGGAATCCCACCAATAGGAAACCAGCGATAAATGCCAGTGAATATCCAGCAGCTCCGATAAATGCGGAGATACCTGTAAGGATACCAGAACCTAAACTGGTTGAAGGTGCTTGCGAAATGGTGGCAGGCGTAGGAGTTTGCAGGTTGCCAGGTTTTTCCACAGGGATCTCTGCCTGGGAAGGAAGTGTTTGGGCGTAAGCCAGGATATCGTGTCCATCTTCAGGTGTCCAGCCCATCAAGAAGCCGACCGGCATATCCGTCCCGGCAACACCAAAACGGGTTCTGTGCAGGAACCGCCAGGGATCACGATTGGCTACCGATCCCAGGTATTCTGAATACCCTTCAGTACGGAAAACAATCGTTTTTCCATCTGTTCCATGGCATGCAACACAATTATCTTCGAATAAGACTCTGCCCTTTGTAATGTTGCCATCGATAACATGGAGAGATATGGGATCAATGTAATCCCGATCATCAATGAGACCATATTTCAAAAAAGCAGCAACGGCTGTAAGATTTTCCCGGTCAATGTAGGTTGAAAAATCATGGGCGTTATCCTTGCTTCCCTTCAGGTGGTCCACGATCTCATCGATGCTCATCGTTCCTACCAATGTCATGACATTGGGAAATCCTGTCATGTGAGATCCTGAAGCATAAGCACCCTGGACCCCCATGTAATCCCACCCATGACATTCCGAACAGCGCCATGTATCTGCTCCAGAACGGGTATTCGTTCCCTGCCTGGACCAAATAGGCATGTCACCTTCAGGAGCAGGAACGCCCAACTCAGCATACCACTTATCATAGAGACGTGCTCCAGTGACAAGCACCTCGTCAGAAGGTGGTTCAGATTGGGCTAATACCTGTGAGATAAAGAGGAACGAAAGGGAAATGGACAAAACAAATATGACCAATTTGAGAATCGATTTGTTTCTCAAAAGCATCTTCTTCCTCCGAAATGATCCTGGCAGAGTTCAATCAAAGTGAATCGCCTGGGTATTCCCTGCCGGACAAATGTCATCCTTACATTTAAACTGGTTATGAAATTATACATCATTAGGCATTTTTGTCCAAATTGAAAACCAAAACAAGGTTTTTTATTTTATAATAACCAGGAAGTCAATTGGTTTCACCAAAACCCAACTTCCAAACTGCAAAGTGAGGAGCATCAAATGAAGCATTTTATCGTCGTTGCAATCCTGGTCATTGTTTGCACGTTCCTGGTTTACACGGGGTTAACCGCCATCGGTTTACTCCCCATCCAGGCCAGTGAACAAGCCATCGTAATTGACGAGTTGTTTGATGTACATATTGCTTTAATTTCCTTCCTTTTCTCATTGATCATGGTGATCATGTTCTACAGCCTGGTCGTATTTCGCCGCAGGAAGGGAGAATTGGGAGATGGTGCATTTATCAAAGGTAATTCAGGACTGGAAATCACATGGACCCTCATACCTTTTATAATCGTGGTTTTCCTGGCATACCTGGGGGCTTACTCACTTGGGGAGATCAGAAGGATCGACCTTACAGCGCTGCAGGTAAACGTCACCGCCGGTCAATGGTACTGGCAATATCAATATCCTGAATATGGCATTGCATCAACTGACCTTTACCTGCCAGTGGACCGCCAGGTTTCATTGGACATGACCAGCAATGATGTGATCCATTCATTCTGGGTACCCGAATTTAGAGTCAAAATGGATCTCGTTCCAGGACAGGTTAATAACCTGAGAATAACGCCTACAATTACCGGGTCTTACAAAGTCCGCTGTGCCGAGTTATGTGGCGCTTCGCATGCCTACATGGAAGGAAACGTGTTTGTTGTTGAGCAATCTGAATTTGACGCCTGGGTAAGCGAACAGCAATCAACGGTTGTTATTGATCCGGTATTGAGAGGGCAGCAGCTGGTACAACAATACGGATGTACCACCTGCCATTCCCTGGATGGATCTTCAAAAATCGGCCCAACATGGAAAAACTTATTTGGACACCAGGTAACCCTTGATGACGGTTCGACCATCATGGCAGACAGCGAGTACCTGATCCAATCTATATTGGAACCCAATCTACATATTGTTGAAGGTTTTCCAGCCAACGTGATGCCTGATTTCAAAGACATTTTGGATCAAACCCAGGTTGAGTCCATTGCAGCTTATATCGAAAGCCTGAAATAACGGAGGCAGGATGAAAAAGTTCTTTTCCCTTGGATTAGTAAGAGGAATACTCTGGCAGATTTTTGGCACTGCGTTGGGTATTGGATTTATTGTTCTTGTCAGAATCCTGATGGGACTGCCAGCATGGAAAGCTGAACCAGCAGTTGTATTTGGTGCCCTCCTGGGGGCGATTTTCTTTCTGATCGGGGTGGGAGCTTTCACAGATTGGTACAAAATGGCAATGGGTGAAGAGGTACCGGAAGAAGTCGATGAATCCAGCCTGGGTTGGCGCAGGTACTTCGGTGTGTCCCTGGACCATAAGGTAATCGGAATTCAATACATGGTGTTGGGCATCATCTTGATGAGCATTGGTGGTATTTTTGCCCTCATTTTCCGAACCGAACTGGCAGAGTCGGGAATGCAGTTTCTCACCATGATCGAATACAACACGCTTATGTCACTGCACGGAATGGTGATGATCGTTTCGATCCTGGTGGGTATCGCTGCCATTATGAACTACACCGTACCGTTATTGATCGGCGCCAGGGACATGGCTTTCCCGCGATTGAATGCGTTCTCATTCTGGATCGCAGTACCGGCAGGATTGATCCTGCTTTCGAGCATGTTCCTGGGTGGTTTTGACACCGGATGGACAGGTTATCCACCTCTTTCTGTTCGAGCTCCACTTGGTATGCAAATGTTCTTCCTGGGAGTATCACTGGCTGGTTTTACATCGATCCTCGGATCAGTCAATATCATCGCCACCGTTATCCGTTTACGGGCAAGGAATATGACAGCATTCCGCATGCCCATTTTTATCTGGGCAGCTATTGCCACATCCATCATAAGCCTGACAGCAACCCAATTAATCGGGTTGTCTTTTGAATTGGTGATGTTCCAAAGGTTGTTTGGAATGGGTTTCTTTGATCCAGTGGCTGGAGGAAACCCGATTTTATTCCAACATCTATTCTGGTTCTATTCTCATCCGGCAGTGTATGTCTTTGTGCTGCCAGGATTGGGCATAATCAGCGAACTGCTGCCGGTCTTTGCAAGGAAATCCCTCTTTGGCTACAAATGGGTTGCCATGTCATCCCTTGGAATCGCCCTGGTAGGTTTCCTGGTTTGGGGACATCACATGTTTACCTCCGGTATGGCAGAATACCTGAGGGTACCATTCATGTACAGTACTCTTCTGGTGGCGATACCAACCGGGGTGAAATTCTTTTCATGGGTGGCTACCCTCTGGAAAGGAAAGATCATCTACCCGGTACCAATGTTGTTTACCCTGGCTTCGATCGTGGTGTTCCTGCTGGGAGGTTTAACTGGACCTCCCAATGCCACCATTGCAACCGACCTGCATTTGCAGGACACTTACTATATCGTCGGGCATTTCCATGACACTCTATTCGGTGGATTCATGTTCCCCTTCTTTGCTGCCGTATATTTCTGGTTCCCAAAAATGACAGGACGACGGTTAAACGAGAACCTTGGAAAACTTCATTTCTGGCTGGTCACGCCATCCTTCTTTATCCTATCGCTATTGATGATGCGGGTTGGTTTGCTGGGAATGAGGAGAAGAATTGCTGACTATGACCCTGCGCTTGGATTTGATAACTATCATCTTATGATGACCATTTGCGGGTTTCTTATTGCGGCTGGAGTGCTGGTCTTCATCATCAACCTGATCCGAAGTGCAAAAAGCGGTGAACCTGCACCTGGAAACATTTGGAATTCGAGATCCCCGGAATGGCAGGTTCCATCACCAATGCCTGTCCACAACTATGATAAGGAGTTTGAGGTGGTCGGTGAGCCTTATGACTATGGCCTGCCAGGATCCACTTATGTCAGATTCGAGGGAGAAGAACATCATGACCAACCATAACCAAACAGATACAAAGCGCAGAGGTGTATTTGTCTTCATCTTCCTGGCCATTGCAACCATTCTTGAATTTGGCATAGCTGTTTTCACATCAATGTGGGGATTTCTAGTACTCCTGGCCATCATTAAAGCCGGGCTTGTCATGTATTACTATATGCACATTCAGCGATTGTTTGAACAGGATATTGAAACAGATCACAAATCATATGCCTTCAAGCTGGTTACAAACAGGCTGGGTTTATGGTTGTTCATGTTATCGGATTTCTTTATTTTCGGGGGATTGCTGCTGACAAGATTCAACCTTCTGGGGCTTACCAGACCGGACCTTAACCAAACGCTTGGCCTGGTTGTTACTTCTGTGCTGCTGGTGTCATCATTCTTTGCCAATAGAGCTGAAGCCTCAATGGAAAAAGGTGATCGAAAAGGGTTTATCAACAGTTTCGCAATAACCATAACACTGGGCATCCTTTTCATTGCCGGGGTGATAGGAGTTGAATGGCAGCTGGCCCCATTCAGCGCTTCTGATGGTGTACAGGGTCCCGTTTTCTACACCATGACCGGTTTTCATGCATTTCATGTCTTAACTGGTGTTATTTTCCTCGCCATCGTATTAAGAAATGGAATTCGCGGTCATTACACTGCCGAGAAGCATTGGGCTGTGGAAGCAGCAGCTGTTTATTGGCATTTTATTGATGTGGTCTGGATCTTCTTCTACCCCGCCCTGTACTTGATCGGAACAGCGTTATAACCACATTTTAATATATCGATTGAAAAAACTATACCTTAGGAAATTCAGATTACTAACAAAACCAACCCAATCATTCGATTGGGTATGGAAGTGAGTTTTTAATGAATGGAAAGAAAGTCATATCAAACATATTTAAAAGTGGTGTTCTGACGATCAGTTTTGTACTCATACTTGCTGCATGTACTGCTCAACCTGATTTCAATGGATCAGTCATTGACCCTCCTGTTCCTGCTAATACTTTCATATTAACGGATCAGAACAATGAAGTCACCAGCTTAGGTGACCTGAATGGGAAATATATCCTCGTATTCTTTGGGTTTACTAATTGCCTGGATGAATGCCCAGCAACTATGGCTGCCCTGGCACAGGTTCGAAGAGAGCTGGGAGATGAGGCCGATTTGACCAGGATCGTATTGATCTCAACCGACCCTGCGAGAGATACTCCAGAAGCGATGGGAGAATTTGTCAACCGGTTTGACCCCACCAGCATTGGATTGACTGGAACAAAAGCGGAACTTGAGCCTGTATGGGCAGATTACGGTGTCATGGTTCTGGATTCTGGAGAAACCCATTCAACGAGGGTTTACCTAATCGATCCGAACGGGATGTGGAGACTAACTTATTCATCTGCAGACGATCCGGATGCAATCGCAGCTGATCTAAAACTGCTGTTCAAAGAACAATGACCCATTCAAAAAGAGTTTTCCTGCGAATACTTACAACGATGACCATCGGACTGATAGTATCCGGTTTTATCAGCGAAGCATCTTTCCGGTTATTGGGGAACACAACCAGCCGCGCTCCCACTACTATTGATTTTGTCATCCCGGAAGGAACCGCCAATAAAGTTGCCAACGGGGAGTCTAACCTGGTTGAATCGATGACCTTTGTTGTAGGTGATATCCTGACCATCATTAACCATGATTCAGTGACCCATTCACTTGGCCCGATGGTGGTACCACCTGGATCATCCGCCAGTCTAACATTGGACACGCCTGAAAATCAGAGGTTCTCCTGTTCATTCAACCCAAACCAATTCTTTGGGTTGGACGTTCGTGAAGCTACAACAACTTCCACCAGAATAATTGGCATCCTCCTGGCAGGGATCCCTTTGGGCTTCCTGTTATCTGCTTACAGTCTTGCAGCATGGCCGATCAAAAAGAATTTAATCCAACCAAGTTAACCAGCAGTTACCACAAATTATGAAGAATTCTATTCATCAGATGCTCTCCCCGGCATGGAGATGGTCAACACTCCTTGTGATAATCGTTGTTGGAGTGACCATCCGGTTGGGGTTCTGGCAGCTTGACAGACAGAAGCAAAGGAATGATTTTATCAACCATGTAAATTCGGTTATCAATTTACCGGAACTAGATCTTTCAGGAGATATTGCAAATATCGATCTTGTTTCAAATGAATACAGGAATATTAAAGCAACCGGCAGGTTCGACTTTGAGAATCAAGTTGCCTTACGAAACCAAGTATGGGTACAAACCTGGGGTAACGACCTGGGATATTCTCTTTTCACTCCGTTCAAGTTGATTAATGGATTGGTTGTCCTTGTGCAAAGAGGATGGATTCCCATCGATCATAATACTTCCGCATCATGGCGTGAATTTGAAGTGGAAGGCGAGATGACCATACTTGGTGTGATCCGAATCCCCATTGAGGCGGGTGAAATGGGAGGCGGTGTTCCGGACCCAACCTATTCACCAGGTGAAAAGATGAACTATCTGTGGAATTACATCGATATCGAACGCCTTCAGAATTTCATGCCTTATGATCTATTACCAATTTATATCCAACAAGCTCCCGACTCAGGAAACGAGAGTTACCCCTATGCCAGCCGTCCAGAACTTGATCTCAGCGAAGGTGCCCATCTTGGATATGCGCTGCAATGGTTCATGTATTCCCTGCTCATCCTGATAGGTTACCCGATCCTGATCAACAGACGAGATAATGAATTAGATGATAATAATAATGATTGAAATTTCATATGGTTTATAATTCTTTTAAAGAAAGGACTTGTTCAAGATTTCATTAATGATTTGTATTGATAAGCAATCATATTCATTTTGAAAGGAGCGACTCGATGAAAATAAATTTTGGAATGTGGAAAAGAGCATTATCGGGCCTGGTTAAGATGGATAACAAACATGAGTGGGATCAGCTGGATGTTATTTCAAAATGGCTGATCGCGACGAGATCTGGGGTGACCATCGTAACCATATATGCATGTATGATCGCCGGCTTCCTTGCTTACCGGGATGGAAAATTTTCCCTCCTGCCATGGTTGATCGTCACACTAGGTTTATTCATCGCCCATGGAACAAACAACCTACTGAATGATTATACCGATTTCAGCCGGGGAGTAGATGCTGATGATTATTTCCGAACCCAATATGGTGTTCACCCCCTGGTGCAGAAGTTTTGGACGAAGAAACAACAGCTTACCTGGTTTGCAGTCAGTGGCGTTATTGCCACACTGAGTGGATTATATGCGCTGGTATACACCAGCTTTTCTCCCACGATCCTGGGACTTTTCGTCTTTGGTGCCCTGGTCCTCCTGTTCTATACATGGCCCATGAAATACTATGCACTGGGTGAATTATCCATTTTTCTTATCTGGGGACCGATCATGATCTCCGCTGTGTACCTGGTTCTCAATGGCGGATGGACGGATAATGTCTGGATGGTTGCGTTGGCTGGAGTTCCATTTGGATTAAGTGTTGTCAGCATCAATCTTGGCAAGCATATTGACAAAGCACCTGAGGATAAACGGAAACACGTTGGGACTTTACCGGTCGTGATCGGTGAAAAACCTGCCAGGTATTTGAACATGTTCGTTCTTTTAATGATCTACCTGGTCATCATCTACCTGGTGTTCATCCCACACTTTTTTACACCCATCATGCTGATCGTTTTCTTCGCAGGGAAAAGGTTGTTGTATGTGTTTGGTGCTTTAACCAAACCAAGACCATCAGAACCACCCAAAGAATGGCCGGGTTGGCCGACATGGTTTTCGGGATTTGCTTTTTATCACAACCGGATGTTCAGCAACCTGTTCCTGATCGGCATGTTGTTGGATGTAGTCTTACGGATTGTGTTTCCAACCTTCTGGATCATGCATTGATCCAGCCAGGAAATATCTGGCGATTAATCAGACAATCATAGGAAATCGTTGACTTTGCAATCATTCCGATTTATACTTCAATAAGGATTAATTCGCCCATGCGAGTATTTGAATACATATCGATGATTTCTGTGAAAGGCATGCCTGTTTTTGCATGCCTTTCTTTGTATATTACCAATAGAACTTATTAAATTGGAGCAATGTAAGAATGCATTGTCGTCCAATTAAAAAAATTTGATTGGAGGTAATTAATGGATTCTGGTATGATCGGAAAGATCCAAAAAGCCAAACGCTATGCCCAGGAACGTAACCGATTCTCATTTGAAACATTTACCGTCAAAATTTCAGGTGAGAACAACTCCCATATAGTTGAATTTTCAGATAATCAATGGAAATGTGATTGTGACTTCTTCAAAACCCGAAACGTGTGCACCCATACAATGGCATTGGAAGAATTATTGAAGGATATGCTGCCAAAATCTGAGCCTGTATAAACAGGATAAAATCGATGGAATACCCTCCCTCGAGAGGGTATTCCTTTTAATTAACCTACTATTAATTATTTTCAGGTACAATCGGATAAATGAAACCTGTAACGCGCAGAGACTTCCTAAAACTATCATCACTGGCAATTGGTGGAATGGCTTTCACTCCATTTCTCCCGGAAATGACCTTGTTTAATGATTCTGAGCTTGCCCGGATTGGGACAACATCCGTCAGTGTTTATAAGGAGCCCAATGATGTAAGTGATATCGTGGCTACCTGGCGACAGGATGAAGTGGTCAATATTTATGAAACCATCACAGCCAAGACCCCAACTTATAATCCGATCTGGTATCGTGTTTGGGGTGGTTACATGCATCGCGCCCATATGCAAAAGGTCAAGATCATTTACAATCCTCCAGCATCAATCATCAAAGAGGTTGGTCAAATCGGCGAGATCACAGTGCCTTACTCAGACAGCATGCGCTTCTCAGAGAAATATGGCTGGGATTTCACCAATCGTTTGTATTACGGGTCAGTCCACTGGGTTTTGGGAGTGGACGAAGGTCCCGACAAGAAGCCGTGGTATCGGATCAAAGATGAATCCAACAGTGCCATCTATTATGTTCCTGCAATTCATGTCCGATTGTTCCCGGATGATGAACTAACACCCATTACACCAGATGTCCCCTTCAATGATAAAAGGATCGAAGTTGAACTTGCTTCCCAGACATTGAAGTGCTTTGAGTATGACCAGGTCGTTTTTGAAACAAAAATCTCCTCGGGTGTCCCAAGCAATTATTCGGGCGAAGGTATCCCGACAAGGACACCCTCGGGTGAATTCAACGTGCAGGTCAAAATGCCTTCAAAGCATATGGGGGATGGAAATCTAACATCAGACCTGCAAGCTTATGAACTGGTGGGAGTTCCCTGGAATTGTTTCTTCACCACCCAGGGTCATGCATTTCACGGTACGTATTGGCATGATAATTTTGGTGTTCCCATGAGCCATGGCTGCATCAACATGCGGATCGAAGAAGCAAAGTGGCTTTTTCTTTGGGCAATGCCAATTTCCACTTATGACCGGGAAGATACAAGGAACCGGGGAACGAATATCATCATCACCTAAATAATGCCAAAACTAACCTGGCCCGGCAAGATCCTCAACCCGATCATTCCTTCAAAATTCACTTTGCATTCCCATGTTTATCCGGGGGGAGAAGGGTATCCTTCTGAGAAGCCAACTTCCAACCTCTACCTGGGTGACAACCTGGGTACCATGGAAGCATTGCTCCCGGAATACTCAGGAAAAATCGACCTCATCTATGCAGATCCACCGTTTTTTACAAATAAGAAGTTCCAGGCAAGGATCGGCCGTGGTGAAGACTCCCGGATCCCTTCAGAATGGAAAATGGATAAAGGCTACAGCGACCATTGGGATGACCTGGATGAGTACCTTGATTTTTTATACCCCAGACTCAAAATGATGCATAGGCTGCTGTCACCTGTTGGCAGTTTATATCTTCACCTGGATTGGCATGCTGATTCTTACGCAAGAATACTACTTGATGAGATCTTTGGTTCCAATCATCTGATCAACCAGATCGCCTGGTTGTATCATGGCCCATCACCCATTCGAAATGCATTTAATCGCAAGCACGATACCATTTTCATCTATTCAAAATCTGATACCTATACTTTCAATTGCGACGATGTAAGAGAACCATATCATCCCAACACAATAAAAACATTCGCATCGTCCAGAAAAGCCGGATTCGGAAAAATTCCAGACCTGAAGCGAGGGAAAGTTCCTGAAGATTGGTGGTATTTTCCGGTGGTCGCCCGTCTTCATAATGAAAGAACAGGATACCCCACTCAAAAACCTGAAGCTCTATTGGAAAGAATCATCAAGGCATCTTCATACGAGGGCGATCTTGTGGCAGATTTTTTCTGCGGGTCAGGCACAACTCCCCTGGTAGCCGCGAAAACGGGTCGGAGATTCCTGGCTGCAGATGTATCATGGCGAGCTTTTAACACCACTCGCAACCGTCTTGCTCTCCATTCACCACATCCATTTACCACCTGGGTAGAAGATGGAATTGAAATCCCCAGGGAAAACGGAATACTGAAGGCGCGATTGGATGGTTCAGAGATCCACATTGAATGCTCCATGGAATTGGACTCCTGGGAGATCGATCCGGACTGGAATGGAAATCAATTTGCCAGCGTGTACCAGGTCATCCGACCTAATAGGAAAGGTGAAATTCCCTGTTCCGTTCATTTACCAACCAGGGGTAAGGATATTATGACCAGAGCAATTTCTGTGACAGGTGAAATGATGGAGCAAGTAATTTAGTTGTTAGGTTATTTCGTAATCGGGGGAAAATAATTAAAGATCCAGCTGGTAACCAACTCCACGGATCGTTTTCAGGAAATTTGGATGATTGGGATCATCCTCGATTGCCCGTCGTAACCAGGAAATATGAACATCCAGCGTCCTGGTATCCTCGGTATAATCTGTTTCCCAAACACGCGAGAATAGTGATCTACGTTCCAGGACTTCACCGTGCTGGTTCATCAGGATGGTTAATAACGAAACCAATCTCGGGGTAATGCGGGTTCGTTTACCAAGACAACGTACTATTCTCCTATCAACATCCAGCCTGATCGGACCCACTTTGATCGTTTTATCACCTTCAATCGGTAGAACATGCTTCAAGCGATTGAGTAATTTTTGGACTGTGAAAGGCAGGTATAAGATCACATCAGCGATTCCATTATCATCTGTGGACCCCTCATCCAGAATCAGAATAATGGGGATATCATGATTTATGGATTTTAAAGAACGGCAAATGCGGCTTCCTGATGTTCGTATTGAGGCAGCAGAAATGATAATTGCATCAGGAATGGTACCTGATTCAAGAGTTTCAAGTGCACTTTTTCCAGTAGAAATTAAGACAATATCAAAACCCTTCTTTCGAAGGGCAGGAGCAAATACAGGTAAATCAGAACGCTTACCTTCAACAATCAGGAGTGTTTCAGAGCCTATTTTATATTTCAAACTGATATAATTCCTTTTAACTTTCTTTTAACATTATACACTAATGTTAAAGAAAGCAAGGGATATGACATTACAGTTTTTTCATTGATCTATCGGGAGGAATGTATGGATCCATCCATGAAAGTTCTTCGCACGTTACCAGAACATGGATATTGTTTCGTTTGCGGAAAAGACAACCAAAGCGGGATGGGGGTTCGCTGGCTATTAATGGAGGATTTGAGCATTTCTACTGAAGTTACCCTGGATCTTGCCCAACAAGGTCCTCCCGGTTATGCACATGGTGGTGCTTCGGCAGCCTTGTTGGATGAAGCCATGGGGACTTCCGTTTGGGTCGCCGGCAAACAGGCTGTGGCAGTAAACCTGCAGGTAAATTACCTGAAACCATTACCGCTCCATGTTCCTTTCAGAGTAAATGGAAGAGTCGAGAAAATTGAAGGTAGAAAGATCTTCGCCAGCAGCAGCATCAGTTCCATGGATGGAACGATCCTTGTTAATGGTCAAGGAATCTACATAGACGCACCTCAATTAACAGAATCCGTGTGGGAACATATCGATACCTCAAAATAATCATACCTTCCAATAATCGTCCGCCTCTGGTAAAATGACTCCCCGAAGCGTAGTACCCTTCGCTTCAAATCCAATTATCGAAAGGGCTTGACAATGAAAGTATTATTAATCAAAGATGTTTACAAATTGGGGCGTGCTGGAGACCTAAAACGGGTCGCAGATGGATATGGAAGGAACTTCCTCCTTCCACAGGGACTGGCAGTCCTGGCCACACCCGGTGCCATCAAACAAGCAGATTACATACGCGAAAAAGCCACAGAACAAAGAGCAGTCATTAACGAGGAAATGGGTGCCGTCGCAGAACAACTCCAGAAAGTATCTTTATCATTTGCTGCACGTGCTGGTGATACCGGTAAATTGTACGGTTCCATTACCAGCCAGGATGTTGTTGATGCAATTGAAAAACAATCAGGAATTGCCATCAAACGTCAAATCGTTGATATGCAGCCACTTCGCACCCTGGGAGAACATACCATCCAGATTCGATTAACCATGGACCTTATCCCTGAATTAAAAGTACTGGTATATCGAGAAGGTGAAGCTGCCACTTCAGAAGCAGCAGTTTCTTCAAGCAAAGGGAAAACAAAAGCTGAGACCTCAAGAGAAATTGTTGAAGAGGTGATAAACCAAGAAGTGGAAGAAACCTTTGAAGCGACAGAAGAATTACCAGAAACTGATGAATCTCCTGATCTCTTTGATGAGACAGTTATAGAAGAATAGAAATTATTGGAAGTACAATCGATATCACCGGTACCATTCCCAGGGGTTCCGGTGATATTTTCTTAAGAAATTATGAAAAATAATCCGGGTTCAATTCTGAAAGAAGCCAGGGAAGCTAAAAATCTTACCATTGCCCAGGTTGTTAAGGCAACCCGCATCAGGGCGATCTATGTACATGCAATGGAAGCGGATGATTATTCCATGCTTCCATCGCCTGTTCAATTAAGAGGGTTTTTAAGACTGTATGCTGAATTCCTGGAGTTGAACACCAAAGAAATCATCTCTCTACTTCCCACTCAATTTCAACCTGAAAGTAAAGAAATTCCCGAACATTCGGACAATGAAATCATTGAAGCTGAAACATCCGAAGATGAAACCATCATTGAAAGCCAAGCAGACACCCAGGAACCACAGATCAAACGGGATCAGATATCTGACAGAACTGTGAAAATTGAAAATATCCCTGATCAAGATGAATCATTCGGAGAATTCAATAAAGCAGACCTTCCCGAACACAGCAAGGCATTTGAGATCTTCTCACAAATTGGCAGCCAGCTCAAGGATCGAAGGGAACTGCTGGGAATTTCCATCAAAGAAGTTGAAGCCAATACACATGTCCTAAAAAGGTACCTGGAATCCATTGAAGCAGGCAAATTTGACACCCTGGAAACTACTGTCCAGACCAAAGGAATGTTATCCAATTATGCCCAATTCCTTGATATGGATGTCGACGCAATCCTATTTAAGTATGCAGAAGGGCTTCAAATTCAACGAAAAGAATTTCAAAGCCAAAATGGAATTGAAGATAAGAAAAGTGGAAAAAGAAACAAGTTCATCACTACCATCAAGCGGGTGATGTCCATAGATCTTATCTTTGGCAGCCTGGCGATCATCTCTCTGCTTATTTTCATGGTCTGGGGAACTGGAAAGATCATCGACATCTATCGCCAACCAGATATCCAGGCAACGTCTGCTTCTATTTCAGATGTCATACTAACGCCACTTAATTCAACTTCTGAAGCTGGATCATCCAATGCATTATTCACACCTATCAGCACAGAAATTACGGTCCCTGACACCACGCAAATATCTGAAACGCAAGCCCTGCAACCTGGACAAGTTCAAATCCATGTCATCGTGCTTCAACGTGCATGGGTAAAAATAACCGTTGATGGGATTATAGAATTGGAAGGCAGGGTCAAGCCTGGAAGTGCGTTTCCTTTTTCAGGTTATAACCAGATCGAGATCCTGACCAGTAATGGAGCAGCACTTAGTATTGTTTACAATCAAAACAATATTGGTCTTATGGGTGAATATGGTCAGATCGTTGATCTGATCTATACTTCCACATCAATCCTTTCGCCAACTGCCACCATTACAC
>Ga0209324_10001111_pt1 | contig 18473 bp, 23 predicted proteins | sample Rifsed19ft3_FD_184015 | JGI IMG/M metagenome (GOLD analysis project Ga0209324, IMG submission 184015) | Soil microbial communities from Rifle, Colorado, USA - sediment 19ft 3 (version 2) | ecosystem: Environmental > Terrestrial > Deep subsurface > Rock core/Sediment | place: Rifle, Colorado...
TGTGACCGGGATCGTCCCCTGGCCGCCCATCATGTAGCGGAGCTTCTGGGCCTGGTCCACGAGCTGGTCGAAGGCCACGAACAGGAGAGCGTTGATCTGGTATTCGACGACCGGCCGCATCCCCGCCATCGCCGCGCCGGTGGCGAGGCCGGTGAAGCCCGCCTCGGAAATGGGCGTGTCGTAGATCCGGTCGGGGCCGAACTCCTGGAGGAGCCCCTTCGTCACGCCGCGCATGCTCACGCGGACGTCCTCCCCCAAGACGATGACTTTGGAGTCGCGGCGCATCTCCTCGCGGAGCGCCTCGCTCAGTGCTTCCAGGTATCGAATCTCGCGCATAGCCGTCTCCTTAGAAACCACGAGCCGGAAGGCCGGGATACGTGACCGCGTACATGCCGTCCAGGGCCTCCTCCGCCTCCGGGAACCCGCTCTGGCGGGCGAAGGCCACCGCCTCATCCAGCAGCGTCTCAACCTCTGCGTCCACCGCAGCCGGGTCGCCGATCCCCTGCTGACGGAGCCAGGCCGGGTAGGTCACCACCGGGTCGCGCTCGCGCCAGCGCGCGATCTCTTCATCGCTCCGGTACTTGATGCCGCGGGCCTTCTCGGCCGTGAAGTGGCCGACGAAGCGGTAGGTCCGGCATTCGAGGAGCGTTGGTCCCGCGCCCGTTCTGGCACGCTCCACTGCTTCGCCGGCGGCGGCGTGGACGGCCAGGACGTCCATCCCGTCCACCGACGTCCCCGGCATCCCGTAGGCAGCGGCTCGATCCGCCAGGCGCTCGACCACCGCCATCTCGCTGATGGGGGCGCTGATGGCGTAGCCGTTGTTCTCGCAGACGAAGACCACCGGCAGCCTCCAGATGGCGGCGAGGTTCAGCGCCTCGTGAACGACGCCCTGATTCATCCCCCCGTCGCCGAAGAACGAAACGGCCACCCGGTCGCTCCGCGCCAGCTTCCCCGCCAGGGCCGCCCCGCACGCAATAGGGGCGCCGGCCCCCACGATGCCGTTGGCGCCGTAGATACCGAGGGAGAGGTCGGCGATGTGCATGGAGCCGCCGCGGCCGCGGTTGTAGCCGCTCGCCTTTCCCATCAGCTCGGCCATCATCCGCCGCGGGTCGCCGCCCTTGGCCAGGATATGGCCGTGGCCCCGGTGGGTGCTGGTGATGACGTCGTCCGGGCGGAGGGCGGCGCACACGCCGGTGGCCACCGCCTCCTGCCCGACGTACTCGTGGGTGACCCCGGGAATCTCGTCCCGGTTCACCAGCTCCACCACCCGCTCCTCGAAGCGCCGGATGAGGCGCATGGTCCGGTAGAGGCCGATCAACTGGGTCTTGTCGAGTGCCATATGAGACTCCTTCACCTGGGGCGGGCACCCGGGCTGTCTTCACCTGCTCGTCTCGGACGGCGGGGCCCCAGCCCCGCGACGTCCTGCGACTCACCCGGCCGTCACGCCCGCCCCCTCCGGATTCTCGCGCTTCGTCAGCTCCCGTGCTCAATGTGAGTCCCCGCAATCGCGGCGCAGCCATCCCCGACCGCGTGGCCCTGACCACCATAGCGCCCCGGGCGCCTTCTGTCGAGCCCCCCACCGGGGCCCGATTCGGGCAAAATTCCTGAGGCACCTCGCCCGATGGGCTCGAAAAGCAAGGAGTAAGGACAACCGGAAGAATCAAGAAGGACGGGCAGATACAATGGCGTCCCGAACCTGGCATGCCGTCTGCTACTTACAGGCCGGGAGCCCTGGTGTGAACCGGTCCGATCAGAAGGAGGAAGGCGATGTTTGAGTGGTACGACCTTCGAATGATCGACCTGTATCCGGAAGACGAAACCCTGGACGGCAGCCCAACAGCCCCCGCGGGAGTCATCGGAGAGCCCCGGGAAGAGATCGCGGAGGACGAGGGGGACCTCGCCCCCGAAACGATCAAGGCCGACTAGCCCGACTTGGGGGTAATGACGAACTCCAGGCGGCCGTTGGCCTCCCTCAAGGCCGCCTCCACTTCCTCCGGAGTCTCCCTCCGCGCGAAGATAAACCCCAGGTAGCGCGACCCCTCGGGAAGCGGCACCACCTCCTGCCCCTGGTGGATCGTGATGGTGATTTCTTCAATCCCCGGCACCGCCTTGGCCGCCGCCTGCCCCCGGACCTCCTCCAGAATTCCCCCCCGCGGGATCGGGATCATCATGACGCCGGCCGGCCGGCGCTCACGCTCGAGGCTCTCAATCTCGATCCCCAGGGCGTGGCGGAGGATCAACTCCTCCAGGGTGAGGCCGGTGCCGAAGCGGAGCGTCCGGGAGCAGAGTCCGCCAATCGAGCGCGCGGCGATCTCGATCACCCAGGGCCCGGCCTCGTTCACCCTGAGCTCGGCGTGGAGGGGCCCCTCCCTCAACCCGAGAGCTCTCGCCGCCCACGCGGTGAGGTCGGCGACGGCGGTCTGGGTCTCCCCCGGCAGGCGCGAGGGCGTGACGTAGATCGTCTCCTCGAAGAACGGCCCATCCAGCGGGTCGGGCTTGTCGAAGAGCGCCAGGACGCGGAGCGCCCCTTTCACGAGCAGCCCTTCCAGCGCCACTTCGTTTCCGGGGATGAACCCTTCAACCAGGATCTCGTCGCTCCCGGAGCCCAGCGCCACGACGTCTGCGGTCTTCAAGATGGCTTCGATCCTCCTGAAGGCGGCCACAAACTCGCCCTCGCTGTCGGCCCGGATCACCCCGCGGCTCGCAGCCAGGATGGTCGGCTTCAGCACGCAGGGGTAGGGCACCGTTCGGGCGGCCCGCGCCGGGTCGTCGGCCAAGGTGAAGAGGAAGTATGGGGGCGAGGGGACGCCGGCCTTGCCGAGGGCCAGGCGCATCTGGTGCTTGTTCCGGGTCGTGGAGACGGCGGCGACCGGGTTCGACGGAAGCCCCAGCGCATTGGCGATGGCGGCGCCCACGACGGTCGTACGGTCATCGACCGGGACCACAGCGCTAAACGGGTTGAGGCGGGCAAGGGCCGCCACCTCGCAGGCGGCCTTTTCGGGATCGTTGAAGTCGAGGGTCAGGAGGTTATCGGGGAGCCGCTCGCCGAAGACGTTGGGGCGCTCGGAGGCCACCGCCAGGTCCACGTCCAGTCTGGCTGCCGCCTGGACAAAGTCCTCCGTCCGGTACGTCGTGGTGGGGACCAGGAGGAGCAGGCGCAGCATGACGGAAAACCCCCCTCACCCGACCCTCTCCCCCCGCGGGGGGAGAGGACAAAGGTGAGGGGGGGCGCAAGGCAGGATGACGCGTGGAACCGCTAGCCCTTGGACGGCGAGTAGTACGGGTTGCTGCCCGACGCGTGGTCGGTGACGTCGAGGATCTCGGTCACCTCGGGGATCTCCTCCTTGATCATCCGCTCGATCCCCGCCTTCAGCGTGACGTCCGCGGCACCGCACCCCTGGCAGCCGCCGGACATCTGGATGTACACAGTGTTGTCCTTGACGTCGATCAGCTCGATGTACCCGCCGTGACCCGCCACCGCCGGGTTGATGGAGTTCTCGATCAGGGCCTGGACCCGTTCCTTGAGCTCAGCCATTGTTTCCCCCCTGTGGTTTGTGTCCCTGGTTCCCCTCGGATGCTCCCGAGGAACCTCATAATACCACACCCGCCACCCCTTCGCGCATCGCCGGCTGGAGAGGGCCGAACTGGCCCTCGGTGGGCTCCGCTCAGCAGAACCACGCCTCGGTGAGCCTGGGCGGGCGCCGCCTGTCGGGCGTGAGGGCCGACCCGGGCGGGGCTGGCGCGCCGAGCGGCGCGTAGGCCAGAGCCTTCAGCCGATAGAAGGTCACCCCCGGATCCTCCTCGGCCTTGGTGGCGGCCGCCACGAGGCGGCTCGCCTCCTGCTGGAGGCGGCCCATGCGCGGGTCCGGATGGGTCCAGCGGTAGCTGAAGGAGGCCTGGTCGAGTGGGCCCAGATACGGCTTGATCGCCTCTCGCGCCAGGAGCGCCGAGGCCGGCGGAATCAGGAGCCGCAGGGAGAACTGCACGGGGTCCACGTGGTCGATCAGCCCCTCGTGCTCCACGAACTCCAGCATGTCGACGTAGTCCTCGAGGGTCGTCCACGGCGTGAACGGCACCCAGGTGGGGCGGAAGGCGATCCCCGCGTCCCTGACGATCCCGAGGGCCCGGCCGACGTCGGCCCGCGTATGCCCCTTCTCCAGATTGGCGAGCACGGTGTCGCTGAGCGACTCCACGGCGGAGATCATGAACACGCACCCGAGCCGCCTGAACTCGGGGAACAGATCCTCCCGCTCCAGAATGTGCTCCACCTTTGCCGTGAAGTCGAAGGTGAGGGACGGGAACTCGGCGTGCATGGCCCGGACGATCGCGAGAGAGTGGCCGGGGCCGTTCAGGAAGTCGGGGTCTCCGAAGCTGATGTGGGTCGCCCCGTTCCTCACCAGCCTGCGGATGTCCTCCAGCACGATCTCCTTCGGCACCACGAAGAAGCGCCCCCCGTACACGGGCGGGATGGGGCAGTGCAGGCACATGTGCAGGCACCCGCGGCTGGCCTCCACGTAGCCGACACGCCTGCGCTCGCCGTCCTTCTCGAGGTGGGCGTACTTCTTGAGGCTCGGCAGCGCCCCCCGGCTCGGCAGGGCGAAGGCCAGGCGCTCCAGCACCGGCTCGGCGGGGTGACCGCGGAGGTGGACGCCCTCCACGGGGCCCCCGGCCTCCAGGTTCTCCACTAGCATCACCAGTGCCGACTCGAACTCGCCGCCGATCACCGAATCCCCGCCGTGGGCGAGGAGATACTCCGCGTTCAGCGACGCGTAGAGGCCGTAGAAACAGATGTGGCAGCGGGGGTTCACCCGGCGCGCCTCGGCGGCCACGCGCATCCCCAGGCGGAGGGCCGTGTGCATGGGGACCGAGATCCCGACGAACCCGGCGCGCGCGACCTTTCCGGCGTCGAAGTCCTCGACGGAGATATCGAGCGCATCGGGAGAATACCCCGCCTGCTCGAGAAAGCCGAGCGGCGAGGCTAGGGCCAGCGGCTGGTGGCCCAGCTCGTAGCAGGAGATCAGGAGGACGGCGCCGCGCTCCCTGAGGTTCACGGGGGTCAAGTATACCGCGGGATCAGGGGAGAAGCGCGGCGACAGGGATACGAGCTTCCGGAGCGGCGAGCGGCGAGACGAGGTCGGTCGCGCCCAGCGACTGGACCTCGTTGTAGGCCCGGCCGAAGGGCGCTTCAGAGGACGGAGCCGGCCGTCGGTAGACCTCGAGGACCCGGTCCACGAGGTTGAGGATCCAGTAGTCGGCGAGGCCGGCGCGGGCGTAGAGGCTTCCTTTGTGCGTGCGGTCCAGGGCCAGGCTCGTCTCCGCGACCTCCACAACGAGGACCGGCCGCGAAGGGTGAGCGGCCAGGTAATCCCGCGGCCCGCCCGGCACCACGGCGACGTCCGGCTCGGGCTCCGACTCGTCATCCAGGGCCACCGGCAATTGGACCCGAACCGCCCACCCTGCGCCGAAGGCTTGTCGCAAAGCATCCTCCACGAGCTGGATTCCTGCGGCGTGAGGCGTCTTCTGCGGCTCCCGGACAACCAGTTCGCCGGCCAGCAGCTCGATCCGCTCATCGGGCAGGAAGATGCCCTTTTCGATCAGCCGGTCATACTCAACGCGGCTCCACCGCCGGGTTTTAATTGCTGGGACGCTCATGGAGTACTCCTTCACCCCACAAGGTACCCGGACAGGAAGCGGGGGTCAATGTCCACAGCCGGATACACCCCAGGTTTTTTCTTGACTTGTGAAGAGCACATGGAACAGAGTGGGGCAACTTATCAATCCTGCCGGGGGAGCGATACCCGATGAGCCTCGAAGAGAAGGTCCAGAACATCCCGGAGGACGAACGGCTGGCCGCCGCTGTGTACGCCCTGAATACTGTGCTCATGTCGCGGGGCATCATCACGAGGGAAGAACTGGAAGAAGGATTCGATTCCTGGGTGCACCGCAAGGAACTACTTCGAGAAAGGGCGACCGCTTCCTCCCAAGCCTGAATGCTCGTCCCCCGATGTTCATGCGAATGTGCCGCCTGTGATATCGGGACACATTGCCGCAGGAAAGCCAGGGGGTGAGAGTTCTAGCCCCTCGTCGAGGGGAACTGCCTCCGCCGCCGAATAGATACGCCCTCCTTGAGAAGCGCGTGTAGCTCCGTCAGGGATGCGACGCGGAGGTGGGGGCGGATCCCCGCCTGCGTCTTCGAGCGCGGCGGCGCCACCCAGACCGTGAACATCCCCGCCGCACGCCCTCCCCGAATATCCGACCTCAGGCTGTCCCCGACCATCGCGGCCTCTCGCGGGCGGCAGCCCAGGCGCCGGAGGGCGGTCTTGAAGATCGGCGGCTCGGGCTTGCCGATGACCAACGGCCGGACCCCCGAGGCCACCGCCACGGCTTCGGCCAGCGCCCCCGCCCCCGGATCGAATTCGCCCTTCTCGAGCGGGAGCCTGGGATCGAGATTGACCGTGACGAAGGCCGCGCCGCGGGCCACGGCCTGCGATGCGGCCTTGAGCTTGGCGTAGTCGAACGTGGGATCGTTCCCGACGGCCACCACCCGGGCCTCGCGCCAGCGGGCCGATGGGACCACGCGGTGGCCGCAGGCCGCCAGGGCGCGTGCCATCTCCCCCGCCCCCACGGCAAGCACCGCCGTCAGGCCGAAGCGCCTGGCGATCTCATCGCCCAGGAGGTCGAGCGCCGTCACGACCTCGCGCGGGCTGGCCGCCACGCCCAGGCGGTTCAGCTTGCGCGCAACGGAGCGAGGCAGCTCGCGCGAGTTGTTGGTCAGGAAGACGACGCGCTTGCCCCGCCGGCGGAGCGCCGCCAGCAGCGCTCGCGCTCCCGGAAGGAGGAGGTCGCCCGCCCAGACGCAGCCGTCGAGGTCGAGCGCGAACCCGCTGAGGTCGGCGAGCCTCACGCTTGGGCGCGGCCCAGCTTCCGTTCGGCAAAGCCCTCCTGCATCGCCTCGCCGACCCCGTAGAGCTCGAACCCCGGCCCCCAGTCCTTTTCCTCCCAGCCCGCGTCGTCGGGATCCCACACATATGGCAGCGTGAGCAGCATCCCCGGCGCCCAGAGCACCTCGAACGCGCGCAGCGCGTCCAGCAGGATCCGGCGCTGGAGCCCGGGATCGTTGGCCTTCCCGGTCTGGTGGTTCAGGGGGAAGTTCACGAAGACGGCTCGGGGCGGGCGGACGGCAAAGGTGATATCCCAGGCCGAGCTCATGCTGAGGGTGGGAATCCCCGCCCGCTCGATCTCGCGCGCGATCAGTCCCACGGACTGATGGCAGACGGGTCAGACGGGCACCAGCAGCGCGGCCTCGGCCCCGGCGGCCTTGAGCTCCGCGACCATTTTGGGGGCGCGCTCCTCACGCTCCCGGCGGGCGGAGTAGACCATGACGTAGGACAACGCCGGGTCCACCAGCGCGCCGAGCGCCCCCGCGGCCTCCAGCTCGCGCAGGCGATCCAGGGGAAAGACGCAGTTGGGGTCCAGGTCCACGTCGGCATCCCGGTAGCCGTGATGATGGATGCGAAGCTCTTTGAGAGGCGTGCCCACCGGGATCGTCCGGTACGAGGTATCGTCGTCCTGGAACGGCGGCTGGGTCTTGAGGTAAAACCCGCCGGAGCTGACGAGGGCGAGCCGGCACTCCTTGATTGGCTTCAGGAGGGGGGTCCAGGGGGCCTCGGTGTTGACGGCCCACTTGTAGGGGAGGTGGCCGGCGTAGCGCTCGCGAGTTCTTGCAATGTAGGAGATCGGCATCGTCTGCCTCCTCGGGAAGTAGTAGTGCGTCCCTCAGTGTAGCGGATTCAGGCCGGCACCGCGACAGCCCCGGTCCGGATCAGCCGCTCGACCCTCTCAGGCGTGTAGCCGAGCAGCTCGGACAGAACGGTCCGGCTGTGCTCCCCGGGACGGTACGGCGCCTCCCCCCGGGGACCGACCGGGCCGCTCGAGAGCCTGAACGGCGTGTTGACGATCCTGACGGCGCCGCGCGCCGGGTGCTCGACTGCGGGGAAGACGTTCCGTTCGGCCAGGTGAGGATGGGCGATCACTTCCTCCGGGGTCAGGATTGGCGCGCAGGGCACGCGCCCCGCGCGGAGCGCGGCGAGAGCCTCCTCGGCGGTCGCGAACCGGGAAATCCAGTCGTTCACGATCTTTTCGACCTCGGCCCGGTTCTGGCGGCGGGCCTCACGGGTGGCAAAGCGCGGGTCCGAGGCCAGTTCGGGCCGGCCGATCAGTGCGGTCAGGCGCGGCCAGAACTGAGCGCCGCCCACCACCTGCAGGGCGAGAAACTGGCCGCCGACCTGGCAGATCATCAGGCCCGCGCGCGGCCCGGGCGTCCCGGGCCAGCCGTTGAGCACGCCGCCGAAGTACATGTCCTCCGTGGCGATGAGGCACTCGAGCATGGAGACGTCGATATGGGTTCCCCGCCCGGTTCGGGACCGCTGGTAGAGCGCGGCCAGGATGGCGCCGAAGGCGTGGGTCGCGGCCAGGACGTCCGCCGTCTGGAAGTACCCGACATGGGGAGCCGCGTCCTGGTTGGCCTCCAGGTGGGTGATCCCCGCCATCGCGGCGATCGTGTGGGCGAAGGCGGGCCAGTCGCGGAGGGGGCCGGTCTGCCCGTAGCCGGAGATGGAGCAGTAGATGAGGTCCGGTCTGATCCGCGAGAGGCTTTCGTAGTCCAATCCCAGCTTCAGCATCACGCCCGGGAGGAAGTTCTCCACGACCACGTCGGAGACCCGCGCCAGGTCCTCCACGACGCCTCGGGCCAGGGGGTGGGTCAAGTCCAGCGCCAGGCTCTGCTTGCCGGCGTTGAAGCGGACGAAGTACGTGCTCTGATCGTCCCGCCCGGGCTCGAGCTGCTCGGGCGATTGGCGCATCTCGTCGCCCACGCCCGGTCGCTCCACCTTGATCACCCGCGCTCCCAGGTCGGCCAGGAGACGGGTGCAGTACGGCCCGGCCAGGACGCGCGAGAAGTCCAGCACCGTGACCCCGGCAAGCGGCCGCGCAGTCGCACCTTCTCCCCCGGGGGGAGAAGGTAGGGATGAGGGGTTCATTCGATCACCTGGTCGGCCCGGAGGAGGAAGGAGCGGGGGATCGTCAGCCCGATGGTCTTGGCAGCCTTGAGGTTGATAATCAGTTCGAACTTCGTCGGTTGCTCGACGGGCAGGTCGCCCGGCTTGGCGCCTTTGAAGATCCTGTCCACGTAGGTAGCGGCGCGGCGGAACAGGTCGGGCAGGCTCACCCCGTAGGACATAAGTCCACCCGCGTCCACAACCTCCCTAAATCCGTAGATGGCAGGGAGCCGGTTCTTGGCCGCCAGTGCTGGGATCTCAGCTCGAAGAGGAGAGAGCGCCAAGGCGTCGGGGATCACAATGAGCGCCTGGGCGCGCTCCCGCTTGATTCTGGTGAACGCGCTTTCGATCTCGCCAGGCGCCCGGACCTCCACGGACAGGAGCGTCACGCCCAGCTTCGGGGCAGCCTCCTGGATCGCCTTCCAGAACGGCGCGTTTTGCGGGAGGTCGGGATTCCAGAAGACTGCCACGCGCGAGGCCCTGGGAACGGCCTCCTTCAAGAGCTGGAGGCGCTTGCCGGTGATCTCCGGGGCAACAATGCCGCTCAAGCCGGTCACGTTGCCCCCCGGCCGCCTCACGCTGGCGATGAGCCCGGTCCCAATAGGATCTTACCCCGACCGCCATGACAATGGGGATCGTCGTGGTCGCTTGCTTGGCCGCTATGGTTCCGGGGTCGGTCCCCGTGACGATGACATCCACCTTGAGTCGGACCAGCTCGGCGGCGAGGTGAGGCAGCCGTTCACGCTGTCGGTCCGCGAAACGGTACTCACTAACAAAGTCCCGGCCCTCGACGTAGCCAAGCTTACGGAGACCCTCTTCGAACGCCTTAAGGAGGTAAGCGACCCGCTCACGTGCCTCGATCTGAAGAACACCGATCCGGTACACCCTCCCTGACTGCTGAGCATCGGCCGAAAGCGGCGTCAGGAGGATGCTAAGGAAGAGAGCGGCGATGATCCCCGCTGTTGTTTCTCTCATCCTGGTCTCCTCGTCCCCTCCTCCCTGATCACTCGTGCCCCCAGATCGGCCAGGAGCCGCGTGCAGTAGGGCCCCGCGAGGACGCGCGTGAAGTCTAGCACCGTGATGCCGGTCAGCGGCCGCGTAGTGGCACCTTCTCCCCCGGGGGGAGAAGGTCGGGATGAGGGGTTCATTCGATCAGCTGGTCGGCCCGGAGCAGGAAGGATTGGGGGATCGTGAGCCCGATGGCCTTGGCGGCCTTGAGGTTCACGACCAGCTCGAACTTCATCGGCTGCTCCACCGGCAGGTCGCCCGGCTTGGCGCCCTTGAGGATCTTATCGACGTAGGTCGCGACGCGCCGGTACAGGTCGGCGAGGACCGGCCCATGGGACATCAGACCACCAGCCTGCGCGTACTCTTTCGCACTGTACATTGCCGGCAGGCGGCCCCGTCTGGCGAGGTCCGCGAGCCGTGTTCGTTGGCCAAAGAACATCGGGTCCCCCAGGACGATGAACGCGCCGGCGCGCTCTCTGGCCATCGCGGCGAAAGCATCCGCGAACTCGTCGGAAGTGCGCGCCCCCACGCGCTGAAGTTGCACGTGCAACGCCCGGGCTGCGATCTCCGCTTCTCTCAAATAGGGTTCGCTGCCTGGGGTGGCGGGATTCCAAAGGACAGCGACCCGAGAGGCCTTAGGCACGGCTTCCTTGAGCAGCTCCAATTGTTTTCCGGCTATCTCTGGGCTCACAACCGCGGTCAATCCCGTGATGTTCCCCCCTGGTCGCGCCAGGCTGGCGACGAGGCCCAATCCCACAGGATCGCCGACTGCACCCGTGACAATGGGGATCGTCTTGGTTGCGTCCTTCGCGGCCAGGGCCGTCGGCGTATTCGGCACAACAATGAGGTCGACTCGGAGGCCGACCAGCTCCGCCGCGAGCTCGGGGAGCCGCTCGGCCCTCCCTCCTGCAAATCGCCACTCGATGACGATGTTCTGGCCCTCAACCCAGCCGAGGTCCTTCAACCCTCGCCGGAATGCTTGGACGACAGGCTCCGCGACCTCGCGGGTGGGAAAACCTAGCCAACCTATGCGCGCAACTCTCGTAGCCTGCTGTGCGTGGGGTACGGGCGGTCCGGCGACGATCCCCAGGACGAGAGCGGCGATGATCCCCGCTGTTGTCCGTCTCATGCTGGTCTCCTCCCCCCTCACCTTTATCCTCTCCTCCTCACCTTTCCCCTCTCCCCCAGCGGGGGAGAGGACAAAGGTGAGGGGGAGAGGGAGGGGTGAGGGGGCTCACGCCACGCGCTTTCTGAGGGAGGCGGAGAGCGCCTCCGAGACTATCACGACGCCCAGGATCACCAGGAGGATCAGCCCGACCCGGCTCCACTCAAGACCGAGGATCGCCGTGTTCAAGACGAAGCCGATCCCGCCCGCCCCGACGATCCCCAGGACGGTGGACTCCCGGATGTTGATGTCCCAGCGATAGATGCAGACGCCGGCGAAGACGGGGCGGATCTGCGGGACGATCCCGTAGAGGAGCACTTTGAAGCGCCCCGCGCCGGTGGCGGTGATCGCCTCCACCTGGCCGCGGTCGATCTCCTCGATCCCCTCGGCGAAGAGCTTCGAGACGAACCCGATGGAGCGCACGGCCACCGCCAGGGCCCCGGCCAGCGAGCCCGGCCCCACCACGATGATGAAGATCAACGCCCAGATCAGCGAGTCCACGGAGCGACTCACCGTCATGACGACGCGCCCGAAGGCGTAGGTCGCCCGGTTGAAGGTCGTGTTCCGAGCCGCCAGGAACGCGATCGGAATGGAGAGCAGCACCGCCAGCGTGGTCCCGAGCGTCGCGATGTTGATGGTCTGGAGCAGCGGGTCCACCACCTCGCCGGCAAAGCCCCAGTCGGGAGGGAACATCCGGCCGAAGAGGTCGCGCACCTGGGCCGGCGAGTCCGCCACGAACTCCCAGCGGATCCCCATCCCGGCGAGGGCCCAGAGGAGAACCGCCGCCGCCGCCAGGCGCCCGGCCAGGCGGAGGACGAGCTGAGCCGGGGAGAACCGCCGCCACTGTCTCATTGAATGCGCTGGCGCGCCACGGCGCTGACGACCTCGCCCAGGAGGACGATGGCGATGATCACCAGGAGGATCGCCAGCGAGAAGTCGTAGTCGTAGCGGGCGAAGGAGTTGTAGAGGGTGGTGCCGATCCCGCCGGCCCCCACGATCCCGATGATGGTGGACTGGCGCAGGTGGACGTCCCACTGATAGACCGTGAGGCCGATGATCCGGGGCAGGACCTGGGGGAGGACGCCGTAGAGGAGCACCGCCCCCCGGCTCGCCCCGGTGGCGCGGATCGCCTCCACCTGGCCCCGGTCGATGTTCTCGATCTGCTCGGCCAGGAGCTTGCCGAAGAACCCGAGAGAGCCCCACGTGAGCGTGAGCATCCCCGCGAAGGGCCCGAACCCTACGGCCTTGACGAAGAGGATCGCCACGATGATCTCGTGGAAGGTGCGCCCGAGGGAGATGATCCCGCGCCCCGCGGCGTACAGAGGGAGCGGAGCGAAGTTGCGCGCCGCCATCACCGCGACGGGGATCGAGATCAGGATGCCGAAAGCCGTGGCGAGGGCGGCCATCTGGAGGCTCTCGACGACTCCCTCGACGAGGAGCTCCCAGCGGGTGAAATCAGGCGGGAAGGCGCGGCCGAAGACGATCCACGCCCGGCTCAGGCCCCGGCTCACCCGCGCCGGGTCCACCTGGAGGCTCAGCACGTTCCAGAGGACGAACGCCGCGAGCCCCAGCCCGAGGGCAGGCCCCATCCACCGGGCGGGGAACGCCGACGGCCGCCGCCACTCCAGCGCCAACGAGGTTCCCTCTCCACGGGAGGGAGAGGGCTGGGGTGAGGATGTCACCAAGTCAGCTCCTCCCCCGCCCCGCAACCAATCGAGTCATTCCTGGTTTCGAGCAAACCCGGTGCGGCTTAGGGGCCGCTTCATTCCTCGGTATCTTCGAGCTTCACGCCGCGTCCTGCTCGCAGGCTCCGTCTTGCCGCCTCCACTCGCCCAAGAAAGCGTGGATCGTTCTCGAGGCGAAAGTCGAACCAGTCATCCTCCGACTCGAACCCGATCAGGACGCCAGCGGGCTTGCCGTGTCGAGTGATGATCACCTCTTCCTTTTCCGCGAGCCTCAGGAACCTCGAAAGGTCGTCCTTAACTTCTGAAAGGGCTGCCTTCTTCATGCGCGCTCACCTTCCTTCTTCAGCCAGGCGTCAGCACCTGACTTGAGGATAATCGCCAAGACTTCAACGGTCCGTTCCGACACATCATAGAAGACCCGCAGCTCGCCAACCCGCAGGCGAAACTGAGGACGGGAGAGGCCCCTCAGCCGTTTGATTCGGCTCTTGGAGGTCCTCGTCGGCTGCTGCCGCAGGTGCGCCTCGATCGCATCACGCACCGTAGCACGCACATGCGCCTTCAGACGCTTCAGATCTTGGGCGGCCTCCGGTGCGAGGACGATCTCATGATGCATTCTGGCTATATAATAGCCAGATTCATACGAGAGGTCAAGCCGAGTCTTTCAGGTTGCGCGCCTAACGGTAATTGGGCGTGGGGCGAGGGGGTTCATCGGCCCCCAAGCGCGGAGGTCAACTCTTCGCCGGCCCCGGCGTAGATCAGGTCCAGCACCGCCGGCGTCAGGTCCTCAGGCGTTCCCTCGAAGACGAACACGCCCTGGTTGAGCCCCAGGATCCGCTGGGCGAACTGCCGCGCCAGCGGCACGTCGTGGATGTTGATGAGCGCGGGGATCTGCTCCTCCGCCGCCAGCCGGGTGATGAGGGCCATGACCGCTTCCGAGGTCTTGGGGTCCAGGCTCGACGTGGGCTCGTCCACCAGGAGGATCTTCGGCCGCTGCACCAGCGCGCGCGCGATCCCCACGCGCTGGCGCTGGCCGCCCGAGAGCTCGTCGGCGCGCTTGTTCTCGAAGCCGGCCAGCCCCACGCGCGCCAGCGTCTCGAAGGCCAGCTCCACGTCCTCGGCGGGGAAGCGCCGCCGCCAGGCCCGCCAGAGGCCGACGTACCCCAGGCGCCCCGAGAGGACGTTCTCCATCACGGTGAGCCGCTCGACCAGGTTGAACTCCTGGAAGATCATGGCCATGTGGCGCCGGGCCCGCCGGAGGTCTGCGCCCGTGAGGCGGGTGATCTCGACCCCGTCCAGGCGCACGGAGCCGGCGTCGGGCTCCACGAGGCGGTTGATGCAGCGGATGAGCGTGCTCTTGCCGGCCCCAGAGGGGCCGATGACGAAGACGACCTCCGTGGCCTTGACCGTGAGCGAGACGCCGCAGAGGACCTGGTCGCCGCCGGGGTAGGTCTTGGCGAGCCCCGCGACCTCGAGCATGGTCGGGGCGGACTACTCTCCTTTGGAGGGCGGCTTCGAGAGCTTCTTGTAGTCGGGCGATTCCTTCGTGTAGGCGACCCCGTTGGCTTCCTGGATCCCCACCACGGCGTCCCAATCCTTCTTATAGGAGACCGAGGCGAAGCGGGTCACGTCCTTGAACTCCTTGCCGACGCTCGACCCCTCGATCCTGAAGGTGAAGAAGGCTTCCTTGATTTTCTCCGCTAGCTTCGGATCCAGGTTATGCGCGTAGGCAAAGCCGGCCCGGGGGAACACGGGGGAAGTGTAGACCACCTTGTAGTCGGTCTTCTTCACGAGGCCGCGGTTGACCATCCGCTGGAGGACCGTGTCCGCCACCGCCGCGGCGTCGTAGTCGCCGGTCACGACTCCGAGGATGCTGTTGTCGTGCTTGCCGGTGAAAGCAATCTGATAATCCCTCCCCGGCACCACCCCCAGCCTGGAGAAGAAGTAGACCGGCGCCTGGTGGCCGGAGTTGGAGGTCTGGGACACGTGGGCGACGCGCTTGCCCTTGAGGTCGGCCACCGAGTTGATCTTGGTGTTGCTGGCCTGGGTGATCACGATCAGGTGGTAGCCGGAGCCGCCGCCCGCGTCGTCCGCCATCACGGCGAACGGCACCGCGCCCGCCAGGTTCACCGCGAAGGGCACCGAGCCCGTCGAGTAGCCGGTGACGTGTAGCCGCCCCGAGCGCATCGCCTCGATCTGGGCCGCGTAGTTCTGGGGGCCGAAGAACTGGACCTTCTTCCCGGTCGCCTTCTCAAGGTGGCGCATGAGGTCCCCGAACGTCGCCGTGTACACCGCGGGGTCCTCCACGGGGACGTAGGCGAAGATCAGGGTGTCGGGGTTGACGAGCTTCTTGGAGTCCTTGGGCGGGTCGGCGACCTGGTCGCCGTCCTCGTCGCAGTAGAGGACGTCCAGCTTCCCACGGTCGGCGCACTGCTCCGCGGCCTCGGGGGCCAGCGCCGCGAAGAGCACGAGAAGGCTGAGTCCGAAGAGCCACGGGACGACGCGAATTGCTCGCATCGCCCTATAGTGTACACTAACGGCCGATGAACTGGGCGCTCGAGGGCGTCAAGGTCATAGACCTCACGGGCTACATCGCCGGCTCCTACGCCGCGATGATGCTCGCCGACCTCGGCGCCGAGGTGATCAAGGTCGAATCGCTGGAGGGGGACTCCTTCCGCGAATTGCCCGGCTTCTTCGGCTGGAACCGGGGCAAGCGCTCGATCAGCGTTAACCTCAAGGAGGGAGACGGCCTGGCCATCGTCCACCGGCTGGCAACGAGGGCCGACGTGCTGATGGAGAACATGCGCCCCGGTGTCGCCGACCGGCTCGGCGTGGGCGAGGCCGACCTCCGCGCCATTAACCCACGCCTCATCTACTGCTCGGTCACCGCCTTTGGTAGCGAGGGCCCCGACCGGGACCGGCCAGGCTTCGATCCGCTGCTCCAGGCCATGGCCGGCGTGATGGCCCTCCAGGGGTTCGGGGGTCCGCCCCAGTACGTTAGGATCGCCATCACCGACTACTACGCCGCGGCCCTCGCCTGCCAGGGGGTGCTCGCGGCCCTCTACGTCCGGGAGCGAACCGGCCGCGGCCAGCGCGTGGAGACGTCGCTGGCCCACGCCGTCCTCGCCCTCCAGTCCGGCAACGTCGCGGACTTTCCGGGCCGCCCGTCGGTCTTCCGCGACAACCCCATCTACCGCCTCTACCAGGCCGGCGACGGGCAGTATTTTTTCCTCGCGTGCGGCAACCAGAGCTTCTGGCTCAATCTGTGCGAGGCCCTGGGCCGCCCAGACGTCGCGGCGGATCCGCGCTTCGGCTCGTGGCTCAGCCGGCTCGATCATCGGGAGGCCCTGATCCCCGTCCTCGAGGCGACCTTCAAGACCAAACCGTGCGACGAGTGGCTCGCGCTTCTGACGTCCCACGACATCCCGTGCGCGCGGGTGCAGACCCTCAAGGAATTCATGGCCGGCCCCTTCGTCGCCCACCACGGCATGGCGCGCCGCTACGAGCACCCCGAAGTCGGTCCCCTGACGCTCATGGGACTGCCGATCTCGCTCTCGGACACACCGGGCCGGGACGGCGGCCCACCGCCCACGCTCGGCCAGCACACGGCCGACGTCCTGAAGGAACTGGGTTATTCCGCCGCCGCCATCGAGGATCTGGCGGCGCGCGGCATCATCAAAGGAGAAACGCTATGACCGGCAACGACCTCGTCCAGGAGTTCGCCGCGGCCTTCAACCGCCAGGACCTGCCCGGACTCCTGGCCTGCTTCACGGAGGACGCCGTTTACCACGACATCTTCTACGGTCGGCACCAGGGACAGGCGCGACTGCGCGAGCTGTTTGAGCGGATGTTCAGGGATGGCCCGGACTCCACCTGGAGCATGCACGTCGTGGTGGCCGACCCTCTCCGCGCTGCCGCCGAGTGGACGTTCAGCTACACGGTGAGCGACGCGATCCCCCGGAGCGCGGGGAGGAAAGTCCGCTTCTCGGGGATGAGCCTCTTCGAGCTCAAGAGCGGCAAGGCCGCCTCCTACCGAGAGTACTTCGACTCGGGGGTGGCGTTCCTTCAGCTCGGCTTCAAGCCGGAGAGTCTGGCCAGAGTCCTGGCGCGCCGCATACCGGCCTAGATGCCGTTCGCGTACTACGCTCGCCTCTCCAGGCGCCAGAGAGCCATCTACGACAAGAGCGCCGGCGTGACCGAGGTGCGCCTCCCAGGGGCCGAACCGCTGCGCCCCGTGGTCGCCGCGCTCGCCGAGGCGCTCGCCCGGGAGGAGCGGGCCGAGACCCAGCTGGCATGCCAGCGTCTCCTGGACGGACTCACGGGGGCGCTCGGCGTTGGCCCCGTGAGGGTGGAGGTGCTCGAAGCTCGCCCCCACGCCCACTGGGGAGAGCTCCACGGCCTCTACACGGAAGCGCGCGGCGCCAGGCCGCCCAAGATCACCCTCTGGATGCGCACGGCCCGCCAGCGGCGGGTGGTGGCCTTCCGGACGTTCCTCCGGACGCTGCTGCACGAGCTCTGCCACCACCTGGATTACCAGCGTTTCAGGCTCCCGGACTCCTTTCACACGGAGGGGTTCTACAAGCGGGAGTCGAGCCTCTTCCACCAGTTGATCCCCGACACGGAGGACTCACATGGCAACGGGAGCCGAACAGATCGAGCGGCTGCGCCGGACAGCTGATGACCTCGCCGCCGCGCTCAAGGGGATGCCGGAGGCGATCGTGGCCAAGCGTCCAGCGGAGAAGGCCTGGGCCGCCAAGGAAGTCGTCTGCCATCTCCGGGACGTCGAGGAGCTCTGGCTCAACCGGTTTCAGACGATCCTGGCCAACGACGAGCCCAAGCTCCTCCCCATCGACCCTGACGCCTGGGCCCTTGACCGCCAGTACCTGAGGAACGACGCGGGCGAGGCGCTCTCCAGCTTCGGCCGCCGACGCCGGGAAACCCTCGACTTCCTGGCCGCGCTCAAACCCGAGCAATGGGAGCGCGCCGGCCTCCATCCGAGCCGGGGGCGGCTGACGCTGAAGGACTTCGTCGCCTTCATGGCGTGGCACGACGACAACCACCTGGACCAGCTGAAGCGCGCCCTCGACGGCAAACCCTAGCCGCCGCTTGACATTCGGCGCAACGTGCCCAGCTGGTTCCGGTCGGCGCAGCCGATGAGGACGTCACCCGCGCTCAGGCGGGCGTCGGGGTTCGGGTTGAAGAGATAGCGCCCCGATGCCGCTTCGCGGAGGCCGAAGATGATCACCCCCACCCGCTCGCGGATCTGGGTTTCGGCCAGGGTCTGCCCGACCCACGGGGATTCGGCGGGGATCTGGATTTCCTCCACCCGCACCACGCTGCCGGTCTCCCGCAGCATCGCGTCGAGGAACGAGACCACATGGGGCCGGAGCATCTCCGAGGCCATCCGGAGGCCGCCGATCAGGTTCTCGGAGACGACCACGTCGGCCCCCGCCCGGATGAACTTGGACCGGGACTGCTCGTCGGTGAGCCGCGAGATGATCCGGAGCGTCGGGTTCAGCTCCCGGGCGCAGAGGATCACGAAGAGGTTGTCCTTGTCCGAGG
>Ga0209324_10001112_pt1 | contig 18465 bp, 22 predicted proteins | sample Rifsed19ft3_FD_184015 | JGI IMG/M metagenome (GOLD analysis project Ga0209324, IMG submission 184015) | Soil microbial communities from Rifle, Colorado, USA - sediment 19ft 3 (version 2) | ecosystem: Environmental > Terrestrial > Deep subsurface > Rock core/Sediment | place: Rifle, Colorado...
AAAGATTTTTACAACTGGAAGAGCTCAGGGAGGATCGACACTTACTCAGCAACTTGTTAAGAATGTTTTGGTGGGAAACGAGAGATCAATTTTCAGAAAAATTAAGGAATTTATTTTAGCTGTCCAAATTGAGAAAAAGTACACTAAGGATGAAATATTGCAGATGTATTTGAACGAAGCCCCATACGGCGGAACTGCTTGGGGAGTTGAAGCCGCTTCCGAGATTTATTTTGGTAAAAACGTAAAAGATTTAGATTTGGTAGAATCGGCGATTTTAGCGGGTCTTCCACAACGCCCTTCTTATTACTCACCTTATTCGACACATCCGGATGCCTATGTAGACAGAACAAAAGGGGTCTTAAGGCGAATGCGAGAGGATGGGTATATTACCGAAGAACAAGAGAATGAGGTTGTCGACATGTTACCTGATGTAAATTTTATCGGCAAAGGGGGAAATTTTAAGGCACCGCACTTCGTACAATATGTTCAAAGTGTTCTCGAGGATAGATACGGTGATACTATTATTGAGCAGGGAGGATTGAAAGTGACAACCACTCTTGATTGGAAACTTCAGGAGACCGCTCAGGAAATTGTGGCCGAAGAAATAGAAAAAGTGGCGAAGTTGAAGATCGGTAACGGGGCAGCTGTAGTATTAAATCCTGAAACAGGTGAAATTCTTGCCATGGTAGGATCGAAGGACTTTAATGCACCTGATTATGATGGTCAATTCAATGTTACGACAGCCCCCCGCCAACCCGGATCCGCTATAAAACCCATTACTTATGCCACTGCTTTGAAAAAAGGTTATACACCTTCAACTTTGATCATGGACGTTCCGACAAAATTCCCGGGAGGTATCGGCCAGCCTGTTTATGAACCTGTAAATTACGATGGAAAATATCGCGGTCCGATTCAACTTCGCTATGCATTGGCTAACTCAATTAACATTCCGGCCGTAAAAATGCTGGCGAGAGTCGGTATTAAAGACGTCCTTGAAACTGCCTATGATCTTGGTATATCGACCCTGCCGCCTACACAGGATACTTTAGACCGGGTTGGGTTATCTCTTACATTGGGCGGTGGTGAAGTCAGATTACTGGAGCTAACAGGCGCATATTCGGCTCTTATGAATAAGGGCTATAAAGTCGAACCGGTTTCAATATTAAAGATCGAGGACGCAAATGGGAAGATCATGGAAGAAAATAAACCCGAAAAGGGAAAACATGTATTAAGTGACGAAGAAGCATATTTAATAGCCAATATTCTTTCAGATAACGATGCCAGATCCCAAGTCTTTGGGACGAATTCGCTCTTAAATATACCCGGAAAAACCGTAGCCGTTAAAACCGGAACAACAAATGACAAGAAAGATAATTGGACAATCGGCGGTAATACACAAGCTTTGGTCGGGGTATGGGTGGGAAATAACGACAACACGTCTATGCTGCAAGTCGCCTCGGGGGTGACAGGGGCTTCTCCGATTTGGAGAAAGATTTTATTGGAAGCACTGCAAGATAAACCCAATGTTCGTTTTGACGTGCCTGCCGGTATTGTAACTGCTGCAGTTGATACAGTTTCGGGTTTCGCTACCCATGATGGCTATCCGTCGAGGATTGAATTGTTTGTGAAAGGAACTGAACCGGGAGAGGATCCTATTCATGTTAAATTAAAAGTTTGTAAGTCTGACGGAAAATTGGCAACGCCTTCGGATATTGCAGCCGGGAATTACGATGAAAAAGAATATTTTGTATTCAAAGAGGAAGATGCAACCGGTGGAATTGAAGGAGAAAATATGTGGCAAAAAGGTATTTTGGATTGGATGGCGACACAGGCTGATTCTAAATATCATCCCCCGACTGATTATTGCGGAACGCAAAATCCGGTTAATGTGGAATTTGTATCACCTCACGACCATGATTCCAATTTACCCAATAAGTTTAATATGGAGGTACGAGCCGATTCGACGGCAGATATAATCGAAGTGACATTTGAGATTGATGGGATGAAACTTCGCTCATTTACAGCTCCTCCCTATAAAGACGATGTTGAGCTTACGGACGGTATCCACGAACTGCGTGCAATAGCCCGCGATTCCAATGGCAAGGAATCGGATAGACGGATAAAAATAGGTGTACACGTTCCCTGGGACTACTCCCCTTCCCCGACACCAACGGTTACTCCCATTCCTTCGCCCGTAATTACGCTCACATTGTAAATTTGTCTTCTGTGATATAATACTTTACGAATTAATATGTCACCCGAACAGCATACAGATAACCATACTTTCGAGGTTTTAATTGATGATCAGAAAGTAATTATTAATCCTAATAAAAAAGACGAATTATCCAATTTGGTCTTGGATACAATAGGACAGGCACATGCTGACTTAAGATCTATGGAAAGAAGCGTACACTTTAAACCGAGTGGAAGACGTCGTACAAAACACGAATCCTCACAAGTTAGGAAAGAAGTCCAACCCAAAATTGAAGAACTCAGAAGGCAGTTAAAAGTGCTCCATGGAGAAAAATCCTTACCTGCAATACATACTGTAAAAGATAAAGATGGTAATGTGGTAGGTTTGGGTTTTAAAAACTCGTTAGTCTCAAGTTAGTTTTCCTTGATAGTCACTCCATACTTCGTTCTTAATATTCTGAATATTTCCTTCCTAATTTTATCCACCTCTGAGTCTGTTAGTGTTCTATTTGGAGACTGGTAAGAAATCCTAAAGGTGTATGAATCACCGAAAATATCCATTAGTCTAACTTCTGTTAATTGGTCATGTGTTGATTGAATAGCGGCTATTACTTTACCTATTTCGGTTTTGGTAGGGATGATAAGTGTCAAATCTTCAATTTGAGGAGGGAAATTTGGCCATAACGCTACGGGTATCACTGCGGCGTTATCAAGCAATTTATCAAGATAAATTTCGGTAAAATAAGTATCTTGTAGCATGCCCCCGATCCCTATAACCGCCTTTTTAACACGTATGTTAAAAGATTTAGCAAGGCCAGAATTATCGGCTGACGAGTACTGCATCTCCGTAATTTGCATGAGTTTCAGAAACGCCTCTAGATAGCCTTTGAATTTTCTAAAATCGTTATTTTTTTTATTCCAATATGCAATTCCTAGAGCTCGATTTTCAATGTATTTTGAATTTTTTTGATAATAGATTTTTCCTACTTCAAAAATTCTGGCGCTTTCGCCTCGTTCATTTTTTATTTTAGTAACATAACTAATGAGACTCGGTAAAATTGTCATTCTCATCTCCTCGATTTCGGGTGATGGGCGATTTTCAATTGTTATCGGTGATGCCTTATCGCTTAATAAGAGGTTGTATTTTTGCAATTCAGGATTAACAAACGGCAGGCTTATGATCTCATCAAAACCAAGAGAGGTTAGCGAATTCTTGATGTCATTTTCTTGCTTGATAAAATCCGGTGTAATATTTTCGGGTATTTCGAGCGCTAAAGTCTTGGTTGAAATTTCGTCGTAACTTAAAATTCTAAGGATTTCTTCGATTACATCTTCCTGACCTTCAACATCGGTTCTGAAAGTTGGAATTTGTACTTCGATTTCATTATCATTAACGGAAATTATATTAAAGTAAAGTCTTTTTAGAATTTTTAATACAGCATCCTTCTCTATTATTAATCCCGATAAAGAAGTAAGATAATTAAAGTTCAGTATTAGTGTTCGAGGTTTTACGGGTTTGGGATAGTAATCAAATATCCCGCCGTCAATGCTTCCCCAATTATATTTTTTAAGAAGATATAAAAACCTTTTAATGCCTTCTTCAACAAGATTGGAGTCCAGCTCTTTCTCGTGCCTAATCCCCGCGTCGGTCAGAAGATAATGTCGATGAACGGTTCTCCGAATATTGGCTTGGTTATAGCTTGCGGCTTCGAGTAAGACGTGGGTAGTCATATCGCTAATCGAATGATACTTACCGCCAACTGCTCCAGCTACTGAAAGAACTGATTTTTCGTCAGCCCATACGAGGTCGTCCGATATCAATTTAATGTTCATATCCTGAAATGTTGTTATTTCCTCGCCAACTTTAGCAAGTCGGACTTTTAAGAATTTCCCCAGTTTTTCCGAATCAAAAGCATGCATCGGTTGACCGGTTTCGAGCATTACATAGTTAGTAAGATCAACAATATTATTGAGGGCGGGTATTCCGTACTCTTCCAATCTTCGGCGAATCTCCGGAGGAGAGGGAGTAATTTTGACGTCTTTTATTCTTATTGCCATGACACGCTTAACGAATTGTGATTCAGCGTTTATTGTGAAGTCTTTCAATGCGTGTGTGAGTTTGGTATCTTGATATAAAGGAAGTTCTTTGAGTTGTTTATCAAAAATGGCTGAAATTTCCCTAGCGATACCCCGAATTGAATAGCAGTCGGCTCTGTTACCTCGTAGTTCCAGGTCAAGTATGCGATTTTCATTAACTTCGTCAATTTTATCCAGCATATGTCCAGCCATCGTAAGACGGTCAGTTAGTACGGATAATTTATCGGGTAAGCTGACGTACTCTTTGAGCCAATTAATTGGGAATCGCATATTAGTACTTAATGTCTCCGTTATATAAACTTCGGATATCGGATATTCCGAATCTGTCCATGACAATCCGGTCTAATCCCATCCCGAAAGCGAAACCGCTAATTTCTCTCGGGTTATAACCGGCATTTTTTAAAATAATGGGGTGGATCATACCAGATCCGAGCATTTCTATCCAACCTCTTCCTTTGCATACACTACAACCTTTCATCTTGCAGAATTGGCAATCCAAATCCAATCCTGCTCCCGGTTCAACTTCTGGGTAATATTTACACCTGAACCTGATATGGCGTTTTTCCCCAAAGAATTTCTTAACAAAGTAAAATAGAGTGCCTTTAAGATCGGCCATTGAAAGACCCTGCTGTAAAGCGAAACCTTGGAATTGATAAAACATAGCATTATTACTGGCGTTAGCCTTTTCCTCGCGATAGCATTTACCCGCAACGACGATTCTAAAGGGTGGTTTTATATCAGATAATGCTCTTGCTTCAACGGAAGAAGTATGTGTCCTAAGGACATAATCCGGCTCCTGAATGTAGAGAGCATCCTGCAGGCTTCTTGCTGGGTGATCTTTGGGCAAATTAAGTTTTCCGAAGTTAAATTCATCTGTTTCAATCTCGGGACCCTCATACATAGAAAATCCTAGATGATGAAAGATTTTAAACATGTCATTAATCACAATTGATGTCGGGTGCAAGTGTCCGATTTTATATTCAATTCCGGGAACTGAGGCATCAAACCATGTTTTTTTTAATGACTCTCGGTTAATAATTTCATTCTTCTTTTGGTTTAAAGCACTTTCAATAGCATGTTTAGCTTCATTTATGGAAATTCCTACTTCTCCTCGCTCCTCGGTTTTTAAGTTCTTTAACTCTTTTGTCAAGCTGTTTACTTTTCCGTTTCTGCCTAGATAAGAAATTTTCAATTCATCTATTTCAGCCAATAAAATGACGTCCATAATTCGTGCAATGGCTTCGTTTTTTAGGTTTAAAATATCTTCACGCATGTTTAGATAGTAGTTGATAGTTTATGGTTGATGGAAAAATGCCATGAACTCAATACTAACTAACTACTAAACTTATTTATATGTATTTTAGACGATTTTACTTGGTAATTGTAAATGTGTTTGCATCAGAACTCTTCAGATAGCATTCTTATTGGGGTCTGAACCCCAAGATATTTTATTTCTCATCTGTTCTTCGGTTTCACCAAGCTTTTTTAGTAATTCCTCAGTTTCTCTATCTTGCTTTCTTTTACTCACAGTAATTTGTATCAACCTTCTATTCTCACGCGAATTACCGTATGTTCGATTAAGCCAGCCGGCAATCCGTGTAGCTCCTCTATTAGATTTAGATTCTTTTACCTTTTGTAAACCATCTTCCAGGCTTTCAATATTTGTCATATTTGTCACCTCTTTTTTTACGATTAATAACTTAATGACATACCCTACGCAACTTAGCTTTTGCCTTTTTAATACTGTTCGTATACGGCTCAAGCTGCGTTTACTGTAGGGTCGTTTTATTTTTAGTAAATTAAAGCTGTAAAACGAAAAAACCCCGCCGGTGCGGGGTTAATCCACAACAAGCTCTAACCCCGCGTTAGGTGAGGTTAAAGCTAAAATATTTAACTACTAAATTTCTCATATTGAAAAGTATTTTAATTCTTTTCCTTAACACTGTCAACAATTTTAGTAAAAGTTGTCGGATCGGTTGCAGCAATATCTGATAATATTTTCCTATCGAGCTCAATCTTTTTATTTTTTAATGCTGCAATAAATTTGCTGTAACTTAAGCCTTCCTGTTTGACTGCAGCACTCAACCTCGTAATCCACAGCCTGCGTAAGGTTCGTTTTTTGTTTTTTCTACCGGCAAAAGCATATTGGCCAGCATGTAATAACGCCTCTTTACCTGCTTTGATACGCCTCTGTCGGGCATGTCTGAATCCACGCGTAGCAAGCCGGACTTTTCTGTGGCGCCTTGCTGTGATTGATTTTACTCTTGTCATAAATTTAGTAATTAGGTTATTTGGCGATTTTTATGATTTCATAATCTCCCGGATTATTACCAAGCAAAAGAGTTCTATCTTCGACATCTTGTCTTTTTGATGCAATTGCTATTAATCCTTCGCTTGTAAAACTGGCATGTTTGCCGGGATGAAGCTTTTTAAGCGTTTCAGTTAAATTGTTTATATGGTAACCAATAGTACGTTCGTTATTATTCATGACTATTATCTTCCTAATGCTTTTTTAATTTTCTTTGCGTAATAACCCGTTAACTCGATTTGCTTTTTCAACGCTCTTTTTCTTTTACTGCTTTTTTTTGCGTTAAGATGTCGCCTAAAACCTTGGTGTCTTAGTAATTTCCCCTTTTTTGTTACGCGTATTCTTTTTGTTATAATCTTTTTTGTTTTTTGTTTTCCCATAGTTTCGCTTCTTGAGCGCTCAATGATATATCATAACTCCCTCCTTGTGCAACTTCAATTATAAAAATAGATAATTTATTTTTGGTCATTTTCCGTTTCTGTTTGGAGTTTGGGTTTGTTGACCGGTGAAATAGTCATAGCTAAATGCCGGCCGAAAAATTTCGGTTCTGAATCTATTGTAATTGAACCACCGAGTTCATTGGTTGTTTTTGTTAAGAGGTCATATCCGAATTCTTTTCTACCCATTTGTCTTCCCTTGAAAACTACCACCAATCTGACTTTATTTTTATCAGCTAAAAACTCTTTCACTCTTTCTAGTCGGGTTGTGTAGTCATGATCACCGATGAAGGGGGAGAACCTGATTTCTTTCAATCCTCCACTTTTTGAACCTTTTTTTTCGCGCCGCAATTTTTTCTCTTCCTGATATCTAAATTTTCCAAGTTCTACAATTTTTGTTACGGGGGGTTTTGCGTTGGGGGCTATCTCGACTAAATCAAGCCCTGCCTTTCGTGCTTCATCGAGGGCTTGTGATAATTTCAATACTCCGATCTGTTTCCCGTCAGCACCGACTACCCGAACTTCCGGTGCATGTATCTGTTGATTAATTCTCCAATAAAGATTAGCTGTTTTCAATTTCCTTTAAGTTACATGAAGTTTACTGTATCTATGTTTTTCAATCAAGTATTTCTTTATTTGACAAGGTCCGACCTTGTCAGAACGATTTTTGATCGGATTTCCAGATAGCCTTATCACCTATTTCATTTTTAATATTTTTTATAAAAATATCTAAGCTGAAAGGTCCGTCTGATTCGCCACTTCTTGCGCGTTGCATGACTGTATTTGTTTTCATCTCTCTGTCTCCGACTATTAACATATAATTTACTTTTTCATTTTGTGCATCACGTATTTTACCAGGCAGAGTTGCATTACGATCATCTAGTTCAGCTCTAATATCGTTTTCGCGTAAAGTATTGCTAATTTTATTTGCATAATCCATGTGACGGGTTGAAATAGGCAAGACTTTTACCTGTACAGGAGAAAGCCAGGTTGGAAAATTGCCTCCGTAGTGCTCAATCAAAAAACCTATAAACCGCTCATGTGATCCGAGGGGGGCGCGATGGATTACAACCGCCAATTGTTTATTGCCTTTTGCGTCCGTATATTCAAGGTTAAATCTCGTAGGCATGTATAAATCGAGTTGGTTTGTGGAAATACCAAATTCCCTTCCAACAGATGAAGTTATATTAAAGTCTACTTTAGGTCCATAAAAAGCTGCTCCGCCAACATCATCAATATGTTTGATGGCTGATTTATCAATAGCATTGCGCATCATTTTTTCCGCTTTGTCCCAGAGAGCTTTGTCACCATGATATTTATCCCTTTTCTTCTCATCAGGTAAACCGATGACGATGTGATAGTCTTTTTTAGTTAAGCCAAGAGTGTTGTAATAGTATTCGTGTAACTTTAGAACGTCCAAAAACTCCTTTTCCGCCTGATCTTCAGTGCAGTAAATGTGTGCATCGTTTTGTTGAATGAATCTAACTCGCATTAAACCGAATAAAGTTCCAGATTGTTCATATCTGTAAACCTCACCGTATTCTGCATAACGCAAAGGTAGATCCCGGTAGGATTTTGGAGTTGCTTTAAATATCATATGATGATGAGGACAATTCATGCCTTTAAGGTAATATTCTTCGCCGTCGATATCCATTGGCGAATACATGTCGTCTTTATAGTAAGGTAGATGTCCTGAGATTTCATATAAGGTGTGTTTTGCAATATGAGGCGTCCTAACACGAACATACCCCCATTTTTTTTCTGTCTCTTCTGCCCAATTACGTAATTCCGTTTGAATTACCGTACCTTTTGGCATCCAAAGCGGTAAGCCCGGACCCACCTCATCGGCAAAAGTAAATAATTGCATATCTTTACCAATTTTTCTGTGATCCCGTTTTTTTGCTTCTTCTAGTTGGGTAAGGTATTTATTCATTTCATCTTGAGTCGTAAATGCAGTTCCATAGACGCGGGTAAGCATTTTATTCTTTTCATCACCGTGCCAGTAAGCGCCCGCAACAGAAAGGAGTTTAAAAGCCTTTATTTTACCGGTTGATGTAACATGGGGACCGCTACATAAATCTATTTCCTCCTCCCCCATTTTATAAACGGATATTTTTTCTCCTCTTTTTTTAATATCTTCGACCCACTCCATTTTGTAACGATTGTTTTTAAATATACTTCTGGCTTTTTCTGGTGTGATATATTCCTGAACCATCGGAAAGTCAGCATCTATTAGCCTTTGCATCTCTTTTTCAATTTTGGGAAAATCGGCTTCTGTAATTTTTTCGTTTAGATCGAAATCGTTATAAAAACCATCGGGTGTTGCCGGCCCCATGGCTTTTTTAAGATTTGGGTAGAGATTTTGCAACGCGGTATGCAAAACATGCTCCGCTGTATGTCTTAGCGCCCAAAGCTCCCTTTCTTTCGGATCCATTTTTTCTAATTTTTTATCTAATACTTTTGACATATAAATATTGTATTACTACTTTGGCTATAATTGCTAGGATTAAGCGGGTAACGGGTTGTTACCCGCCAAATCCTCGACTTCTTAACAAAAAGAACCTTTAAACTTGTATGCTATTGTATTAGCTTTATTTTTGTCCTCTTCAGATAATTCTTCCCCAATAGCTAAACGTGCTTCAAATCTAGCTAAAGCAATAATATCATTCCGAGACGGATGTCCAACCATAATTCCGCCATATGATTTAACAAGGTCGCTTAACTCTAGTTTCTTTTGTTCGAATATCTTATCAAAAGATGGCTTTTCTCCGTTTTGTTCAACCATCATATTCACCTCCAATCTTACCTCCTAAATAGGAGGTGTATTAAGATTTGGAAGTGATTAAACTACTAACACATCTCCTATCTAGAATAGGATTTCGTGTAGTAGTTATATTTATCTCCATAAACAAAATTACCTCCCTTTTGGGGAGGTGTAAAAGACCACTAAACCATCTCCCCTATTTGGAGGCGGTAGTTGTTGTGGTTAATAAGTTATGCATATGTCTTTTATATAATAGGCAGAATTTTGGATCTTGTCAAATTAACGGGCTATCCACGGGTTTCTTCTTAGTAGCTGAATATTAGTTTCCGCCACGATATCGGCTATCCACTTCCCTATTAGCGGGAGACCGCCCAGTGCTTTAACAACGAGGAAAAGGATTATTGATACCAATACAAAACCGACAGTCGCACCAAATGACCATCCTAAACCCTGAAAAAATCCTTCTTTGAAGTCCTGAAATTTTTTGCTTAGACTGACCACTAATTAATAATAACACAATTATTGTGGACCCGGGGGGACTCGAACCCCCAACCCCTTGACTGCCAGCCAAGTGCTCTGGCCAATTGAGCTACAGGCCCACGTCAAAACTTACTTCGCTGCTCGCAAATCACCTACGTTTTTTGCTTTCCGCTTCGTAGTTTTTCCTTTCAAAATTCCTTTAGAATTTTGTAATATACAAAATCTTGAGCTTGAAAAAATCAAGCGAAAGAAGTAGACACTCGTCGCTCCGCGACGTGTGGATGGTAAGGGACTTGAACCCCTGACCTCTTCTACGTCAAAGAAGCGCTCTAGCCAACTGAGCTAACCATCCTGGTTCAATGATTATATCTTACATTTAGCTCAGTCTCAATTACGAGAGCACGAGTAATTTTATAATTGCTTTATTTACCTTGTCTAACAATTCTGACGGATTCTACTAATTTGGGACCAGGTCGTTCTTTAACCTTGGGCCTTGGTCCATCTTCTTCTGGTCTTTTGGTTTCGTCCGCTGTTAAAAAGATTTCTTCTGCTGTGAATGGTTTATCTCCTTCTAAAGTCATATATTCACCTCCTCTCCAAGCCGGCGGCCTCCCTAAGAGATAGTCCGGATTTCATCGCGGACATCTCGTGGGGTCCCGTTTGATGCTCCGAAAGAGCTATCTAACTGGGACTCTCCTCTATTATCTTTCTCTTTCTTGTGGCTGTTTATTTATTTTGGCTAAAATTTCTAATAATCTTTCGTTTGCCTTTTCATAAACTTCATAATTTTCGGTTTTTGGGATTGTCGAACTCACAGTTTCAGTGATAGGATGGCCGCCACCTAAACATTCACGGTCGTGATGAATTATTGATAAAATAGGCATTATTTCACCTCCTTAAATTAATAATATTATTTACGGTCCGTATACCGGATTATCAACCGGTTTAACTACTCTTACAAATTCAGGACTTCCATCTTCAGATGGTATTGGACTCGTTCTGTATTTTTCACCACCTTTCTTGAATAATTCCTGGCCTAATTCATTTCGCCGATAAAGAGGTTGATAACCTTGCTTTCTAGCATAACCTCTTAGCCTTCTTAGTATTTCAGCCTGGTTTTCTGTACTCATATTTTTCACCTGCCTCTCGATTGCTTATTCATTTACAAACTGCCCTCCTTAAACCCGCATTATGTATTTTTTTATAAATTTTTATGGAACATAAAAAAACCTCTCGTGGTGAGAGGTTTAAATGTTCTTTTATTTTGCTTTTTGGTTTACTTTATTATATAGTCTCTCACCACATTAGCTAGCCCTCAATAAAGAGGAAAAAGCTAATAATGGAAAGAGATATATTTCTCATGATATGACGTATTCTACAGAAATATTTAATTATCTGTCAAGTCTTATTATTTATTTTCTTGGCCAGTTGCTTTAGCTAAACTTTTAGGTAAAGGTATGCGCTTATTGCCATTTGGAAAGTAACCTTTGATAAAGTCGGGGTTGATATGCCCTTGTAATAAATAATATCTTTTACAAATTCCAGTACAACCTGTTTTATTCAGACATTCTTGATTCTCAAAAGGATTGACGCCACGCATATTTGGACAGGTTTCGTTATGGGTTTCAACTCGTAAAGGTTTAAGGCGAATACGTATTTGATAAATTGTTTTACTGACTTTTTCTCTAACAAAAGTTGTTATGCCATTGACTGTTTCATAATGTCCTGACACTGAAATCTGTGATTCTGGTGGTGGTAATTTCTCCATACAATTAACCTGCAGATCTTTGTAAGTAGTGCTCGCCGGACAGGAGGAACTTGCCGCCGTGCTTCTTATAACTTGTCCAATAATTTTTCTTTTGAGCCCTTTTGTTACTTGAATGAAGCCAAATAGAGGCTTCATCAATTTTTTTCCTAAATGATTTTATGAATTCCAGAAGTTTTTCGAAAAAAATGACATGATAAATTCCAGGTTCAATTGGTGCTTGTAAGGCGGCAATTTGCACCTCTGTACTTAAATTTTGGGTATTTTTTGCAAGACTGATAATTTCTTCGGAAATAACCTTAAGTTGAATCCGGAGTTCATTAGTCTTTTTTTGAATTTGAACCTTTTCCTCTTCGTGAAGACGTCTCTCGAAAGTAATTTGTTGTCGCAGCCTATCTTCTTCGGCTTTTTCCCCCGATAAAACTTTATTAAATTCCAAAGATTCACCCGGTATAATTTCCCCTGAGGCATTTTTATTAGTAGAGGCGGAACCAAAAAGTTGATCCATAAAATCACCGGGTATTTTTCCAACAAAATCCTCTTTTATGGATTTAACCGTGTTATCTCCTACGTCTTTGAGTGATTCTACAATATTTGTGTACTTTTGGCCTTTGTTTTGCTTCTTAATATCTCTTGCCATGTGGCGTAATTTTATACCCTTGTTGCAAAATTATCAAATCCGGCGTAGCCAGTTGTGAGACAGTATTTTTGGGGTGATTAGAGAAGAGAAGACAGATAATCCAGCGCTTTTCTGCGCTTAAGAATAGCCTGTATTAAATTTCTATGTTCGGCAGTATTTAGTCTTTCGCCCAGTTCTTTGGATGCTGAACCGGCATTTATTGCTGCACTAATTTCATTTTCCTCGACTTTTATGTTTTCTTCGTCTGAAATTTTATTTAAGATAAGTTCGATAGTTATCGCGTCCTTGGCTTGTTTTTCATATTCACTCCTGATAGATTCAGGTGTTTTTCCAACCGAGGCGAGATAGTTATCTAGACTGAGTCCTAGTTTTTCAATTCTATCTAATAAATTTGCAAGTCTGGCATTGGCTTCTTCATCTATAAGTATCTTCGGAATTTTAGCGGGGATTGTTTTTAGAAGAAACTCAATAATCATGTCCTGCTTTTCTGCTTGTGATCTTTCTTTTTTTTGTTCGTTGCCGGCATTATCCGGCGTCCATATTTGTGTAGCTATAAGCGTAGATTTAATTTGGTCTTTATAATTACCTACTTCGAAATCGGGAATTTCACATGTTAACGCTCTTACCTGCCAATCTTTATTTTCTTCGGAGCTAATGAGTTCAAAACGGGGATAAAGTGCAATTCTTAGTTTGTTTTTTGTAATTACCTCGCCAACCAGTTTCGGAAGTATTTCCGATAAAGTTCTTTCTATCAATTTTGACTGAGGAATGTGTTCAGCCACCTTCTCAATTGGCGCTTTTCCTTTTCTGAATCCCGGAACCTCTACATCTTTGCCAAGCTGATTGAGTGCATCAACACGTTTTTTCTTGATGTCAGACCAGGGTATAGTAAACGTTATCTGAAGATTGCCATCGTCACTTTTGGCGATTGTAGGAGATACTGTAGCTTTTGTGTCGGCTTTCTTCGATTCCATAGAAAGTATTATACCGCCTGGAATTTCCAGTTGCCAATTGCCCTCCGGGTCTGAGGCCAGTTTCCAGTTAGTTACGAATTATCAGATAGTTAATGCGATATCCAACTGGAAAATGGAGACTGGAAAATGGAAATTTCCAAGTATGGCGAGGTTTATCCTCCCTTATGTTGGGTTCTGAATTGGGAGGGGTTGAATTTAGAAGCATTCATTTTGGAATTTATTTTCCCCCCACTAAAAATACCTGCCTGTCTGCGAGGCAAACTACCCTTAAAATGACTGGGTGTTCGATATTTCGGACCTGCCGCATTAGGTGCTGATTTCGATTTAATAAAGGTTTTCATACGATAATTATACAACGTGGATTCCAGGTAATTATTATTAATCCCTTTTTTCCTCGGAGAGTTTGTTTAAAAACATTGTAACCAGTGTGAGTACAATCGAAGCGATAACGGCCGTTAAGAAGTTCACGATATCAAAACCCGGAACGACATAGCTGACTGACCAAAGAAGAACAACATTAATCAAAAATGCTGTAATTCCGAAAGTGACAATGGAAAGAGGTAAAAAGAGTATTTGAAGAATTGGTCTGATAAAGGTATTTACAATTCCTATTACCACGGCTGTTACTATCGTTGCCCAAAAACTGTCGAATACGAAACCCGGCACAAGATAAGAAACAATAAGCAAAGCAAAAACATTTAACGCTAGCCTTATAATTAATTTCATATCGATTTTTAAGAGTTAGTGACCGAATCCGTATGTAACGTGTTAATTAATAATGCAGGAAAGACACATTCTTTGTCAAATGTAATATTTTAATTTCTGCATTCAGTTCTACATCACAACATAATAATGTAGAAGAATTAACTTATGATGAGGAATAATGAGGCCAGTATTGATATATTAGAAAGCGTATATAAAAAACTACATCTCAACGTTGTGATGTAGAATAGGTATCAGATGTTATCACGATGAGATTGGAAAAAGGTTACGTCGCGTTCGACGACTGAATCCCATGATGGTTTAAGGTTATGATCGGCTCCTGTATAAGTATAATAGGTTATATCTTTATCCAAGTCCCGTAATTTGTTAACAAGATTATTGCTCCAACTTAAGGGTACTGCATTATCCCCCGTCCCCTGGTGAATTTGCAAAGGTGCGTTTATATATGTCAGATAGTTATCGAGCGAGTAATTCTCCGCATCGTAAAGGTTTTCAAATTTAGCAAGTTCTTGACGGATTAATTTGCCTTTATCGCTAGATTCGTCTGTGTAATAGAGAATTGAATACGGAAACGGTTTTGATACAGGAGCCCAAAGGGTGGTTGGATAATCCTTGCCAGTTATTTCAAGTACGGTTATTGCGATTTGTCCCCCATTTGAATGCCCCCATAAATAAAGTGTTTCTCCGTCCCACTCTTTAATATCTGATAATGATTTTAGTAACGATAAAATAGTTGTATATGTTTGGAAGCGTGATTCAAAAATATCGCCCGATTCGGAATCTGAATTTCCGTAACCTAAAAAATCAGGCGCAACTGTAATATAACCATTTTCAGCGAAATACATTGCAGCGTTTTTAGTTCCGGCGCCTGTCGTATAAATTTCCTGATTTACAAAACCTCGTATCAAAATTATTATCGGTCGAGGACTCTCTTTTGCGTCGATGGGAATATTTATTTGACCGGTTGTAGATTTAGTTTTATTTGATGCCGGATCGGGACTGAAACTGAATTTAAATATATATGCATCAAGTTTGTCGTTATCATTGTCAAATTTTGTTCCTATTACAAGCGAACCCCTTTTTATTTCTTTATTTTTTAAATTGTCGATAGAATATTTCTCAAGGGGTTTTTCAATAATTTTAGGAATATCGGTAATAATCGAAGATGTTTTTGATTGGGACAACTTATTTCCAATAAAAATACCGGCAGTTAATATAAGACCATAACTTAATCCAAAGAGGACCTTTTTAATTATAGATCCGAATTTAACCATATCCCCAAAGCTAAAATTAACTTTTTCTTAATTTGCGTTTAGTTGATTTTTTAGCCTTTTCGACTTTAGCTATTATCTTGTCCAACTCTTCCACTCCTTCTTTTTCCAGGCTTTTAGCCAGTTTTTTTATTTTTCCTCTGGTCTTTTTATTTGATAATGCAATCGCTGCGGCACCAATCGCTGCGGCACCGAGTGCCGATAATGCTCCTTTTAGCGCCTTTCCCCTAGTAGTTTTTCTTTTTGGCATGTATTTCACCTTCTCCCGCACCTACTTAAAAGTAGATTTTTAAAATATGAAACATAAGCATATTAATAAATTGATTTTATGTCTTATGGTTTTGTGGCTTTATTTTTATTAGAACCGTTTCGATAAAATCTAATATTTTATATTTTAATTCCTCGCTGTCCACCTTTAAATTATCCGTTACGTTGTCAACTTTTAACAATATATGCTTTACTATTTTGAGGATTTGAAAAAGAATAATTAAGACCGATGTCAGTGCGATTAAAAGAAATGTAACTATAATTATGAATAGTACGATCAAAATATTAGATAACATGATATTGATATTTTATCCCCCTTCGCGAAAAACCTCAATCGAGAGATTGAGGATGGAAGCGAAGAGCATTTCGCTTCGGAGGGATGTCACTCCTGACAAGGGGACGTAAGACGTTCCGATGCGAGGGGAGAAGTCTTCGACCCTCAGGCTCAGACTCAAGAGCTCAGGATGGTGAGCAAAGTCGAACCATAAGCTCGAGGGAGATTCATATCAGTATTCGAGAAAACTCCAGGTTTTAATCAGGTGAGGATGTCATCATAAAAAACCCAGAAGTTTGGGGATATTTTGAAATATGACATAAGCACTGAATCCTCCGTAGAATACTATTGTAATAATTAAAGCAGTAATTCTCACGAAACCTGGTTGGAGCGGTTTTTTGAGGAAATTTGTATTTAAATAGAGGATCATTGCTGAATAAATAAACATTGTTATTGCGTTCATAACTGCTCCGACGATTATTAATGATAAAGGTTCACTAAAACCAAGCATAAAAATTAGTATGCCTGCAAGTATTTGAAGCCATAAGAACAGATAAAAATATTTTGATAAATTTTTAACTCGAAACTTATGTTGTGAATAAATGACCAAGTTCTCAGCCATTATTCTGCTTGTTGAACCGAAAACAGAAAATTGTGTACCAAATAGCATTAGTGCAGCAATGATCAAAAAAGTTACTTTAAGAAATGGTATGGTTCGGGTTCCGATGAAAGACGCTTCTTCAATAATAAAATTAAGCCCCCCTAAAATATTTTCTTTACCGTAAACGAGTGAATATGAAAGAAGCGATAGGGTTAACATAGTAATAACCCCGGTAGCCCAAAAAACGATTGCATGTTCGATATTAATTCTTTTCCACCAGAGTTTATAGGAAGTAAGGTTTGACATAGTTAGCGGAAATGTTTTGCCCTCAAGAACCAGGTTTTCTTTATTTTTACTAATGATACTTTTCAATTTTCTCGCGTTTATTCCCATACCATAGCCTTTTTCTTTGATATAATAACTTTGTGATAGGTTAAGATTGCCTCCGGCTCCTGCATATGCCAGCGCAGCCAAAAAAGAAGAAATTGAAATACCCGCTGGCAAAAACCAATAGCCCCTTCCCTTCCCGATAATTCCGAATGCAAGTTCGGTGACGTGTTCGGTTTTTGTTAAAAATATTGTCAGCAAGAATATAAACGGAATCCCTATATAAATAATTCCTTTCTGAAATTTTTCCTGAGTTTTATAAATTGAAGATCCTAAAGTTAAAATTAAACCAATAATTAAAAGAAGCACTATTCCGAAATATTTTGTATAAGGGACTCCGAGTGCGGCAGCCCGGCCATATCCAGGGAAGAAAGGTCGATATCAGAAACCACATCGGGGCAATTTTTTTAAATTTTCTGGAGAGGCCAACGAATATGCTTTCTCCGGTCACAAGTGTATATCTTTCAATTTCCATGTTTATGAAAAACTGCAAAGTAATTCCGAGGACTGCACCCCAAATTATTCCGAAGCCATAGTTTGAAGCTAAATAAGGCCATAAAATTAGTTCTCCGCTGCCTAATCCCAATCCGAGAAGTATAAAGCTCGGCCCGATCAATTTTTTAAGAGGTGGGGGTTTTGGAAGATCGGCAATGCCTAGTGGGGCAATTTCACTCATACTTCAGTTTATCATGATTTTAAGAATACCCTAAGACTTGTAATTAGATGATTAAAACTGCAATAAGTATTCCTCGGATTGATTACATTATATTTTAATTAGAGGGAGTACAATACTACTATTAATGCCTTTTTGGGAAGAGAGTAAACTTAAAGGGGCTATAACAATGTTAAAGATCAAAGACGAAGGAATAGTTTTAGAAAAAACAAATCTAGAATTTGAAAATAAAGCAGTCTATAACCCGGCCTGTATTCAGGTTGGTGACATTACTCACATGTTTTATCGGGCAACTGGCCAGAATGATATTTCTTCAATAGGTTACTGCCAACTGAAAGATAATAAAGTAGTATTAAGATTTAACAAGCCTATTATTTTTCCCGAATATAATTATGAGATAAAAGGTGTGGAAGATCCCAGAATTATTAAACTCGAGGGTAGCTATTATCTTTTTTATTCTGCGTATGATGGTCATGAAGCATTAGTTGCATATGCAAAAAGTAGCGATCTTAACAATTTCCAAAAAATGGGAGTGATTACACCAAAATTTACCTGGGATGAAGCAGAAGACTTGTTCCGAGGTGCTCATGTACGAGAGGAATACAGACATT
>Ga0209324_10001115_pt1 | contig 18452 bp, 23 predicted proteins | sample Rifsed19ft3_FD_184015 | JGI IMG/M metagenome (GOLD analysis project Ga0209324, IMG submission 184015) | Soil microbial communities from Rifle, Colorado, USA - sediment 19ft 3 (version 2) | ecosystem: Environmental > Terrestrial > Deep subsurface > Rock core/Sediment | place: Rifle, Colorado...
GTCGCACGCTGAGAACTCCGTCAGCGGTACAACTGTGACCGTGACCAAACCGGCCGGCGTCGTAGACGGCTGGCTCATGATCGCCTATGGCTGTCATGCCACTGGCGGCGCGAACTCGCTCACCGGCGCAGCGCCTGCCGGTTGGACGGAAGAATTTGTTGGCAACAACTCCGAGCAAAACATCGGGGTCTGGACAAGAATCGCATCGGGCGAGGGCGCCAATTACGCCTTCACCTGGACGACGAACAACGAATGCGCGATCATGATTGATGCTTTCAGCGGCAATCACCAGACGCTGGCGACTGCGATCCACAAGGAGCATTACCAACTACTGACGACGACAAACATCGCGATCACTAATCAGGTCATCACGACTCTCGCCGACTGCCTGCTGTGGGGTGTCTGCTCGCGCGACACCACCGCCGCCGAGACCGTGACCTGGACTGGCACCGGAACGCCGGCTGAAGAATGGGATGTCGCTCTCACCAGTACGTTCCTGTGTTTGTCTGGCGCTCACCAGGCCGCCGCCGCCGCTGGCACATTCACGCAGACGGCTACGTATAGCGCAGCCGCCCGCCGTAACGCAATGGCTTTCATCGCCATCGCGCCGCCGGTGGCAGCAGCAGAAATAGCAGCGAAGCGGATAATAATCAATCAAGCGGTTAATCGGGCCGCAACCTATTAGAGGAGCATCAATGGCAAACACGTACATCGTCTACAATGGACCAATGGTTACAACCGCCGCGCCTGTCTCGGTCACAACCGGCACGGCCATCAAGACCCTGCTCCAAATCAAACCGGCGGCGAATTTCCCGCTCTCGGTCGTCGAATGGGGCATCTCGTTCGATGGTTCGGCAGCGGCCACGCCGGGCAAGGTCGAGTTGATTGACACCGGCGCGATATTTGCAACCGTAACATCATTTGCGGCGGCGGACTGCATGCCGTACAACGACCCCAACGCCCCGGCCAACACGACCGCAGGCGCGGCCAGCGTACCGCTCAACATGACGACCACCGCCAGCGGCTATACCTCGACGGGTGAGGGGACTATCACCGCCACTCGCGAACTTGACCTGCAACTGTTGCCGCCGACCGGCCCCTACGTCAAGCAGTTTCCGCTCGGCCAGTTTCCGAAAGTCATACCCGGCAATTCGCTTCGCGTTCGTGTTCATTTCGCGGCGGCGATCAATGCGCTGTGCTACGTGGTGTTTGAGGTGTAACTTGTGGCTCGTTTTGGCCGAACATTCCCGATTAGAGCGCACCTGGCGAAAGGCTCACCGCCGACCTCGCTCATTGCGGCGCAGGCATCTGCCACCGCCTGGGCCTATGCCGGTCTCGGCGGTCTCGGCGTCATCAGTGGCAATGATTATGGCGTTGCACATGAGACAGGCAACATCTTCGGACGCGGCGCAATATCTAGCAATGACAGCGCGAATGCCTGGGCAACTGGAAATGTGCGCGGTGTTGGCGTGCTATCGGCCAATGACAGTATCGGGGCCTGGGCCTATGGCGTTATCGCGGGGCTGGGCGCGCTCTCCGGCAATGACGCGGCGAATTCTTGGGAGACAGGTAACATCAATGGGCGCGGCGCTATTTCCGGCATTGGCGCGGGTGTCGCCTGGGAGTATGGTCTGCTGGCCGAAGCTGTTGTGGTCTCTCCCCTATTTGCTATTGCGTGGGGGAGCGCCTGGGCGTATGCTGGCCTCGATGGACGCGGCATCATTAGTGGCAACGACTACAGCGCATCGTACGAGATGGGCCAGATTGGCGGACGCGGCGTTATCTCAGCCAACGCCTATGGAGTCAGTCATGAGTACGGTGCATTGCAGGGCAGAGGCAATCTCTCGGCGCAGAGCAGTGCCGGCGCCTGGGCCTATGCGACCTTATTCGGGCGCGGTGCGCTCTCTGGCCGCGACGATGCGAACGCCTGGAGCTATGGTGCTATCGGCGGGCGCGGCGCACTCTCCGGCAATTCATCGGGCATTGCTTGGAGCTATGGTCTCATCGCGGATTCGGGGGCGGCTATCCTATCGCCCCTGTTCGGGATTTCGTGGGGCTATTCGTGGGCGAGAGCTACACCGTTTTGGGCGCTCATCTACGTTGCGGCCCGGATGTATTCACCGGCGGCGAGTGCTATAATGCGCTCGCCTGCGGAGGCGGGGATAATCAAAAGCCCCGGTATCATTGGACGTGAAGAATAGGAGTTGCTATGAGCAAAGGAAACACTTTCGAGAATTCGTGGCTTTTGTTGGAGTTCAATAATACCAACATTGCCAACATCGGCGATGCTACGGGCCTGCGAGGGTCAACGGTCGCCGGCAATTCATACGTCAGCCTTCATACCGATGACCCTGGCGAGGCTGGCACACAAGCCACGAATGAAATCAGCTATACCGGCTATGCCCGTGTTGCTGTAGCCCGTTCTGGCGCGGGTTGGACGGTGAGCGGCAACAGCGTGAGCAACGCGGCGGCAGTGACATTCGGCAAACGCACGGACATCGGCACTGCGGTTGCAACTCATTTCGTGGTCGGTGCAGAATCGGCGGGCGCAACGATGATCCAACGGAAGGGGCCGCTCGGCACGTCGGTGCAAGGGCCGTTCACCGGTGCGGTGGACGATAACATCACCGTCCCCGGCCACACGTTTTCGGTTGACGACCGATGCGCGTTCTTTCCCGCCTTCGGATCGACTCTTCCGACCGGCATCACGGAAGGCACGCTCTACTGGGTCAAGACGAGCGCGACCGACGTGATTACCATCTCTGCCACACAGGGCGGAGCGGCGGTGAACATTACTGCCGTAGGTGATGGGGTTGCATTCAAGGCGATGACTCTTTCCGTCACCCAGAACGTCACGCCGGAGTTCGCCATCGGGCAACTCGTTATCAACGAGGATTAGACGGCATGGCCTCTCTCCTGCCTCCTGCCATCCAGGGTGATCGCCAGCGGGCGTATACCATCGCCTGGACGGATGACGATGGCGTAGCAATCCCGTCTACCGGGCAAACCCTGACCGGCAAAATACATTCTCTGCAACTCGGCGCGACTCGTGCCATTGACGGAACGCTGGCATTTCCATCTGACGGCGTGGTGACGTGGGCGAGGGGCGTTCTGGACGTGGGCGAGGTCGGTTTTTTCAGGGTGCAGATCATTTCTACCGGGGCAACGGGCCTCAAAACGAAAACCTACGTCACCGATTGGGAAGTGAAGGACGCGCTGGACGTATGAATATGACGCAATCGCCCGCTCTCACCCAGGCCGTCACCGCCCGCGCGTTGCAGATGACATTACAGAAAGCGCGGGCCGCTGACGTACTGGAGCATATCAACCCGGTCTACGTCCCCTACCTGGAAGCGACGGCCCGCACTCAGATTTTTTTCGGCGGCGCATCATCAGGAAAGTCGGTGTTCCTGGCCCAGCGCGACGTGATGGATGTGAGGCGCGGCGGGCGCAATTTCCTGGTGTGCCGCCAAGTCGGGCGCACTCTACGCGGCTCGGTGGTGCAAGAGACGCGGCGTGTCATCTCGGAGTGGGGATTGAACGACGAATTTTCAATCAACAAAACAGATGGCACGGTGACGCACAGGAACGGCTATCAGATTGTGTTTGTTGGGCTGGATGATGTCGAGAAGCTCAAGAGTTTGATTCCGGCGCGGGGTGTATTCACCGATGTCCGCATCGAGGAGGCAACGGAGACCGAACGGGCAACGGTCAAGCAATTGCTCAAGCGGCAACGTGGTGGCGAAGCGGATACGCCAAAGCGCCTGACTCTATCATTCAACCCCATCCTGCAATCGAATTGGATTTACGACGAGTATTTCAAAGCCCTGGCCTGGGCCGACGACCAGCGAGAATACAGAAGCGACGACCTGACCATTCTCAAAACGACTTACGCCGATAATCGCTATCTAACCCCCGACGACGTGAAAGACCTTGAGGGCGAGACGGACACCTACTACCGCGACGTGTACACTCTCGGCAAGTGGGGCATTCTCGGCCACGTCATCTTTCAGAACTGGCGCGTCGAGGACCTGTCGGGGATGGCGCGCGAGTTCGCTAACCATCGCAACGGCCTGGACTTCGGCTTTAGCTCCGACCCGGCGGCGCTCGTCGTTTCGCATTACGACCGCAAGCGAAAGGCGATCTACATCTACGGCGAGTTGTACGAGACCGGGATGACGAATGATGTGCTGGCGCGCGAGATGTTGGCGCTCATTGGCAACAGGCCGGTGACGTGCGACAGCGCCGAGCCGAAGAGCATCACCGAACTACGCCAGTGCGGAGTCAATGCGCGGGGAGCGAAGAAGGGTAAGGACAGTGTCGAACATGGCATTCAGTGGTTACAGCAACAGCAAATCGTGATTGATGTTCGTTGCATCAACACCCGCAACGAGTTTGCATCATATCATTGGAAGAAGGACGCAAGCGGGCGGGCGATGCGTATCCCTGCCGACAGGGATAATCACATCATTGACGCCATGCGCTATGCCTATGAGGACGAGCAGAATGACACGGATTGGCAAACGGTTTCCGAGTTGGGCCACGTCGAGGAGTTCAAATCCAAATGGCAGTGAAATACAAAACTCACAAATGGATGCCGAAGGCCGCTAAAACTCCGCCCACAAAAAACGTTGCCACGCCGCCAGTGAAACACCTGGCCGCGCCTCCACCCGCAAACGGCAACGGACGGCCTGAGAATGTTCGCTCGCGGATGTTCGAGGAGATTGGCTCATCCGGGCTCGAGGCCTGGTACGGGTTCGTCTATCAGGCATATAACGCCGACCTCTATTGGCCGGGGGTATTTGAACTGTACAACCGCCTGCGCCGCAGTGACCCAGAAGTGACGATCACCCGTCAGATTTTCGGAACAGTGGCATCCGGCATTCGCATCGAGCCAGACCTGCCCGACAATCCGAGCGATGACGACAAACGTTTCCAGGAATTCTACGCGCAGGTCATTGGCGACGTGGAGGGCGGCATTGACCGCTGGCGCGATACATTCGTGGCTTATACTCCATTCATGGGCTGGGCCTGGTGGGAGGCTGTGCCTGCTGTGCGTCAACGCGACTGGATACCGCCCGACGATGACCCCTGGCGCTCGAAGTATGATGATGGGCTAATCGGCTTTCGGCGCTTCGCCTTCCGCGATCACTCGTCATTTGATTCGTGGAAACTCGACGAGACCAACGGGCGGCTGTCGGGGATGTACCAACTCGACGCGCCTAATCCGCGCATCCTATTGCCGCTCGCAAACAGCGTTCATGTTGCATTCGGTGACGTTGAAAACCCGGAAGGCCTCACGCCGCTCGAAGCTATATGGCGGCTGGAGCGCATAAAGTTCGGGCTTGAGATTGTGCAGGGCATCGGTTTTGAACATGCCGCTGGGCATCTGAGCGTGACGAAGAGCGAGGCGGGTTCACTGACCGATAGTGACAAATCAAACATCAAAGCGGCGGCCCGTGCCATTCTCACCGCGCAGGAGGGCAACTACGCCGCCTGGCCGTTCGGCTTCACTGGCTCAGTGATAGATGTCCCGTTCAGTGCCGCGCCTTCCATCCTGGCCGCTATTCAGCATTACTCCATGCTCAAACTCGCGCTCTACAACATGCAATGGGTGGCGATGTCCACGATTAGCGCCACTGGTTCCTATGCCGCGCTCAAGGATTCAACGGCGCTCTGGCTGATGGCATTTAATCAGATGATGGCGAGCGGCGTCCAGCAACTGGATGAGCAAATCGGAACGCGCCTGCTCAAATGGAATGCGGCGAAGTTTCCAGGAATCACCCGCCGACCCGCGCTCAAAATCAGCAAGGCCGAGAAGCTCATTGACCTGCAAGAGTTGGGTACGTTCATGTCGCTCATCAAAGACACAATGCCTCTGGGCGACGATGACTATCTGGAGTTCCGCAAACGGACGGGATTCCTGCCTGAGACGTTGCCGACAACTGAGCAATCAACGCCCGACGCGGGCGGCAAGAACCAGAGCGCGGGCAACCTATCCAGCCTGACGCGGGCTGTCAACGATGCACGGCGCGAACTGGCCTTAGCCCGAAAGGAAATGAAACGTGATTGAAATTACGCTCCACGATTGTCAGGTGCAGGTCGGCGGCAGTCCGGCAGGCCAGAAGGTGATGATATTCATTGACAAAAACGGCATCCGGGTTGTCGTCCCGCTCACATCCGAAGCAGCGAATCAAATCAGTCATGCTCTATCCGGGTCAGGCATCATCGTGCCGAGCATTGTGCCGCCCGGCGCACTCAAAGGCAATACTCACTGATGCGAACCGCCTCGCTTGACCTGGCCGTGAGACATCTTGAATCCGCTCTAACGCGGGTTGATTCTTATTTGCGTCACCTCTCCGTGAATGAGGTCGTCCGCGAGTATCAAAACACGCTGGAGAATCTCGTAACAGATGCGGGCAACGGATTATTCAACAGGCGCCGCTCGTCATTCGTGCAACAGATGCAGACAGCGATTATTGACAACGGTCAATCCGTTTACGTCGAAGGATTGAAGGAAGGCGGGCGCGAGCCGCCGGAGATTGAGCAGGCCGACCGCGAGGCGATTGACTCGTGGATACTCAGCCAGACCGATAACACCGGCGCATTTGCCGATGATGCGATGGCGGTTGCGAAGCTCGAAGGCGACGAGCGCACCGAGGCCCGCAACGCAATGCTCACGCGAGTCAGGCAGTGGGTTGAGTCACTCGCGCAGTTGGGGCGGCTGGCTGAACTGAATTCATCGGGCGACAATATGTACCTGACCTACAATGGCGAGGATGGCGAGGAGTCATGTCGCCAGTGTCAGAAATACAAAGGCCAGCGGCACAAAAAATCGTGGTGGGAGAGTCGGGGTTTGCTGGGGCGCAATGGCAACGAGAACTTTGATTGTGGGCGGTGGGAGAATTGTCACCACAACTACTACAACGATGCTAGAGAGCAGGTGCTATGACCGACCTTCTAACCCGCCCTTCGCAGTTGGTAGACGGCAGGATCATCAACGACCTGCCGCCGCACATCGTCAGGCTGGCGCGGATGATTGCCCGCGATTGCGCCCAGCCGGGCCGGTACGTGGTGCATCTGACCATCGTCCATGGCCAGCCGATGCAGATTGAGACGGCGCGGATTGAGACCATCCGCCGCTCCGAGGCCGAGAAGTGACTAAACGCCCATTTGACACTTAGCCCGAATTGGCGTAATATCCCTACAACGTAACCGCTCTTGCGAAAGCTGGCCGGACGACTCTAACGAGTTGCCCGGCCTTTTTGTTTTCTATGCCTGAAAAATTAGACCGCTGTGTTCAGCAAGTCATGGCCGATGGCAAATCCGAGGATAGCGCCTACGCCATTTGCACGGCGGCAATCGAAGGTAGCGCGAGGCCGGATGGCATAGATGACAAGACCTGGAACTTAGCACTTGAATCAATCAAAGATATGTCCCGAAGTCACTTCATTTTCTCCCAACTCTCAGTAGACAACCTCGCGCCTGGCAAGGCATTCGATGGTTTGACCGTCGTCGAAACGCTGGACATGAACGGGCGGCCCGTCACCGTCACTGCTGCCGAACTGCCGCTCTATCTGGCGAACACCCAGGCGGCAATCAAAGCGGCAGTCAGCCAATCGGGTGAACTCGTCGGCCTGCCGATTGACGCGGGCAAGACCGGCGATCACGACAAGGGCGACGCGGGCGGCTGGATTGTCGGCGTAGAGTTGGCGGGCAATGTGCTGAGGCTCGTTCCCAAATGGACGGAACTCGGCAAAGACCTCATCGGCAAATCTATTCGGCGTTTTTTCTCAGCTACCATTGACACGGTGAACAAAGTCATCCTCGGCGGCACGCTCACCAACTGGCCCGCCGTGCGTGACGCGCAGGGCAAGATGCTCCTGAAACCCATCGAGCTTTCAAGTTCGCTTTATGAACTGGCGGATGCAATTCCGCACGGCAAGGCAGAGACCGCAATGGATGAAGCAATGACGCAACAAATCACACAGGCGTTCATGGACATGATGACCACTGCCTATCCCGACGAAATGCCAGAGGTGATGAGCGTTGACGAAACCGGCGTCGTCTGCAAACTGAACGACGGCGTGTACAAAGTGCCATACACGATGGACGCCAGCGGCCCGGTGTTCGCGCCCCGCGAGCAATGGGAAACCGTCGAGCCAACCGTTATCGAAGCCGCGATGAAATTCCTCAGCGGCCTGTTCAAGAAACCACAACTACAACGCAAGGAGTCAGAGATGAAATTATCCGACCTTACTCAAGCGGAACGAGAGAAACTCGTCACCGAACTGGCCGCGAAACTGCAAACTACTGATGGCGGCCAACTCTCGGAACTGGCGGCCAAGCTCATCAAGGATACGCGCGAGCAGGCCCTTGCCGAATTCCGCCAGCAAGCGGAACGCGTCCAGCGCGAGGGCGGCATTGCCGAACTCAGCACCCGGCTGGTACAAGGCTCGCCCGATGCGCCGCGCGGTCTGAAGAATGTCACCGCCGACGACCTGAACAAACACCTGGCCGCTCTGCCCGCCGATGAATCAAAATTCTTTGGCGACGTGCTTTCGGGCATCGTCAAGGATGGCCTCATGGAATTCACCGAACTCGGACACGGGCGTAAAGTGACCGCACTCCAGCCCGTCCCCGACTTCGCCAAAGCCTCGCTCACGGCGGCGCTCAAAGCGGGTTCAACAGCCGCGAAGTATTTCGAGTTGGCCGGGCTGGGCGATCCGACTCATTACGACCTGACGCCGTTTGCAGACGTGAAACCGGCGAACGGAAAGGACAAGTAAAATGGCAAACCTCACTGCAAACGCCTACATCAAGATTCTTGGCGAAGCTCACCTCGAGGAATGGTTCCTCGATAACTCGGCAGCCCAAACCATCTACAAGGGCCAGCCGATGATCATTGACCAGTCGGATGATACGATCAATCCCCGCGCCTACGTTGATGCGACGGTGGTAGCCGCGACGGATGTATTCATCGGCATCGCCGCCGAGAGTCAGACCGTTGCCACGACCGATTCGGAAACGGTCAAGCGCGTTCAAGTTTACGTCTGGCCGACCATCATCGGCTTCAAGTCGGCGGTCTATACCAATGCCGACCTGGGCGCAACAGTCTACATGAGCGACTCGTCAGTTCTGAGCGCAACCGCCGCCGACAACCCGCAGATTGGCAAGTTGCACCGGGTTGAAGACGGGTACGCATTCGTTCAACTCATCACTCCGCAGGTCTGCACCGGCGCATAAAGGAGATAGCACATGGCAACAGGTGGATCACTTCCCAAGCACTTAGAGGTCGCGGCCCGAACTGGCGTCCTCGGCTCTCCCGCGCGCGATGACATGCCCTACCTTCGGGTGGCCGACGAGATTGACCTGACGGCGAAAAGCACGACACTGGTTGACCTGGGCGGAATGCCCGCGCCGAGCCGCAATGCCAAGCAGGTTGACACCCTGATTGAAAAGAGCAAGACCGTCACGCCCGAGGACTGGTATCTGACCTTGCATATCTCGCAGAATGCAATTGACGATGACCAGACCGGAACGCTGGAGCGCAACTTTCAAAATCTCACCCCAGCTTTCCAGCGTCACATTGATGCCCGCGTGTTCACCTTACTCGACGCCGCTGACGGCACGACCTACGGCACTGGCGTTGACGGTCTGGCGCTGTTCTCCGGTTCGCACATCTACACCGGCGCGGCCTATCAGACGGTACAGGATAACGTGAGCGCCTTATCGCTATCGGTGGCTGGCCTGGCGAATTTCAACACGGTTTGGACAGCGGCCAGCCAGCATCGGGACGACCAGGGCAACTACTACGGCTATGTGTTCAACTTGCTCGTAGTCAATCCGGTACTCAACGTTGATGCCGCCAACATCACCGGCAACCCGCAGGACTACTCGACTGGCAACCGGGCCAACAACCCCTACAGCGGCAAAATTGATTACATCGTCAAGCCACAGATGAACACGACTGCCTGGGTCATCGTTGCGTCAAGCGAGCAAACCAAACCGATGTTCGTCGCCATTCGCAAGCGGCCCGCGCTCAATGATATGTGGTTCAACGCTCAAGACGGTGACGGCGGCATGTGGTACTTCCAATATCATGGCCGCTACGTCGTGGACTATGGCGACTGGGCCTTGATTGCGATGGGCAACACCTAAGGAGCGGCCATGACAGACTTCAATGATCTCATGAGTGACGGCGTGCCAGTTGGCGGCCCGATGAGAACCGGTTCGACGTTCTTCGTTCACAACGGGACTGGTGTTGACAACACGGATCACGGCAAGAAAATTTCGCCGTTTGCGACGATTGATTACGCGATTGGCCGATGCACCGCCGACAAGGGCGATGTGATCTACGTCATGGAAGGCCACAACGAGGGCCTGGGCAACGCCCAGATTACCGTTGACATTGCGGGCATCTCTATCATCGGCTTGGGGCGCGGCTCGAATGCGCCGCGCATTGATTTCGACAATGCCGCCGCGAGTATTGACATCAGCGCCAACGGCTGCACCCTCCGAAATCTGCGCCTGCTTCCGAGCGTGACCATCGTCACCATCGCTATTGACGTGATGGCCGGAGTCACGGACACCTTGATAGATGGCATCGAAACCCTGCCCGGCGAAGATGGGGCAGGCGTAGACGAATTCGTGAATACGATTGACATCAAAGCCGGATGCTCTCGGACGATTGTCCAGAGCTGCATATTCACTCAGCATGCTTCGGCGGCTGGCGTGGTTGCCTGCGTAAAACTGACCGGGGCCAGCGATCAGGTCATCATTCGAGATTGCGTGATGTGGACGGCGGGCGCGGCGTTAGTCGCTCCCATCAACGGCGACACCACGCTTTCGACTCGCTTGCTGATTGAGCGGTGTGTGTTGACCACTGATGCCGAGCCTGGCATCGAACTTCTGACTCTTACGACCGGGGTCATCCGCGATTGCGATGTGTTCGCTGATCTGGCTACAATTGACGCCGGGATTGTGGCGGATGCATGTGCCATGTTCGAATGCCGTTACGTGGAAGTCGGCGGCGAGGCCAGCGCCACAGGCTATATCGGTGTGCCTTCGGTTGACGATTAGTGGCGGGCGCAATTCCGCACGACAGGATTACGATTGCAGAGCGCGGCTACAGAGAGAGTGTGCTGGGCCGCGTTCTGCAACTCAAAATCTTTGCCGATGGTTATCGTTCGCTCTCGTGGTATGAGGTTTGGGAAGCGTTCGCCAAGAATTATCCGGGTCGGTGGGCGGTACAGGTGTTCCCGCCAGCAGACAGGCTCATAGACGGCAAGAGCGTTTACCATCTATTCGTGTGCGAGAGTGAACCAACCGGATTGGATTTGAAGTGAGCGGCTGTGCGGCGCAAGTCGCCAGCCGCTTTTTATTTGAGATTACATCATGGCAATCGGCGCTAACAGCTACGGAACGGTGATAGGAGTCGCGGCCTTCGTCCCCAATTATTCGGCTGGCGGGAATTTCAACGCCGCCACGCGCCCGACCCTGACCCAGGTTGAAAGCTGGATTGATTCGGTCAGCGGCATTCTCAATTCCATTCTGGCCGAAGCCGGATTTACGATCCCGGTGACGGATGATGACGTGAAAGATGCGCTTGATTTCTTCATCAATCAGGAAGTGGCGTCCGTTTGCGAGGGCGTCAACGGGTCGGGCCGGTTCGGGCCAACCTCGAAGCAGGTGGGCAAGCAGGGACGATTTGCACTCATGCTTGAGGATGTGAAAGCGTTTGTCGAGGGCAATCAGGCTGGCTTTGAGCGATTGGGTGCAGAGCGGTCGTATGATGCCACTTCGAGCATTGCCTTCCGCGATAGCGACGAAAGCGGTGAGGCCGTTGTACCATTGTTCGAGCGCAAGGCGTTTGGCGATGCCGCGCGAGAGTGGGATAGTTGAGATGCCGTCAGGATTTACATTCGAGTTGAAGCCATCATTCCGCGATTTGCGCGGGCGGTTTGCGGTTGCCAATGAAGATTTGCTAGAAGGCCGCCGCGAACTTTTGCGTGTTGAAGCGCAGCGCTACGTTGAGTTAGCAGGCGAGGAAGCGCCTGGCGGAGCAGGTCACACAGTTGCCAACCAGATTGGTTATGAGACGTTCAATGAGGGGGACGTGTTGGGCTTCCGAACACGACTCGGCCAGATTGCATCGTGGCAATCCATCGGCACGGGATTGTACGGGCCGCTGGGTCAGGTCATCCGCCCGAGGACGGCACGGGCGCTTCACTTTTTCATTGATGGTGATGAATTTTTCCGGGCCTGGGTGCGCGGCGTGAGGCCGAACGCCTACCTGGGCCGGGCCTATCGGCGCTGGTTTGCAGGCGCAGGCGAGAACCTGCGTAAGATTGCGCTTCGTTATTCGCGGACGCTGGCGAGCGGGACGAAGGGCGGGACGTTATGAGCGAGGCCGCAATTCAATCAGGAATTCAAACCTGGTTGCAGGCGATGTCCGAATTCGCATACGCCGACATCGTTATCAACGATTGGTCGGTGCTGGACGGCGAGATGAACAACGCGCCCTATGTCATCATTTCCAATGCCGACATTTTCCGGGCTAATCTAAACACGACAGCCAGCAAGGGCGGGACGTGGGACGAGGTGGTGACGCTCTGTGAGTGGTTCACCGACTGGCCGACGACGCTCAATAACTTCAGGACGCGGCGGCAGGCGATCATTGACGCGGCGCGGCTGACGAATTCGGGAAGCGCGGGCGGCATTGCCGGGACGATGATAATTGACATCAGAAGCGAAGGCGGCATCATTCCTTACAACCCAATCTACAACCGCGATGGCTACAGCGCCGAAGTTCTGCCGCGCTATCTTATTCAACACATGATTTTCACCTGCGAGGAATTCTAAATGGCTGTCGGAAAAAACAAACTCGTGCGTTGGACGCGCTTGTACTTTGGCGGCTACGATTTGAGCGGCGACCAGCGCATGTTCGGCTCTCTCGAAAATAGTTTTGACCCGACCGACATGACCGGCGAGAAAGACGCAGTTGAAAATTTCCTTTCAAACAAGCGGCGCAAAGTTGGGATAAAAGGGTATCAGGCGTTGCTCAATGACGCGGCGGCAGGGGCATACACCATTTTGAAGAACGCGCCACAGACGGGCATCGTGTCAGTCTATCTCGGCGGCGGTGATGTGCCAGCGGTCGGCGACATGGCCTACATCCTGCCCGCCGTTCAACTAGCCGATACGACTGAATTTAGCGCGAGCGTCGGTGCGCTCTCGACCGACTTCGAGATGAACGCGGCTCAGATGTCGTCACTCGTGGACACGCCAATATCCCGCGTGCTCATGCCTAAAACGGCGCTCACGATTACGACGACCGGCACGAGCGTTGATGACCTGGCGGGTACGACCCTCGGAGGCCGCGCCAATCTGCATGTATTCGTTTCCAGTGGCGGGACGTGGGCCTTCACGTTGGAGCATTCGACCAATGATAGCACCTGGGCGACGCTGGCAACGTTCACCGCAGACGGCAGTAGCGTAACTGCCGAACACAAGACCGTGAGCGGCACGGTCAACCGGTACGTCAGATTATTGGCAACGCGCACCAGCGGCACGTGTACTGTTGCCTGCGCGTTTGCGCGAAACTAAGAAGGAGGCATCATGGCAGCAAAAGACAAACTTTCAAGAGGTGTCAGAATTTGGGTGGATGACGCGGCTATCGGCACAGCCCGAGACCTGAGTGGTGATCTTGTCCCCGATTCGCTAACGGGTCTGGGCTTCAATGCCGACCTGATTGATATGACCGGCGAATCAGAGGCAGTCGAGAATGGCATGGGCGGGCGCAAGAAAAATAACATCAAGTGCAAATTCCATGCCAATGATACGGCCTCGACCGGGGCCTCGACTGTCTTACATGGGATTGAGGGCCTCTCCTCAATCACGCTAACCGTCCAGATTGGTTCAGCGGGCGCGGCTCCGGTGGCCGGCGATCTCGAATGGGAGGGCGAGTATACCTGTCTCTCCGCTACACTGAGTCAGGACGGCGGGCGGCTGACTCACGATTGCGAGTTTGCGCCTTATGGCGCGACTGCTCCAGCCTGGGGAACAATGTCATGATGAGGAACGAATAAGAATGAGCCGCCGAATTCAATGCGCTTTGCCGGGCTACGAGACCGCCTGGGTTGACCTGCCGGACGAGTGGCTCGGCGCACATTTGGCCCGGCGTGATGAGGCGGTACGGGCCGCCTCGAAATATGCTGATGGCAAAATCACTATCGCCGCGATCTCGCTCTGCATCGTGGACGATTGGGGCGGCATTCCGGGACTGGAGGGCCGCGACCCGGCGCGGTGGGATTTCCTCAAACTGCCAATTGTGCTAATCGTCTGGCTGGAGTCGGTGGTGTTCGATGATTTCGCAAAGGCATTCACCGTCCCAAAAGCATCCTCGGCGCTGTCGCCGCGTGGATTGAGGGGACTGCTGATGACGATACGGAGTCGGATCACGGCTGGCAGTTCGGCGACGAACAGGTAGAAGCCGCGCCCTCGGCGGCAATTTTTTCTATGTGGTACGAGAATCGGCGGACGGGCATCTGGCCGCGCGCGGGAGGCTGGCTTGACCAGCCTCTTTCTCTGCTGGTACAAATGAAAGCAATCGAGCTTGTGGTGGACACGAAAAATTATCTGATGAGCAAAGAATCGAACTGGGGAAAGCTCACAAAACTCCAGGCGGATTTGATTCGCTGGTTGGGGCAGACCGATGGCTGACGAACTACAGACCGACCTCATTGTCCGGGCGATTGCCGAGGGCTTCGATAAACTCTCCGATGCAATAGATGAGCCGGGCAAAGCCGCTGATTGGACGGCTAAAAAAATAAGCGGCCTGGATAAGGCCATGAAGACCGCGAACAAAGCCGTCAACGGAATGAAAACGGCGATGGGCGGCGCGAAAATTGCGCTGGCTATCGTGGAGCAGGCGTTCACGTTCGCGGCGGCAAGCGCCGAAAAGCTGGGACGGGTGGACGTAGTGACGAACATTGACGATGCAAAATCGGCGCTATCCGGCCTGACTGACGTGCTGGTGCAAATTCCCATCGGCGGGCGAGACTTCCTGCAATGGATGGGGGACGGCGCGGCGGGCCTCGCCAATTTTGCGCGGCTGGTTGGGGCGCTCGGCATTCAAGCGCAGTTGACGTTCGGCATCATTGACCAGGAGACGGCCACTCAACAAATCAATGCCCTGGTGACGGATGAGGCGGCGGCATCAGCTGAGGAACTCACGGAGGCGAAAGATGCGGCGACGGCGGCTTCCGAGACGCAGGCCAAAGCGGAGAAGCGGCTTCAAGACGTAATGAAAAACACGACAGGCTACAAGGCATCACAGAAAGCGGCGGGCGAGGCCGAGAAATCTTTGTTTGATTTGCGTTCAGAGATTCAACGACTCCAGGCGGCGCAGGGTAAGGCCGCATTCAGCGAGCGCGATTTGGCCGAGATGAAATTGGACGTAGAGAGCGCAACAATCGATGAATTGGAAGCGGCGCGGCAATTATGGAATGCTCAACAGGACGTGACCAGAGCGCAGGAGGAAGGCCGGGGCGTCACCGAGGAAATGACCTGGGCGACTGAGAACGCGCGCATCGCCTACGAGCGCAGCCGATTCGCCTCAGAGGATGCGCGCGTCGCCCTCGAATCTGCCCGAAATGCGACGGTAGACAATTCGGCGGCTATCGCCGAACTCAATGACCGCCTGCGAGAGGAAACAGCAGCATTTTACGAGGCCAAACAAGCGGCGCTGGATTATGCCGAGGCGTTGGGGCGGGTCAATGATGTCAGGCGCCTCCGGCAGGAATTGGGGCTTCCGTCGTTTGCCGATGGCAGATTGGGAGGTCGTCAGCACGGCGGTTCATTCGCAGCCGGTGGCGCGTATTTCATCAACGAGTCGCGGGCGACCGCGCCAGAGACGGTCATTACCCAACCGGGTGGCGGCGGAACAGTCCTCACCCGCCAGCAAATGGAAGGGCTGATGGGTGGGCGCGGCGGCAGCAATCTTTCTATCGGCAGCGTGAATCTCAACAATGGCATGGACTTGGCGGAATTCAAAGCTATGCTCAGACAAGCTGTGCTGGATTAGTCATGGCTGCCATACTCAACATCACCGATGGTACGACGACCGTCAATTTACTAAGTGCGAAAGTGGATTATCAGCTTCGCGCCGAGGGCTATTCGCAGTCCGACCCGGAACCGAATCAGATTCGGCGGCGGAGTCAATTCGGCGAAGGCGAATCAGTAATTCTGTCCAACCCCAACAACGTTATCGAGACATTTACCATCGCAGTCTACGGCGCGTCGCACGATGCCATTGCCACCAACCTGCAAAAATTGGCAACTCTGCAACGCCAGGCGAAGGAATTCGAGACAACACGTTGGCAAACCGCTGTCGTTTACATGACCGCCAAAACCGAAAATGAAACGAATACCCGTTATGCCCGCGTGATTCAAATTCGGGTTACAGGTCTATCGCCGCTGTTCAGCTCGATTTTCAATTCACAAAATGCGCTCAGTCAAGCGACTATTCTGGTCGAGCGCGTACCGTATTGGGAAGGTGTTATTCCTCGTTCGGCATTGCCAACAGCGCTCACCATTGGCGCGCCGCAAGCGCCAGGGACGCAGGCCGATGCGACGGAGCAGTTCATCGCCAATTATCGGGATATTGTTGGCGAGGTGATATACATCTTTAATTACGACGATAGCGCGGGTACGTTTTCGGCCAACCTTGCTTCTTCTTCATCATTCAGTTATTTTCCAGCCGTGCCTGCCCTCAATGATATTGTCTATTTTGGTGCAACTATTCCGTGGCATCATCTCGTTTTGAATATCGGCTCGGTTGGCAGCTTTGTTTTCACAGTGACCTGGGAATGGTGGAATGGTTCGGCCTGGGTCAGTACGGCCGGCGGTATTCAAACGAATACGCTAACTTTTACAACTAGCAGTCTCACTGGCGCTAATTTGATTGTGATAGATACCCCGGTCGGGTGGACGTTCAATACCGTCAACGGAGTGCCGGAATATTGGATTCGGGCGCGCATCTCGGCGTTTACAAGTTGGACATCGTCGCCAACTCAAACCGGGCAGGTTGTCTATAGTCCGCACGATACTTACATTTCGGTGGCCGCCGACCAGATTGACGGCGATGTTGATGCAATAGCAATGCTTCGCTATTTCATGAAAGTTAACACCAATGCCGATTTAAGCTGGATGGCACTGGGCATAAAATCGCGCGGATTGTCAACGTTCCTTTCACGAATCAATTGTGGTTCGAATAATCCGGCGGCCTGGACGATTGCCAACGGCACGGACACGACGACGGTAGCCGATATTGCCGCGCCGGGCGGGGATCGGGCCTCGTGTACGTTTGCGACTAATTTGACGATGGTTGCGCGGGTGACAGTCACCACGACGACCAACGCCAACATCAAAGATATGGAAGGCGAATATCACGCCTACGTGAGATGCCAGCAATCATCCGGCGCAGGAGTCATCGGCGACGTAAGTATTAAATTGCGGTTGACCTACCTGCCAACTCTTACGGTGGATACGCCGACAGTTGCACTCAGACAAAAAGGGACTACAGAACTGGTCAGTCTAGGTCGGGTCTCAATCCTGCCCGCCCAAATCATTGCCGCCGCAGATACGGCCAGTCTCAGCTTGAGTCTGAGTGTATGGGCCTCAGCATTATCGGCTGACCCGGATTTGTATATTTACGATATTGTTCTGATCCCGATTGACGAGATGGCAATGGTTGCCAGCGCCTCGGGTAGCGCATCTCAGGCGATTGTCGACAGAAATCAAGGTCTGGATATTGACGGCGGATTGTTCAGAACCGGGCCGGTGCAGAAGGGAGCGAATGGCGAAGCGGCGGATGCGATTGTTTCGATGTGGGAGCAGAGGGGCGATCTATTGCGCTTTCCGGTGGATAAGGCTTTCAGAATTTATTTTTTGATGGCGGAATTTGACACTGCCTTCAAGGTCCACTATCCTCACGAATATTTTGCCGGAAGTTTCAAAGCCTACACCCACGAGCGTTGGGTTTTCATGCGCGGGTCTGAATGAACAATCTCGTCTCAATTATCTCTAACCCGGTAACGACGAATGTTCAACAATATGCCAAAACGCATCAGGTTCAAAACTGGTCGCATCGCATTTCAGCCAACATTGGATTTGACACCGCTTCATTTGATTTATTGGATACCAAGTATGCTCTTGAAGAGTTCTTTTACAGCGGTCTGGGCCGGCAGGTAACGCGCTATTCGCAGGACGGGAATTTTACGATTTGGGATGGTCAGATTGTGGAAATGACTTTGGTTCAACCTGGCCTGCAATCGCGCATCAGTCTGCGCGAAATGTTCAATCGGGCAAGTGTGCGCTACATTCCGATTAATACAGCAGCTAACCCGCCAACCGAAAGCGCCGAGACCTCGACAGCAGTTGCAAATGAC